>Ga0310811_10005436_pt1 | contig 16107 bp, 18 predicted proteins | sample YCmetagenome_FD_207642 | JGI IMG/M metagenome (GOLD analysis project Ga0310811, IMG submission 207642) | Soil microbial communities from experimental microcosm in Duke University, North Carolina, United States - YC | ecosystem: Engineered > Artificial ecosystem > Soil microcosm > Unclassified ...
TTGGGCAGAGCCTGCAAAAGCTGATCCATGCGGGTGGCATTGCCGTCCGCCTGAATGAGCACAAGCCCGGCCACCGCTGTCGTGTGAACCAATTCATCCAGCTTTTTGCCGGATGTGGCAATGGTCCGCACGTTGCGGTTGAATTGCTTGATATCCATTGGTTGCTACGCTTTCTCCTGCTTGGTGCAGGGCTAAAAGCCAGCCAGAACATGACTGACGCTTAGCCCCGAACCAAGTCGGAGCCCCCTTGTTTAACCCTGTGTGTTGCCTGAGAAGCCAAGTAGCTGCGCGTATTGCCGCTTGCTTGCTGCGCCCAGCACAGAGTTAACCCTGTGGGGATGTTTCGCTCGCCTTACCCAGCCCAAGCAGACAGCATACGCCTATCGGGTAGCGAAACAGTTTCATGAACGGGCTTGCCGTTCCCCAAAAAGGGGCGCGAGTTGTCATAACGTCAAGGGTTACTGGCCCAAGCGTCATGCTTTCCCCGCACGGTATTGGCGGTTCAATCCCTTCCCGGCTTGCGCCGAGGCGTCACCGCTTGGCAACCGCACACGCTTCCCGCTACCCAGTAAGAGACGCGAGAGGCTAGGCGGGTTTACGCCAAGCTATAACTAACCCTTGCTTTGGGCCATCCCCTCCGGCGCTAAGCCGCAATGGGTGGCAAGGTGATTAAGGCCCGAAGCGGACAAGTCCGCCTGTACTGTGCCCGCTAGGTAACGCCCCAACGAGAATATCGTTTCGGTGCCAGCCAAGGTCGCACGAACCGGGCCGTAAACGCGCCACCATTGGGTGGGCTGGCCGTAGCGTTGGCAAACATGACTGACGCCGCAATGCCCGGAGCCTTAGCATCTACCCGTCCATCTCGCGCTTTAGGGGCGCTAAGGTTCCCGGTTATGGTCGCCGCATTGCCCGCCTTGCGGGAACGACGGCGAGGGTTGAGCCTTGCACTCACGAACAAATCTCTCCTGTTACCAAAAGCGGGTTTCGCTCTTAGCTTGCCTGTCCAGTTGCTCTACCATATGGGCACGGAACCGCTAACCCGCAAGTGCAGGAACTCGGAACCTAACCCGGCAAAGCTGGCCGGACACAGGGGTATTAGCAAGCGTCGTGCCAAGTGCCCAAGCTAATGATATCAAAGGGTTAGCTGAAATGTTACCTGCGACATGCACAAAAAAGAGGCAGAATTTGCACACAAAATGAGCAAAGCTAATGATATCAATGGGTTAGTTGCACAAAGAATAGGCATATTCATAACATCTGATATTAACAGGAGAAACATCGAATGATTTCAATGGGTTATCATGCAATTGTGTCATGGGATGTGTGAGAACGCGCTAGGCGTACACGCGCGAGATCGCAAGAAACATGCCAACCAAGCGCACACACACGCGCGTTGCACAGATCATGCCAACATTCTGGCGTAACATTTGCATGGCAAGCAAGGATCGTGCCAACCCAGCATGGATAACGCGCGGGCGTGGGTGCGACACATGCGCGCAGGCAGGTGGGTGTACACGCGCGAGGACGACGAGGGGGGTAAGGGGGGTGGCACCCCTCCTTCGGAGTGTTCTGATGACACGAGATTTTCTCAGAGAAATTCCCGGCTACGGTCCTCGACATGGGATTATTACCCCTTCAGGTGTCAAATACGAGTACGGTACTCAGATACCGCTATAAGTAAGCATTTGAGATCATTGATTAATAATAGGCACTTGACTTTGGTCGTAAAATATGCTATAATATAGATGTTAGTTCAGCAGACATCTTCTGAGGTTAACCCGAAACGGTTAACCCTTAAGATGCACAGGAATGGTATTTCCTGTTTATGGTTGCTGACCCCGACGGTTGCACTGTGATGTAACCGACGAAGTAACCTACAAGGAAACCCCGACTTGAAAACCCAGTACGTCCCTCCTCGGGAGCCGGGCACTTACCGTCTCCGCGGCAATAATGGCTCCCTTCTGACCATCTCACTGTTCTACGAACCGGCCACCCAAGTGATGCCCGGTCAGTTGGCAGCCGACCAGAAGCCAGTCTTTTCATTGTCGGAACGAGATGGGTACGTCTCGGCGCGACTCACGTTCTTGGAGGAGAGAGACCCCACTGGGGTGACGTGGGCGGAGAAATGGTTGGAAGGTGTGAACCACCTTAACAGGCTCCTCCAAGCTGACTGGTTCCGGGAAGCCTTCGAAGTCTGGCAGTCGGAGTGTGAACAGCTCCTCCAGTCTGAGGCTCTCGACAAGATCAGAACGATTTCCAATAGTTCCAGTCCCGCGGCCTTTCAGGCAGCCAAGTATTTGGCAGGCAAGGACTGGAAGAAAAACTCACGGGGCCGCCCCTCCAAGGCAGAACTGGCCGGAGCCCTGAAGAAGGAAGTGGATCGCATGTCGGCGGAAGACCATGACCTAGCTCGAATTTCCGGTCGTCCTAACCTCAAGGTAGTTTGATGCCCCACAAGATTATGAACGACACCGACCCAGTGGTCGGTTTCAACCCCGTCACCCACGATAAGCCCGCTCCGGGCGGTCAGCGTGACAATACTCCCCCTGCGGCTACTGGCTTTGGCGCTACGGTGTCCAAGTACATTCAGGATGCCACTGGTATGTCGGCTATCACTAAAGCATTAAGCGGCGGGAAGTAATGGCTAAGAAACAGGCAAAGCTTGGCCTCGCGGTGCGCGCGAAGGCTGGCAAGAATAAGGCTTTCGGTCGGGCGCTGGATAAGCTTCCCCACGGCTCCGCGGCCCGCAACAAGATAGCCAAGAAGGTCTGAAGAATTGGTGTAGCTTAGTAGCTAAAGCAACCGGCTCTAACCCGGTGATCGTGGGTGCAAATCCTACCACCTTTGCCAATTTGAGGTAAGAATGGATCGCTGGGATACGCCTGCTGAGAAGCGGGCGCACCGAAAGGCTCAGGCCAAGTACCAGAAGTCACCGGAAGAGGTACAGAAGCGGGAGAACCGCAACAAGGCCCGGCAGACCCTGATCCGCATGGGCAAGGCTCATGTGGGAGATGGCAAGGACGTGATGCACGTAAACGGCAACGCCCTCGACAATCGTCCCTCTAACTGGCGTAACGGTTCCCGCCATAAGAACCGCAGCTACGCCCGCACTCCGGGTGGGCACAAAGTCAACCCGAGGTCCTAATGGCAGTTACTGCGGTCTATCTCCGTGTAGGTCATATCTTCCGCGGCGACGGCAAGGTCACTCTTGATCCGGTCGTAGCTTTCTCCAATATCGCCGCCACCACGGCAGCTTTCACGCTGTCAGGCGGCACGTACCAGCTTACGGTCGTGGGTGCCACCTTCGGCACCGTGACCCTTCAGGTCCTCGGCGGTGATGGCTCTACGTGGCTTACTGCCCAGACGGCCTTCGCCGCGAACGGCACCGCCTCGGTCAACCTCGCACCGGGCAGCTATCGGTTCGCCCTAGCCTAAGGGCCTCATGTCTCGTAATTCCAAGATCGAAGAAATCCGGCTTCGGGCGGAGGCTGACCTTGAGACGTTCATTCGTCTAGTCTCCCCAAAGCAGTGCATGGGCTCAGTCCACAGTGAACTGTGCGACTGGTGGCAACGGCAGGACGCCAAGCGGTTCCAGTTAACCCTGCTCCCCCGAGATCATCAGAAGTCCCGAATGGTCGCTTTTCGTGTCGCCCACGCGATCACCAAAGACCCGACCATCCGCATCCTCTACATCTCCTCGACCTCCAATCTGGCCGAGAAGCAGCTTAAGTTCATCAAGGATATCCTGACCTCGGCGGTTTATCGCCGGTATTGGCCGGAGATGGTCAATGAGGACGAAGGCAAGCGGGAGCGGTGGACCTCCACGGAAATCTCCGTAGACCATCCGCGGCGCAAAGAAGAAGGGGTCCGCGACCCCACGATATTTACTGGCGGGTTGACGACCAACCTTGTCGGTATGCACTGCGACATCTCTGTGATGGATGACGTTGTCACCTACGATAATGCCTATACCGGGGAAGGCCGCGAAAAGGTCAAGTCTCAGTATTCGTTGTTGTCATCCATCGAAGGCACGGATGCACAGGAATGGGTTGTCGGTACGCGGTACCACCCGAAGGACCTGTACTCCGAACTCCTGACGATGGAGGAGGAAATCTTCAACGAGACGGGCGACATCGTAGATGGCATCCCTCTATACGAAATTTTCGAACGGGCTGTAGAAGATCAGGGTGATGGCACAGGACAGTTCTTGTGGCCTCGCCAGCAGCGCAGTGACGGGAAATGGTTCGGTTTCGACCGTCAGGTCTTGGCCAAGAAGAGGGCTCAGTATCTCGACCAGACCCAGTTCAGGGCGCAGTATTATAATGACCCGAACGATCTGGCGGATAGTCCAATTAACCGGGACACCTTCCAGTACTATGAGCCGAAGCATCTTACCCGGTCGGGCTCGTACTGGTATATCAAAGATCGGCGGCTGAATGTCTGTGCCGCCATCGACTTTGCCTATAGCCTCGGCAAGCGTTCTGACTACACCTGCTTGGTCGTAGTCGGAATGGACTTCGAGCAGAATGTGTACGTCCTTGATTGTGAGAGGATGAAGACCGACCGGATTAGCGAATACTATGATCTGATCCTTCGGAAGCACATCAAGTGGGGGTTCCGCAAGCTGCGGGCGGAAACGACCGCGGCGCAGGAAGCCATCGTCAAGGAACTCAAGCGTTCCTATCTAGCTCCCAATGGACTGGCCATCTTTATCGAAGAACACAAGCCGCAGCGCGGTGATGGCAATAAGGCCGAACGGATCGGGATGATCCTCGGGCCTCGCTATGATAACGGACAGATTTACCATTACCACGGCGGTGAGTGCCAGACCCTCGAAGACGAGTTGGTCTTGAAACACCCTCCGCACGATGACGTGAAGGATGCGCTGGCGAACGCAGTCGAGATCGCCATACCCCCGATGGGTCAGATCGCTAGAGAGCGTTCCAAGACCAAGGGCGTCATCTTCAACCCCAAATTCGGCGGAGTTAGCATTTGACTGGACGCACTCTAGACATCAATGACCTTTTTGCCGGGAGCGAGGATCAACTCGCCCGGCAAATAGGCTACAAGTATGTGGAATGGGACCAGTATCGTCGTCCGTGGCTCGTGGAGAAGCAGGAGATCAGGAATTATCTGTTCGCCACTGACACCCGCAAGACCACGAACTCCAAACTCCCGTGGAAGAACTCCACTACGATCCCGAAACTGACACAGATCAGGGACAACCTTCACGCCAACTACATGTCGGCATTGTTCCCGAACTCGAATTGGCTGCACTGGGAAGGTAGCGAACTCGACGACGAGACGAAGCAGAAGTCGGACGCCATCGAAGGGTACATGCGGACGAAGTTCCGTCAGGACCGCTCCGAGAACGAAATCGAGAAGATACTCCTCGACTACATTGACTACGGCAACTGTTTCGCTACCGCGGTCTGGGCTGATGACAGCCGTAAGCTTCCCGATGGCACAACTCAGCGTGGCTACGTCGGTCCTCGCTACGTGCGCATCTCGCCTCTGGACATTGTGTTCAACCCGGCTGCTCCCACATTCGCGGAAAGCCCTAAGATTATCCGTCGCCTATCCACCCTCGGCGATCTCGCCTTTGAGGCTGAGAAATGGGGCAAGGATAGTGACGAATACAAGACATATAACGCAGCGATTGAGAAGTCGCTGTCTATTCGTCGTCAGGTTCGTTCAATGAACCAAGGCGATACCTTCAAGACCGAGGCTTTCCAGATCGATGGTTTCGGTTCGTTCCAGACCTATCTCCAGAATGACTACGTGGAGTTGCTGACCTTCTACGGGGATATCTATGACCTGTATCAGGAGAAGCTGCTCACGAACCAGATCATACAGATCATTGATCGTTCCTTCATTATCTACCAGAAAGAGAACGATGACTGGACTGCTGGATCACGTTTCTTCCATGCTGGTTGGCGTCAGCGCCCAGATAATTTGTACGCGATGGGGCCGCTGGATAATTTGGTTGGTATGCAATATCGCATAGACCATCTGGAAAACCTGAAGGCCGACGTGTTCGATATGATCGCGTTTCCGGTTCAGAAGGTCAAGGGCTATGTACAAGATTACGACTACGAGCCGGGTGCCCGCATCTACGTGGGCGAAGACGGCGATGTAGAGTTCATGCACCCCGATACCACGGCACTCAACGCGGATATGCAAATCCAGCAGCTTGAACAGCGCATGGAAGAGATGGCCGGAGCCCCGAGAGAGGCAATGGGCATTCGTTCACCGGGCGAAAAGACGAAGTTCGAGGTTCAGACCTTGGATAACGCTTCTTCCCGTATGTTCTTGAATAAGATCAGGCATTTCGAGGTCGTGTTCTTCGAACCGCTCCTGAATTACGGTCTCCAGATCGCACGCAAGAACATGTCCGGTACGGATGTGACGCGGACACTGGATAGCGAGATGGATGCAGTGATTTTCTCGACTATCACCAAGGACGACATTGTGGCGAACGGTGTTTTGCACCCCGAAGGTGCTTCACATTTCGCGTATCGGGCGAACCTGCTGCAAAACATGGTCACGCTCCTCAATTCTGCGGTTATGCAGGATCAAGCCGTCAAGGTGCACCTGTCAGGCAAGAAAATCGCCAAACTGGCCGAGGAATTGGCCGATCTGGACTGCTACAAGATTTACAGCGATAACGCCCGCGTGTTTGAGCAACTGGAGACCCAGAAGCTTATGACACAGGGCACCGAGCAGGCACAGGCTTCGGCCTCCACGCCTCCGGGTGTACTTCCCCACGATACCAGCACTCAGCCCACGGAACCGGCTCCTCTTGAGCCTCCTCCGGGGATTGCCGCGACCGGCAAACCTCAGGCTACTGCTCCGCAAGGATATTAATGGTTGAATATCATGTGAATACACGTTGGCTTCACGGAGCGACCACGCCCGAAGCCAAAGAGAAGGTTCGCCTACTCGTTATGAACGGTGCACCCATTCTCGAACTGCTTGGCACTATTCTGGTGTCCGAGATCGAAGAACTCAGTAAGACCTCCTCTGAGGACTATGATAATCCCAACTGGGCGCTGCGGGAGGCGGATCGGAAGGGACAAATCCGGTTCGCTCGCAAGATGCTCGAACTGACCAAAAGGACACCTAATGCCAGATGATGTTTTCGGCGATACCAAGACCCCGATAATCGCTGATCCCCTCGCCAATCTCGTAGGCGAAGGCAAGAAATTCAAGACCGTGGAAGACCTCGCCAAAGGCAAGGTGGAAGCGGATAGTTTCATTGTCAAGTTGCAGGAAGAGTTATCGGGCCTCCGGGCTCAGATTAACCCCCAGTTTGACGCCGAGGCGCAGCTTGCTGAATTGCGTAAAGAAATTGAGACTTTGCGGAATAATCCACCGGCAAAGTCGCCAGCAGGAGTTACCCCTCCTACGCTGACAGAAGATAGGATTGCCGCACTCGTAAACGAGACCATCACCCGCGCTGAAGCTAACCGCAGCATTCAGCAGAATATTAACGCCGCGAACGACGCAATGGTCGCCCACTTCGGTACGCTGGAAGCAGCGGGAGCCGCAGTACAGGCCAAAGCAGTGGAACTTAACATGTCTGTTAAGGACCTGAAGGACGTAGCCGCGAAATCCCCAACCGCCTTCCAGAAGATCGTTCTGGGTGATGCGGCTAAGGCGAGTGAAGCGCCGTTAGTACCGCGTAGTGCAAACCCGACGCCCCCCGGTACCCCTCCTGCGGGAGTGGCCAAGCCGGGCACCAAAGAGTACTTCGACGGCATCTTCAAGGAGAGCCGCAAGAAATATTGGTCGCCGGAAGTGCAGATGGAATTGCACAAGGCTGTTAAGGCCGGAACCTATCAACTCTAACCCAATAAAGGACTAATACATGTCTGGTGGTTTCACGACCACTGCACCTGACCACCTGATCCGTAGCCAGATTTACAGCAAACAGTTGAAAGACGTTTTGCTGGCTGATCTTCAGGCCACGGGTTATGTGAACTGGATGCAGGACTTCCCGGATGGCGATACCTTCAATATCCCCTCCGTCGGTCAGATGGAAGTTGACAATTACGTTGAGGACACCGCGATCAAGTATCGTGCGATGGCGACTGGTAACTTCCAGTTCCAGGTCACTGAATACCTGTCGAGCGGTACCTACATCACCGAGAAAGATAAGCAGGATAGCTTCTGGGCTCCTCTGATTATCTCTCAGTTCGTGCCGAAGCAGCACCGCGCCATCATGGAGCGCGTTGAGGCTGACATTCTGAAGCTGAGCCATTCGCAGACGATCTCCGATCCGAACACCATCAATGGTGCCGACCACCGCTTTGTTGCGTCTGGTTCCTCGGGCGAGATCACCGTCAAGGACTTCGCCAAGGCGCTGTACGCGCTGAAGAAGGCGAATGTTCCCCAGACGGACCTTATCGCCATTGTCGATCCCTCGGTCGAATATACCCTGAGCACCCTCACGAACCTCGTGAACGTTCAGAACAATCCCAAGTGGGAAGGTATCGTCGCCGACGGCATTGCCTCGGGCATGAAGTTCCTCAAGAACGTCTACGGTTTCGACGTGTATACCTCGCAGTTCCTTGCCGACGCTGGCTCGACCAGCAATGGCTCGGAGACTGTGTCGAGCGTCTCCGTCACCAATGCCAAGGAGAACCTGTTCTTCTCGGCGACCGCGGACGTAAAGCCGTTCGTCGGTGCGTGGCGTCAGATGCCCAAGGTCGATAGCAAGTACAATCAGGACTTCCAGCGTGAAGAGTATGTGACCACCGCTCGTTACGGTGTCAAGCTGTTCCGCCCGGAAAATCTGGTCGTGTCGCTGTCTTCCACCAACGTCATCAGCTAATAAGGAGAAAAGACAATGACGAACACTGTCTCGTATCCGGCTGGTACTTGGGTCAATGCGGACGGTCTGCCCGTTCGTTTCGGCAAGGCTAATCAGGTCGATGCTGTTGTGGGTAAGCCCACTCAGTACGGCGTTGAGCAGGTCCTTGAGGCCGAGATCGTGTGGGATCGTCTCCCTGCTTTCTCTGCCGACGAAGCGCACGGCATGATCTACGGTGGCTATCCTAACGTGTCCATTCCTGCGGGCTCGCTCATTAAGAGCGCTGTCCTTCAGGTGACGACCGCGGAAGCTGCCGCGTCTTCGCAGACGCTGTCCATTGGCCTTGTCAAAGCCGACGGTACGGAAATCGACAACGATGGTCTCTTCGACGCGCTGGCTCAGTCTGCCGTTGACACTGTCGGTGAAAGCAATACTGGTGCCGGTGCGCTTATCGGTACCAAGCTGGCTTTTGAGGGCTATCTGTGGGCTACTGTCCAGACCGCGTCGTTCACCACGTTGGTGGCGCGTCTGAGCGTGACCTACTATCAGCCGCCTAAGGATGCCAATAACACGTAACTAGGATGTGGGGGTGTAATAGCCCCCACTTTCCCCATAGGAGATATGAATGGGTAAGACCAATCATACCAATATGTCGGGCCTAGTTATCGAGGCCAATACTCTTTTGCGTCCGGCGGTACTGGTTGGTACTTCCAAAACGCTTACGGTTGACGACGCTGGCAAAGTGATCTTCTTGGATCAGGCTGCTGGCTCGAAGGCAACGCTGCCTGCCGCCACCGGCTCTGGCTACGAATTTAAGTTCGTGGTCAAGACCGTTCCGACTTCTAACTCGCACGAGATCGCCACTGATAACGTGGCTACTCTGTACGGCGTGATGGAAGTGGATAAGGCCGGTACGGTGACGAACTACACCTCTGCTGGTACCAACAAGGCTCTTAAGTTCTTGAACGATGGTACACAGGGCGCTCACGCTGTTGGAGACATGATTATCCTCATTGACGTGGACGTGAATAAGTGGGCCGTTCAGGGCTTCACTCAGGGCACTGGCACTCTGGCCACCCCGTTCTCTAGCACGGTGTAATAATGGCTCACCACAAAGACCTCACTGGTACAGACCTTCACGAGCCGAAAGGCGTAGCGACTGCCTCCTCCGGGCAGGTCTATGTGGCGAATGGTTCTGGCTCTGGTGCATGGACGGATCGACCTTCAGTCGGGTACGCCCTCACCAGAGCCATTGCTGATGTCTCCACTCCGGGAGATGTCTATGTCTCAGTGCCTTTTGCAGGCACAATCGCTTTCATCACTGGCGTTCTGGAAGCGGGTACTACCGTTGCCGACAGCCTTGTGACTTTCAAGATTAACGGTGTGTCGGTGGACACTTCCACGCTCACCGTGACCTCCGGCTCTGCCGCAGGCGCTCAGTTCAATTCAACTCCAACCGGCCATAATGCTGTGGTGGCCGGGGATGTCATTAAGATTACCACGGACGGCGGCTCGACCAGCACCGCGCCCTTTATCGTAACGGTGCTAATCCATGTCGATTAATACGGTAGTCCCACAGACGAGTACACCGCTCACCCTAACACTGGATGCTGCCGCCGTGTCCATCGTACCGCTGGTGTTTCTTAAAGTCCTGCCCATCATCGCCACCATATTCACCATCGTTTATCTTGGTATGCAGATCGTGACTTGGGTCGTCAACAAGAAATGGACGCGCCGCAACGATGGCTAAACATACCCTTCTTGAGATGGTCCAGTCGATCATGTCCGATATGGACAGCGATATCGTGGATCACATCACCGACACTGTAGAAGCTGGGCAGGTAGCTTCGGTTCTTCAGGATGTGTACGAGCAGATGATCGCCAACCAGATGATCCCAGAGCTTGATACTCTGGGCCGTCTGTCCACGGTCTCTCTGATCGATCATCCCGGTGCCACTAACTACTTGGAAATTCCGTCGAACTATACGCAGATCGGCTGGATCAAATACGACATTCAGGATGTGGGTGCGACCAGCGTTGACTATGCGACAATCGACTATCTGACGCCTTCAGCGTTCATGGACCTTATCAATCGCAATCAGGCAGATGATGGAAATGTTGTTCAGGCCACTGACCCCGGTACTTCTGGCGTTACATATTACGTTAAGAACGATGTTTCTCCGCGATATTGGACATCCTTCGATGACCACTACATCGCCTTCGATGCCAGACTGGTCGCCGTGGATGCTACTCAGATCGTCGGTACCAAGTCGCAGACTATGGCGAAAACGGTTCCGGTTTGGACGGTAAGCGACAGCTTCACTCCCTCAATAGATGAAAACCTCTTCCCATACTTGCTGGCAGAAGCAAAGTCAACGTGCTTTGTCAATCTCAAGCAGCAAGCCAATCCGAAAGTGGACAAGCAATCACGTGACCAACGCGTCCGCATCCAAAACCACAAGTTCCGCACCAATGCCGCCCAAAAGAAAAGCACTTCCAGTACAGGACCCAACTTCGGGCGAAACTAAGTACGTCATCCCTCGGAAGCAGGTCCTGACGCCTCCGAGCCAGCCATCGCCACTTGTGACCGTTATGGAGCGCAAGTTGGTGGTGGTAAACGTCTCAGGTAGTTCACTCTTCGCAATTCGCTATGAAGGTGGAGGCCAGCCTCCGTCCGCTCTGCGTGGCTCGTATACGTCTCATGTAGCCGCCGAGAAAGACATTGAAAGGTTCCTCATTGCCTCGCACCGCGTCCAGAGCGACGGTTAACAATTTCGTTGGTGGTCTTGTCTCTGACTATCACGAACTCAATAACCCGCCTAACACCACCGTAGACGAAGACAACTGCGATCTTGACCGCAAGGGCTCGCGCCGTCGTAGGTTGGGCATTGATTTCGAGAGTGGCTATCAACCCTCTTCCAATCGGTTCCAGAACTCGCTCTGGGCCACCATGTATACGAAAACCTTCGAGTGGAACTCTGTTGCAGAGGACGGCTCGCGGAACTTTCTCGTGGTACAGGCTGGCAGCCTCCTGTCCTTTTATGACCTGAATTTCGATACCCTGTCCACGGGAGAACTTCCGTTCACCGTGAATTTGGATGATTTTCGCGCACCCGCCTACTACACGACCGCTCCATATTCGGTGCAAGTCGCGTCTGGCAAGGGTGCGCTTTTTGTTGTCGGAGAGGCGATCAACCCTTTCTACATTCAGTATGATCCTGCATCAAACACAATCTCGACTTCAGTATTGATCCTGAAGATCAGAGACTTTGAACAGCAGGACAAAACCCTGTCAGTCACAACCGAACCTTCCGCACTCACAGCCCAGCAGAAGTACGACCTCTACAATCAGGGCTGGTGGGCCAAGACCGACTGCGAGAACGGCACCAGCGATATCTGGCGTAACTATCCGGTGCTGGACTTCTACAAGCACAAGAACGGCGTCTATCCCCAGAAGGCAAAGACGTGGTGGTTGGGTAAGCGCCCGAGCCCGAAGTTTTCGGATATGGTGTTCAACGCGGATGCTTACCGCACCACGTACACTGGCACTAGCATCGCTCCTCTCGGAACCTTCATCCTTGAAGCTTTCAATCAGGATCGCTCGGGTGTCTCCGGCGTCCCTGGTCTCTCGGTGGTGGTGGAGAACTCCCGCCCTACCGCGGTGGCCTTCGGGTCTGGCCGTGTCTTCTACGGGTTCAAGAATAAGATTTACTTCTCGCAGGTCATCGTGGACGACTTCGGTGTGGCAGCCTTCTGTTATCAGGAAGCGGACCCGACCAGCGAGAAGGTCTCCGATCTGGTCGCTACCGATGGTGGTGTTCTCCAGATCATTGATAGCTCGGCCATCATGGCTCTGCGTTCCTACGAGAACTCGATCTTCAGTTTCTCGTCTGTCGGCGTCTGGGCTATCGGTGGCGCTGCCATCGGTACCGGTTTCTCGGCTACGGACTTCTCGATCTACAAGGTCAGTGAGGCGGGCTCCTTGTCTAGCCGCTCGATCATTTCGGTCGAAGGTACGCCTGTCTGGTGGTCCAAGCTCGGCATATACGCTTTGACCTCAGACCCTGCCAAGCAGGGCTACTCGGTGCGGAACCTGCTCGAAAAGAAGATGCAGTTCTACTACAACGATATTCCGCCACTGAATAAGGTTCGTGCAACGGGCGCGTACGATAAGACCAAGAAGGTCATCACGTGGCTGTATAATTCCACCAGTAGCGATATAGGTGGTAGCCCGTGGGTCGGCAATCGTCTGCTCAACTACGACACCATCCTCGAAGCGTTCTATCCCTACACCATTCAACTGGCAGAAGTCGCATTCCCTCCCCTTGTTACCGATGTGTTCAATGTGAATGACATTGTCGCCACTGAGGTTGAAGACACAGTGATTTCAGAAGATGGGTTCACCGTGTTCGATGAGAGTGACGTGGCTGTGACGGTCCTGTCCCAATCAAACTCCAATGCTGGAAATACGACCAGCTCCCTGAAATTCCTTACCTTCTACGGGCCAAACTAAATGACGGCACAGACTAAGTTCGAGCATTTCGTTGAAGACCTCGTGAAGGGTGTTCACCTATTTCAGTCGCACACCTTCAAGGTGGCATTGACCAACTCTGCCCCGACGGCCGCAACTGGTGCCGTGTTGGCGGACATTACTCAGATTGGTGCTGGTAATGGGTATTCCACGGGCGGCACGGCTTCCACAGTTACGCTCTCGCGTACCGGCGGCACTGAGAAGATTAGCTGGTCGAATGTGACCTTCACCGCCTCGGGCGGTAGCATTGGGCCATTTCGGTACCCGATCTTCTACAATGACACTCCGACCAGCCCGGCTGATCCTTTGATTTCATATTCAGATTACGGCAGCAATCTGACGCTCAATGATGGAGACACCTTCACAGTATCCTTTTCGGTCACTGACGGCTTCGCAAAGCTGACCTAACATGGCACTCGCAATCGTTCAGCATCGCGGGGCCATTCACGGCAACACCGTTCCCGGTTCGTCGTCAAGTGTCGTCTTGACGGGCGCTCCGGTTGCGGGCAATCTGCTCATTGCCTTCGTCGGCGTGAACATCGCCGATAGCTCGCTAACTATCAACACTACAAGCTGGACTGTCTTCGAGAAGGTTTATCAGGCCGAGCCTAACGCGAACCTCGTGATGGTGTGCCTGTACCGTTATGTGCAGGGCGGCGATACTGCCACTCTCCCCGCCTTTGCCACTGCTGGCAGCACCTATTGGACCGATACGGTCTACGAAATCAGCGGCGTCAACGGCACGTGGGACAACGATCTTCTGTTCTCCCAGCCGATCTACAAGACTCAGAGCAATGCGTCGTTCATGACGCTCACCCCGCCGATCAAGTGTCTGGCATTGGCATCTACCGCTCGCTACAACGGCAATACCAATCCTTCGTATTCCGGCACGTGGACGACCGACGAGACGCATAACAACAACTCGAATTACGGGTCGGCCTCTGGAGCGCACCGCTTTATGGCGGCTGGTGACACCATCGACGGAGCCCCGACACAAGGCTCGTCCACCGATCCCCAAGGCACTGTCCTTGTGATGTTGTGCGATGACACGTATCCGATTTCGGTCTGGATGCGGCACATCTACACTCGCAATGGTAACGGAACTCCCGGTGCAGTGACCGTCCCGTGGAAGCCCCGGCAGGGTGCTATCCTCGTCTCCGGTCTCGACTGGGCGGATGGCGGTGGGACGAACCCTACTATCGGCGCGTCGTGGACTGAGTTCAAGTCTCGCGTTGGCGTGACGAACAAAATGATTATTGCCTGTTACCGCTATGTGCAGGTGGGCGACACATCCACGATCCCGGCTCTGGTCTCTTCAGGCTCGACCTTCTACATTCAGGTCATCTGCGAACTAACTGGCGTGACCGGCACGTTTAGCACGGATCACGTTGGCAATGACACCAATGCCTATCAGGCAACGGGAGCCAGCTTAGTCACTACGTCGGATACCACCACGGCCAACAAAGAGCTGGCTCTGACGTTCTACGGTAACTATTCGTCGGGTTCTATTTGCGCGATCTCCGGTACAGGCTGGAACGCTGACCTTCATCTGGATGGCGCTGCAATTTACGGTACCAGCATGTTGGGTCTCCAGTACTTCCCGACTGGTAGTAGCACAGTACAGGCTACTCTGACGGCTGGTGATAGCACCAAGAAACAGGCGTACATCCAGACACTCTGGCGCGGCGGCGGCAGTGCTTCCATCATCACGATGGACATTGATGGCGCTACCTACGCGATGACGCCGGGTGCGGTTAGTTTCAGTCGTGGTCTCGGCATCGATGTTGATGGGTCCACCTACTCCTTCTCGGCTCAGGATATCCAGACGCAGGCCGAACAGTTCCGGGCAATCACCTTCTCCGATCTGCACGACACCGGTTTCGTGGACTGGGATAGCACCGCTTCTCCCATGCCCTATAGCAGCTTCTTCAATACCTGCCAGAGCCTCGAAGAACCGAGCCTCAAGACCCAGACCCCCTACATCTATACATTCATGCGTGAGGGAACGGCAGACAGCGAGGGTGCACTGCTTCAGGTTGATTGGGACTGGATCACGCCCGATGAAGCATTGACTAGCGCCCGCGCCTCCGATGAACAGCAAATCTACGTCTTCAGGAACGGATTGCTGGTGGGAGCCAAGAAGAACCGTATCCGCGGCAAAGGCCGCTCTGTGCACCTGAACTATAGGTCGGATGGCTTCAAGGATTTCAACATCCTCGGCTGGTCGATCTTCTACGACACACAGGCCCAACAGTGACCATTACGATCACCGGAACTCCCGGCCAATTCTCCTCGACCGTGAACTCTGACGACTACGCCAGCAGCGTATCTCGTCCCGGTATGAACAATCTCGGCACCGTGGTTGGGCTGGATGGGAACGATTACATCATCCTGTCCACGTCGAATGCAGGGTCCAGTCCCAAGGTCTGCTTCTCGTTGTGGAACATTGCCACTGGCACCTTCCATAACTTTACGGACACCGATCTTGGTGTGCCGCAGGACGCAGCGGTTATCCCGGTCCCCGGCACCAAGTACTTCTGGATTTTCTACACCCCTGGCACTGACCACGCGACCTTCATCTGGACTGGCGTTTGCTACATCGTAGTGGACGGTAGCACAATCCAACAGGCCACGGATACCGGCACACTTAGCTCGGAAAGCCCTAGTCTCGAAAGCTGGGCCGATGCGAACCCCCATTCCTACCAGTACAACAAGTACACTGGCGAATTTATCGTGATGCTACAGGACGTGGTTCACGGCA
>Ga0310811_10005437_pt1 | contig 16106 bp, 19 predicted proteins | sample YCmetagenome_FD_207642 | JGI IMG/M metagenome (GOLD analysis project Ga0310811, IMG submission 207642) | Soil microbial communities from experimental microcosm in Duke University, North Carolina, United States - YC | ecosystem: Engineered > Artificial ecosystem > Soil microcosm > Unclassified ...
GACGTCCGACTTGGGCTGCCCGCGGCCGACTCCCGGCAGCGTCGATATCGGCCGCGTCGGCGGTGCCTGGGCGGCACGGGAGCTAGCCATGTGCGCGAGTCCCGGCCGTAGCCGGCCGCTCTATGACGCCTGCTCTGCCCGCGGGCCGGACCGGTGGCTCCTGACCAACACCGACCCGCTGTTCGGTGACGCCGCGCTGGCCGAGAGCGCCGGGCTCGTGACGGAGTCCACCGTCAGCGCCCACCCGACAGCTGTCAGCGATAGCACGCTCGTCGTCGCGGTGACCAGCCTGCGGCCGGCTAGTGCGGCGAGCCTGGCCAGCCTCACGGGATGAGCGACGGCAAAGCACGAGCGCCGCCGGACCCGGAAAGGGGAGCGGCTCCTTTCCGCGCGGCCGCTTAGTTCGAGAAGTCCTGGGTGAGCCAGACGGTGCCACCGCCGTCGCGGTAAACCGCGATGCCGATGTGGGTGAACGAACTGCTCAGGATGTTCATCCGGTGACCGTCGTCCGGCGGCTTCTCTTTGAGCATGGACTGGGTGAGGCCGGTCGCCATCTGGGCGATGGCCGTGCTGGTGTCGGCCACCGGGCCGCCCTCGCCGATGTTCTCCCCGGCCGAGGTCCAGTGGACCCCGGCGGCGGTTTCCCGGTCACCGAGCGCGGCCTCACCCGGGCACTGGTGGGACAGCCCGCAGCCGCCGGCCATGACCATGTTGTGCGCCGCTGAGCTGGCATTCAGGCCCGAGGTAACCGTCAGCGCTGGCAGCCCCGCCGAGGCGCGGGCCTGGTTGATCAGCCCGAGCACCTGTGCTACGGCGGCGGCGTTCTGGGCGGTCGTGGAACTGGCCGGCGTGGCGGACGGGGCCGACCTGGAGGTCGTCGCGGGCGCTGCGGGGTGAGTGGTGGCTGGGCCGGCCGTAGGCGGGCGCGACGACGACGAACTGGCGGACCCCGACGGGGACGGCCGCGTCGTCGGCTTATGCGCGCTGGGCGTGGCGCTGTGCGGCGGGTGCGTCACCACCGTCGGGGACGCGGCGACCGCCAGTCCCGCCGGGCTCGCAGCCGACGGGTTCGCCGGCGCCGTCCCGGGCGCCGTGCTGGAGGAGGACGCGCCGCAGCCGCCGACGAACAGCACGGCCAGCGCCAGCACGCCAGGGAGCAGGAACCTGACCCGGCGGGTCCCACCACTCAATGCCATCACCCCTTATCGGGATGACATTAGGACACCGACGTCAGATTTTGTTCCAACATGGACAAACGTCACCAGATGCCGGGTGCGGGTGACGGTTACAGGCCAGTGGCCGACCAGTTGATGTACTGCGGCGCCACCAGCGGCGTGCCGACCTCCAGCTGCACGTTTTCGTGTGAGCCCAGGGGGATGTCGCGCGGGTCGCCCTGGAAGACCTGGCCGTTCACGATGGCCGTCACCTTCCCCTTGGCCGGGCCCACCTGGGACGAGCGGAGCGGCTGCTGCCACTCCGCGAAGAACTGGCCGAGCGTGTAAGTCTCCACCTTCGGCGACTCGACGTGAATGATCCCGTCGCCGGTGTGCGTGTGCAGCCAGTACAGGCACTTCCCGGAGAAGATGAACGACCCGCCGCCCTGCGTGGCGCTCGACACCGCGTCCGGGATGCCGATCCCGCCGGGCACCTGCTGCTGCTTCCCGTTGACGAAGACCGTCAGGTGCGTATGGATGTGGAACTTCAGCTGCTCGCTGGTATTGCACTCGACCCCGTCAATGGTCTGCCCGGTCGTCGCGGCGGACACCGGGGCCAGCACGGGCACAGGGGGAACCGGCACCTTTTCCGACCCGAGCGGCCCCGGCGAGGGAGCGGCGGCCAGGGTACCGAGCGAGGACAGCGGCGCGAAGCCCCCCGAACCAGGCGTGGCGCCTGACGAAGACCCGGACAGGCCAACCCCGATTCCGATCCCCGCGCCGGCCGCAACGACGACCGCCCCGCCCCAGGCAGCCAGCCGCAGCCGCCGCGTGCGCTGATCCTGCCCCTGGCGGGTCTCCGCGAGCGCGCGGCGCCGGTTTTCCCGCGAGTTACGTTCGGACACCGCGATCTCCACATCTACGGATGAACTACGCAACGGTTACGTACGAGATAGTAGCGGCGCGGCACCAGCCTGTACCCGTGCCGAGTTCTCCGGATTGGTCACGATTCAGCGCGCCGGCGGGCGGTTAGTTTCCCGGTCCGGCCGTATCTGCCCCAGTGAAGGCAATACGCAGCCGACACAAGGAGCAGCGACGTAACGATGGCCACTATCGAAGGCAAGACCATCCTGATCACAGGCGCCAACCGGGGGATCGGCCGGGGGCTGGTCGACGAGGCGCTCACCAGGGGGGCCGCGCGCGTGTACGCGGGCACCCGCGCGCCGTGGACCCACCCCGACTCCCGCGTGGTGAACATCCCGCTCGACATCACCAGCGCCGAGATGATCCGCGAGGCCGCGGCCCAGGTGACGGCGGCGGGTTCGCTGGACGTCCTGGTGAACAACGCCGGGATCGCCCTCTACGACGACCTCACCGACCCTGAGGTGATCAAGCGGCACCTGGAGGTGAACCTGTTCGGCACCTACGAGGTCACGGCGGCCTTCCTGCCGCTGCTGACCCAGTCCCAGGGCGCGATCGTCAACAACACGTCGGTCAACGCCCTGGCGCCGCTGCCGGTCATCCCCGCCTACTCGGTGTCGAAGGCGGCCCTGTTCAACCTGTCGGAATCGGCGCGGATCCTCCTGGCCCCGCAGGGCGTCCGGGTGCAGGTGATCCTGACAGGGCCCGTGGACACGGACATGAACCGCGGCTTCGACATCCCCAAGGCCACGGTGGAATCGGCCGCCAGCGTCATTCTCGACGGCATCGAAAAGGAAGACGACTACATCTTCCCCGACCCGCTGTCCCAGTCGATCGCCAGCCGCTGGTACGAGGGCCCGGCGCCGGACCTCGCCGCCAAGTACGCCGCCCTCGCGGCGGCGGCCGCTGCTGCCTAACCGCGACGAGCACACGATCAGGAGGAACACCATGACGAACGCCGCCCGCGACAAGAGCCTGACCATCACGATCACCGTGGACGCCACCCCCGACGAGGCCTACGCCGCCGTCACCAACGTGCGCGGCTGGTGGTCAGGGGAGATCGACGGGCCCACCGACGAGCTGGGCGCCGAGTTCACCTACCGCAAGGGCGACGTGCACCGCAGCGCGCAGCGGGTCACCGAACTGGTCCCCGGCGAGCGGGTCGCCTGGCACGTGACGGACAGCTACCTCAACTTCACCGCGGACACAGCGGAGTGGAACGGCACCGACGTCACGTTCGACATCGCCGCGGCGGGGACGCAGACGGAAGTCCGCTTCACCCACGCCGGCCTTGTCCCCGCCGACGAGTGCTACGACACCTGCTCCACCGCCTGGCACTTCTATATCGGCACCAGCCTGCGTGACCTGATCATCAACGGCCAGGGCCAGCCCAACCCAAAGGAGACCGCCCGCGCCTGATCCGCGACGGCACGGCGGTGACCGCCCCCTGACCGCCCCTGACCGGCACGACCCGGTCGGGGGCGGTCTGCTGTCGCGTTCCCCCAGGCGGTGGCCTTGTGCCGTTACGCTTCCCGCTGCTGCTTTTCCAGGGACCTTCGCAACGCCGCCAGGGTCTGCCCGGTCCGCGCTCGCTCCTCCTCGCCGACGACACCGGCGAGCCGGCCGGCGATCTCCTCCTCGAACGTCGGCGTCGCCGCCGCGAGCAGGAGTTGCCCGGCGTCAGTCAGCTCGAGGTACGACGACCGCCTGTCGTGCGGGTTGGCGCGGCGGCGGCACCAGCCAGCCGCCTCGATGCGGTCCACCGCCTTGCTCGCCGCGCCGACGGTGATCGCGATCTCGCGGACGATGTCCAGGACACGGCAGTTCTCCGTCCCCGCGATGAGCTGGAGGATCTCGTACTGCCCGGCCGTGAGGCCGTGTGCCGCCCGCAGCCGTCCGTCAACCGCGTTGTACAGCCGCGTCTCGGCCCGCACGAGCTCCTTGAACCACTGCGCGACGTCCATGTCACCAACCTATCCGGTTTCCTGGGAATTAGATTCCAGAGAATCTAGTTCCGTAGAAGTGGATTTACGTGAATTCATCTTGTCAGGGCCGGCCCTGAGCCGGCAGCTATCGAGGAGGACAGCGATGAGCAGGGAACAGCGGGACGCCCTCGACGCGGCGCTGCGCGCAGGGGACTTCGACCTTACCCAGACCCCCGAGGACCACCGGAAGTCGTTCGACGCCCTCATCGTCGAGCCGTACCCGGCGGACGTGGCTGAACGCAAGGTGACCGTCGGCGGAGTCAGCGCCCTGTCGCTGACCGTCGACAGCGGCGCGGCGGAGCCGACCGTGCTCTACTTCCACGGCGGCGGCTTCGTTGTCGGCTCGGCGCGCAGCGGCGCCCACCTGGCCGTCGAAGTGGCACGTCGGCTGGGCGGCTCCGCGCTGTCCGTCGATTACCGGCTCGCCCCCGAGCACCCGTATCCGGCTGCGGTGGAAGACGGCCTCGCCGCCTACGCGGGTCTCCTCGGTGCCGGCACCGACCCGCGCCGGGTCGTCCTGGCCGGCGACTCGGCCGGGGGCGGGCTCGCGATCGCGACGCTGCTGGCGGCGCGCGACCAGGGACTGCCGCAGCCGGCCGCCGCCGCGGTGTTCTCGCCGTGGGCGGACATCACCCGGTCGGGTGCGAGCATGCGCACCAAGGACGGGGCAGACCCGCTGTTCAACTTCGACGTGATTGGCTGGTACGCCGACCGTTACGTGCCAGCGGGCGACCGTTCCGCACCGCTGGCCAGTCCTGTCTTCGCGAACCTCACGGGGCTGCCGCCGCTGCTGATCCAGGCAGGCTCGCGCGAAGTGCTCCTCGATGACGCCGTCCGGCTCGCCGCGAACGCCGCCCGCGACGACGTCGACGTAGTCCTCCAGGTGACCTCTGGCGTGCCGCATGTGTTCCAGCGCGTCGCCGGCCTGGACGAGGCGGGCGAGGCCCTTGACGAGGCCGCGAGGTTCCTCATGCGCCACGTGAGCAGCCGATGACGGAGATGCGCGCCGCGCGTGGCACGGCAAGGCGGACACGGCGGGACTTACGCGCCACCGCGAGCGGGCGAGTTGCCGCGGTAGCGGCGCACCTTGCCGCGGTCGTTCGTTACCGTCTACAGAAGCAGACGGCAACGATCGGGGGATCGCTGATGGCGGAACTCGGGTGGGCGGCCATGGAGTGGCCCGGCATCGAGCACGTGCTCGTGACCGGTGACGCGGCGGGGATCCGCGCCGACAGCGCGATGATCCTGGCGGACGGGGAACTGGCCCGCGTCGCGTACCAGCTGGAGTGCGATGCCGGCTGGCGGTTCGCCCGCGTGGACATCACGGTCACGCGGGCGGCGGGCACGTCCGCTCTGTCGCTGACGCGGGACGGCGACGGACGCTGGCTGGCCGGGGACGAGCCGCTGCCCGCGCTCGGCCAGTGCGTGGACATCGACATCAACCGGACCCCGCTGACCAACACCTTGCCGGTCCGCCGGCTGCCGTGGTCACCGGGCCAGGCGTACGACCTTGATGTGGCCTACATCAGCGTCCCGGAACTCGACGTCCGGCCCGCCAGGCAGCGCTACACGATGCTCTGGCGCGACGACCGCACCGGCGAAGCGGCGTACCGCTACGAGTCCGGCTCCTACCAGGCCGACCTGCCCGTCGACGCGGACGGCTACGTCAAGGACTACCCCGGCCTCTGGCAGCGGCTGTGACCATGGAGCGCCGCGATGAACCGCCCTCCGGTCATAAAGTTGTTATGTAGACTATTTTCGTGGAAGGCATCGAGCAGGAAGTCGGCAAGAACGCTGGCTTCCTCGTATGGCGGCTGGCCACCGAGTGGCGCGCGGCGATGGACCGGGTGCTTGAGCCCTCCGGGCTCACCCAGGCCCAGTACGCCGTGCTCGCGCCCCTGTACGCGATGTCACGGGACGGGCACCGCCCTAGCCAGCGGCAGATTGCGGACCTGACGGGGATCGACGCTGTCTACATCTCCAGGCTTGTCCGCACGCTCGAGCGTGGCGGCTTCCTGACCCGGGCGGTGAACGCCACCGACACGCGGGCGGTGGAGCTGGCGGTGACCGAACAGGGCAGGGCAGCGCTGCAGGAGGCAGTGCGGGCGGTGTTCGAGTTGCGTGACCGCCTGACCGCCCCGCTGGGCGGTAACGACGGCGCGCGCACGGCTGAGCTCACGGCCATGCTGCGCGAACTGCTCGCCGTGCCCGAGATCGCGGAGCGCTAGCCCCGCTCTTGCCACACCAGTGCTTGCCGGTCGAAGGCGGCAACGGTCATGTTGACCGCGGCCACGATCGCGAACACGATCGCCAGCACATGCCAGCCCATCGAGTAGACGGCCACGGTGGCGCCGCCGAAGACGACCGTCTTAACGGCGAGAACCCCGGCCATCGGCAGCTGGACCCGCGGGCGCGGCGACGCGAACAGCCCCCAGATGACCACCGCCAGCGCCGGTGTGAGGACCGCCAGGGCAATCCTCCCGGCGAGCCCGGCCACCGCCTGGGAACCCCACCAGGCCAGGCCCGCCAGCATCACGAGCTCCAACAGAAACGCGAGTCCCTCATTCGCTGCGTGCAGGGGCGGGGGAAGCGTGAAGCCCGCACGCCGCGACGGGGTGGCCTGGCCATGGTCTAGTTGCACCGCAGAAGTATCCCGCAAGCCGCTCACATGCCGCTAACGCGATAAGCCCGCCGCGCCCCGCCGCGCCCGGTCGCCGCGTCGCTACTGGCTGACCAGTTCGGTGGCGCGGGTGGTGAGCTGGGCCAGGACGTTGTGGGCGATGAGCAGGTCGCTGGGGTCGAGGCCCGCGAAGAGGGCCTTCGTCCCTGGTGCCACGGCCGCGGCGAGTTCGGCCAGGCGCGCCTTGCCCTCTTGCGTCGCTTCGGCCGGGCCGCCGGAGCCCGGAGCGGTGCCCGACGCGAGCCCTTTGGCCTCCAGGCGGCCGAGCAACTCGACGGCGGCCGCGCGGGTCAGGCCGACCTGGGGCTGCCCGGCGAGGTAGGCGTGCAGTTCCTCCGGGGACGCGTACGGGCCGCGCACCGTGAGGACGCGGAGGACAACGTACTCCTGGCCGCTGGTCCCGGTCTTGGCGAGTGAGTGTTCAAGCAGCCTGGTGACGGCGCCCTGTGCTTCGGCGATGTCCTGGCCGGTCAGTGCGGGTGGCTGTGGCATAAGTAGCTCCTGTGCTCGCGTGGCTTCCTGGTAAATAGACTACATAGACATTATGTCTATGACAACTATAAGCGCACCCAACACCGATAACAGCAACAAGCGCGTAGCGCAAAGGCCTCGTGCAGCGCTCAACCCTTACGGGCGGATCGCCATGACCGGGGACGCCTGCTTCACCGTACGGATGATCGGCGCGGTCTCCACCCGCTCCACGCCGGCGAGGGCGCCGACCTTGGCGGTCAGGAACTCGTACAGCGATTCCTCGTCGCGGCAGACGGCGCAGGCGGCGAGGTTGGCCGGGCCGGTCGTCGCCGTGACGTAGGCGACCTCGGGGAACTTCGCCAGGGCGGCGCCCGCGTCGGCGAGGTGCGAGGGCGGCACGGACAGCCACAGCCAGGCCGATGCCCGGAACCCGAACGAAGGCATGTCGAGCTCCAGGTCGTAGTACAGCGCTCCGAGGTCGCGGAGCTGGTCCATCCGCCGCCGCACGGTCGTTTCCGACCACCCGCACGCCGCGGCGAGCTCGGCGTAGGGGGTCCGGCCATCAAGGGCGAGGGCCGCGAACAGCGCCTCGTCGAGCTCGCTGGGCGCCTCAGCCGCCATGTCGGACGGCAGCGGGCGGCCGCGGACCGGGACCCGCAGCGGGGCGACGCGGTCAGGCGGCATAACGTCCATGAACCCGAGGGCGTCCGGCCCGCCGGTGAACATGTGCAGCCGCGAGTAGGCGGTCACCGCGACGATCCGCCCGGACCGCGGCATGCGGGTGAGCAGCGAATCCGTCCCGTCGGAGCTCTCCCCGCGCAGCGAGCACAGCACTTCGGTGTCCCCGGACAGCAGCTGCACCCAGGCGGTGTCCGGGCGCTTGGCGAGGGCGGCGGCGATCGCCTCACCTGACCCCGGAACGCACCGCAGCCGCAGGAACCAGCTAGCATAACCCGTCGATTTGGGATATTTCAGTCCGACGACGCGCAGCGCTCCCGCGGACCGCAGCCTGCGGTAGCGGCGGGCGACGGTCTGGTCCGACACGCCAAGGACTTCGGCGATCGCGCTGAACGACGCCCGCCCGTCGACGCCCAGGCACTGCGTCAGCTGCCGGTCGAGGTCATCGACTGTGATGCTTTCCACCAAGGAGACGCTAGCAAATGTCGAGAACCGGCGCATCTCTCCGGTCCGGCTTGGGATAGGGCCGCGAGTGCGGAATGGTATGTCGAGGAGGCCAGGGGAGCCTCCACGGGCCCTAGTCACTACGACCTGTCCCGTTAGGGGCCGGCCGCTCGTCTGCTCAGCAGAGACAAGACGAGGAGACGCGGCCATGAAGGAATGGAAGGAACCAACCATGCGCAAGTGGTGGCCCCTGGTGGCGATCTGCGCCGGGGCGTGCATGCTGCTCGTCGACGTAACGATCGTGAACGTGGCGCTGCCCGACATGGCGCGGCAGCTGCACACGACCTTCAGCGACCTGCAGTGGGTCATCGACCTGTACGCGCTGGTGCTCGGCGCGCTGGTACTGACCATCGGGTCGATCGCGGACCGGTTCGGGCGCCGCAAGCTTTACCTGATCGGGCTGGTGGCCTTCGCCGCGGCGTCGCTCACCTGCGGCCTGGCACCGAACGTCGAGCTGCTGATCGCCGCGCGCGGCGTCCAGGGCGTGGGCGCGGCGGCGATGTTCGCCACGACGATGGCGCTGATCAGCAACACCTACACGGGGCGCGACCGGGGCATGGCCTTCGGCATCTGGGGAGCGGTCAACGGCGCCGCGTCCGCCATCGGGCCGATCATCGGCGGGCTGCTCACGGCGAACTTCGGCTGGCGCTGGATCTTCCTGGTCAACCTGCCGGTCAGCGTCGCCGCCGTCGTGCTGACCCTGCGGGTCGTCACCGAGTCCAAGGACCCGCACCCCCGCCGCGTGGACCTGCAGGGCATGACGTCCTTCACCATCGCGGCGGCCACGCTTACCTACGCGCTGATCAGGGGCGAGTGGACATCCCCGGAGACGATCGGCCTGATCGCCGCCGCGGCCGTCGCCCTCGCCTGGTTCATCCTGGCCGAGCGCCGCAGCGCGGCCCCGATGCTCGACCTGAAGCTGCTGCGCAACCCGACCTTCACGGCGATGCTCCTGGGCGGTGCCCTGCTGTCCGCCGCCGCCTGGGCGGGCATGACCTACCAGTCGCTCTGGCTCCAGTCGGTCCTCGGCCTCAGCGCCATCAAGGCGGGCCTGGTCATCCTCCCGTGCGCGGCCTCGGCGTTCCTCGTGTCCGGGCAGGTCGGCCGCTTCTTGCACCGGACGTCGCCGCGCTGGATGGTCGGCAGCGGCCTGCTCGTCATCGCTATCGGCGCGCTCGCCCAGGCGGTGCTGCGCGAGCACTCAAGCTGGCCGGTGGTTATCCCCGGCCTGGTGCTCGTCGGGATCGGCGCGGGCCTCGCGATGGCGTCGCTGACCTCGACGGCGATGGCCGCTGTCCCGTGGCAGCAGGCGGGCATGGCGGGCGGCGCGCTGAGCGCCTTCCGGCAGCTCGGCTACGCGCTGGGCATCGCGGTGCTCGGCGAGGTTTTCGGCAGCGGGCTGACGCACGGCGCGGGCTCCGGCCTGTCGGCGGCGCTCAGCGGCGGCCAGGCGCAGGCGGTGCTCAGCCGCACCCCGGCGCTCGCGCCGGTCGTGCACCGGGCGTTCGCCGACGGCCTCGACCTCGCGTACGTGGTCGCTGCGGGCTTCGGCCTGATCGCCGCGCTGGCGGTGTTCGTGCTCGTCCGCCCGAAGCCCCAGGCCAGCGGGTCGGGCGCGGAACCGGGGGCGCACGCCGCCGCACCGGTCCAGGCCTCAGCCGAGGTCTAGCGCGCGCAGCACAAGATCAACGGCCAGTCTCCAGAACGGCAGCGCGGTTCCCATGGCGGGAAGCACGCTGCCGTTCTGGACGACCTGGCTCTTAGGCCTGCCGTTGCCGGGGTACCCGCGGGGTACGGCGCAGCTGGAGGGCCGGGACGGCCGTCGCGATGTCCACCAGGGTGTCCACCTTGACCAGTGCGGTTTCCGGCGTCGTGGTGACCGCGTGCGCGTACCCGAGCGCACGCGCGGGGTCCGCGACGGCGAACGCGTCGGCCATCCGCTGGTAGGTGAGCGCGGTGAGGATCGAGCCCGGGCCCCACCGGCCGCAGACCGTGGCGGCGAGGCGGTCGGCTTCGTCGGCGAGGGCGGCGGCCCGTTCCGGGTGGGCGGGGAGCATCGCCGCGGCGACCTGCGCCAGCGCGACGGCTTTGTGCGCGGGCTGCTCCTGGGCCCTGGCGAGGAACTCGGCCCGGTCCGAGTCGGTGCCCGCCCAGGCCACGGCGAGGATGAGGCCAGCCTGGCGGACCTCGCCAAGGTCTTTCGCGGGGAGCCGCTCGGCGAGGTGCACGGCGCGCTCAGGGTCGGTCGCTGCGACCGCCTCGATGACTTCGCAGAGCGCCGCGGACTTGGCGGTCTCCGGCACTTCCTTCTGGGCGACGGCCTCCGCTTCGACGGCGAGCCGCTCGGCCAGCTCCGGGTCCCTGCGGGCGACCCGCGTCGCGACCGACGCGAGGGCCGCGACCCGTTGCCGGGGATCCGCGATGCCGCGCGCGAGGCTAGTGGCCCGCTCCGGCTCGGCGACCGCGATCAGCCCCGCGACGGTGGCCAGGGCCCGGAACCTTGTGTTGTCGTCCCGCAGCGACTCGGCGAAGCGCACGGCTTCGTCGCGGTCGGTCGCGGCCAGCGCCCGCGCCAGGCGGATCGCCCAGGCCGGGCCGCTCTCGCTAACCTGCGGGGCGGCGGACTTGGCCGCCGTGATGTACTCCGCCGCACGGGCGGGATTGGCGGCGGCGAGCCCGCACCACACCATGAGCAGTGCGATCGTCCGGTTGCCCATGTCCCGCCCGGACGGCGTCGCGCCCCCGATAGACTCCGCGATCTCCCACGCTTCAGCCAGCGCCTGCGGCGCCCCGTCTGGCCCGTATCGGACCAGTTCTTCTGTACGCTCAGTCACGAGGTTCCCCCTGGTCACACGGCATCCTTCTGGTACCTGTGGTTAGCCGAGACTATCCCAAACCAGTACGGAGAGTCGTACCCTGGTCACGGAGAGAGGGGATGGGGTCTCGATCCGCCGCGGCCCGTAGTCGTCGCCGTGCGCCCGGGGAGTGCCGTATGTCTTCGCGATCATGACCAGACGCGGGCGGAGGCCAAGGCGGCGCCTTCGGTGAGGGCCGACAGTTTGGCCCAGCCGAGTTCCGGGTGGATCCGGGCGCCGAAGCCGCAGTCCGCGCCCGCGATGACGTTCTCCCGGCCGAGCCGGTCGGTGTAGCGGGTGATGCGCTCGGCGACGAGCTCCGGGTGCTCGATCGTGTTCGTGGCATGGGTGACGACGCCGGGGATGAGGATCTTGCCCTCGGGGAGCTTCAGGTCTTCCCACAGGTGATACTCGTGCTCGTGCCGCGAGTTGGCCGCCTCGACAAGGTACGCGCCGGCGTTGACCCGCAGCATGATGTCGGCGATGTGTGCGAGGGGGACGTCGGTGGCGTGCGGGCCGTGCCAGCTGCCCCAGCACAGGTGGTATCTGATCCGGTCGGCCGGCAGGCCGGCTAGGGCGTGGTTGAGCACCTCGATGCTGTCCGCGACGTAGCGGCGGTAGGAGTCCAGGTCGTAGTCGGGGCTGCGGTCCCAGGCGGCCGGCACCCAGGCGTCGTCGACTTGGAGGATGAAGCCTGCGTCGACAATGGCCTGGTACTCGTCGTGGAGGGCGTCGGCGAGGCCGCGCATCAGGTCGTCGTGGCTGCCGTAGAACTCATCCGCCATGCCGACCTCGATGCTCGCCGGCGCTACGACCGGCAGGAAGGCCTCTTGGTCCGGGTGATCTTTCAGGGCGGCAGTCAGGTTGGCGATGTCGCGGTTGACGGCCTCCGGCCGGTAGCGCAGCGCGCCGGTGACCACCGGGCGCGTGGCCGTGAAGCTCAGCCAGTACGGATCTTCCATATAGCCGAACAGCGTCTTGCTCGCGTCCGCCCACGCGTAGAAGCCGGGGAACCGCTCCCGGTCGCGGCCCCGCGCGACCTGGTCGGTGGCGAGTGCCCGGGGACGGCTCTCAAGCCCGTCGAGCCGGTCGCGGACGTACTGGCTCCACATGGTCTTGCCGAACTCGCCGTCGTCGATGATGTCGAGCCCGGTCTCAAGCTGGCGGTTGACCACGTCGGCGACCCCGGCACTCAACTGGTCGAGCGCAGCCGGGGCCCACTGCCCCTGTTCCGCGAGGGTCCTCGCAAGTTCCGGCGGCCGCTCGAGGGCGCCGACGTGCGTGGTGAGGATCCGGTCAGTGCTCCGTCGCATCCGCTCTCCCAGTGACTGAGGACTCCAGAGTCACGCTACGCCTGAATTCCGGTAATGCCTGTGCCTGGCACGGCGGCGGCTAGCCTTGCTGTCGGCCGCCGCATTTCACCGGGCAGCGCGACGACCGCAGGAGGAGGCAAGAAGATCCGATGACCGTGACGCACGCACAGGTGGCGGCCCTGCCCAAAGCCGAGCTGCACCTGCACATCGAAGGCACCCTTGAGCCCGAGCTCGCCTTCAAACTGGCTGCCCGCAACGGAGTGCCGCTCCGGTACGCCGACGCGGCGCAGCTGCGCCGCGCCTACGCGTTCACCAGCCTGGGCTCGTTCCTCGACCTGTACTACGAGTGCATGTCGGTGCTCCGCACGGCGGAGGACTTCGCCGACCTGGCCGCCGCCTACCTCGCGAAGGCGCGCGCTGACGGCGTGACGCGGACCGAGATGTTCTTCGACCCGCAGGTGCACATCGCCCGCGGGGTTCCGTTGAGCACGGTCATGGATGGCCTGCAGGCAGCCGCCGACCAGAGCGCGGCCAGCGGCGGCCCGCGGGCCGAGCTCATTGCCTGCTTCCTGCGCGACCGCGGCCCCGCCGATGCGATGAAGACCCTTGAGTCTCTCTCCGGGTACGCGGGCCAGCTGCTCGGCGTCGGGCTTGACTCGGCCGAGGTCGGCTACCCGCCCTCGGACTTCGCCGGGGTCTTCGACGCCGCCCGGGGTCTCGGCCTGCACACCGTCGCGCACGCGGGGGAGGAGGGACCGCCCGAGTACGTATGGCAGGCCCTGGACCTGCTCGGCGTGGAACGAATCGACCACGGCATCCGCAGCGTGGAGGACCCGGCGCTGCTGCGGCGCCTGGCGGCGGACGGTACCCCGCTGACGGTCTGCCCGCTGTCCAACGTCCGCCTCCGGTGCGTCGACGCGATGGCCCGCCATCCGCTTCCCGCGCTCCTGGACTCGGGCGTGAAGGTCACGGTCAACTCCGACGACCCGGCCTATTTCGGCGGCTACATCGCCGACAACTACCTGGCCCTCGCCGCGGACCTCAACCTGGGCCTTCCCGACCTCGCGGCGCTCGCCGCGAACTCGGTAGCCGCGAGCCTGACCCGAGAGTAAGAGTCTGGCCGGAGCGCTATCCTGGGTGACGGGTGAGTCGGCCGGGCGGTCGCGCCGGGCCTCCGGGCCCGGTGAGGAAGGTCCGGGCTCCATACGGCATGGTGGTCGGTAACGCCGACCCGGGGCGACCCGCGGGACAGTGCCACAGAAAGCAAACCGCCCTTCGGCCACGGCCGGCGGGTAAGGGTGAAAGGGTGGTGTAAGAGACCACCAGCGTCGCAGGTGACTGAGACGGCTAGGTAAACCCCACCTGGAGCAAGGTCAAGAGGGCCCTTCGGGGCCTGCGCGAGCGTTTGAGGGCTGCCCGCCCGATGCTCGCGGGTAGACCGCACGAGGCTGCCGGCAACGGCAGTCCTAGATGGATGACCGCCGCTCGCGCGCTAAGCGCGGGCACAGAACCCGGCCTACAGGCCGGCTCACCCCCTCATAGCGCAGCCCTCGGCCAAATTCTCTGGGCAGGGCGACCGCGGACCCCGGCGAGGCAGCTTATTTCTGTCAAGTGGCGCGACGGCCGCCAGCGGCACCCATACGAGACTCGGCCCAGCGGCAGAGCCACCGGGCCGGTCACCCGACCAGCATCCCAGAAGATCGGGTCATAGAGTACCTGAGTGGAAAGCGACCGCCCGTGGACTGCTCCTACGCAACACGTCATTGTCGGCAGACGGTGGACGTACGCGCCGCCTCCGCGCTTCTTGTATGAAGCGATCGTGGACGACATGGCGCGGTGGCTCTCACCCCAGACGGGCGAGACCGTCCCAAAGGTGACTGCTTCTAGACGACCGGATGCCGTGCTGCTGGAACCTTGGGTAGATCCGGTCGTAATGGCCGTCGAACTCTGGATCAGGCAGCACGGCTACGGCACTGAGATCACTGTGCTGGCCTACGGCGACGTTCCGCAGGTTCCCGACGAGACCAGACGCCGGGTTAGGCACCGCCTGGGCACGATCTTCGGCGCGGCCCTGCGCGAATGGGTTGACGACAGTTGACTCTCACGGCTGGGAGAGAATGGCTGTTGCCGCGCTCACTCCACCTCACCATCGGGAGAGACATGACCACGGCCGTGCCCTTGCGGTTCGTCAAGGGTGATGCGACTGACCCTCAGGCCGAGGGGCCGAAGGTGATTGCGCATATCTGCAACGATCTCGGCGGCTGGGGTAAAGGGTTCGTCCTGGCCATCTCCAGGAAGTGGCCGCAGCCGGAGCGGGACTACAGGGACTGGCATCGGCACCGCGCCGGCAACGACTTCGCTCTGGGCGCGGTGCGACTGGTCTCAGTCCGAGCCGACATCTGGGTCGCGAACATGATCGGCCAGCACGGGATGCGCGCGGGGAGCGGCGGCCCGCCGATCCGCTACCCCGCCGTGGAGCAGTGCCTGCGCTCGCTCGGCGACATGACGATCGAGCTGCGGGCTTCCGTGCACATGCCCAGGATCGGTTGCGGCCTGGCCGGAGGGCGCTGGGACCGAATCGAGCCACTCATTGACACCGCGCTATGTCAGCGCGGGGTACCGGTCACCATCTACGACTTCGATACGTAGACCAGCCCCACGGCGAGGAGATACGCCGGAACAAATAAAATAATTCCAGCTCAGAGAAAGCGCCTTGTGCGGCCAATCTTCGGGATGCACTTTTATATAAAAGGGCTTGTATAGCATACTGCTCGCATGAATAGCCAAGGCGCCATTATTCGCACCGCGACCGAGGACGACAAGCCAGCTGTGCTGTTGCTCGCCCCGAGACTGGCCGAGGGGCTCGCGGCCTGGCGAGACCGCAAAGCCGCTGTAGCAGCAGCGCAGCAGTGGCTCGCGGACTCCTTCGCCACTGCTGCCCGCCACGACGGGACAGTGCTGGTAGCCGCCGATGAGACCGGGATTGTGGGCGTGATAGCTATCAGAGTGTCACGCCACTTCACCGGCGAGGTCGACGGATACATAGGCGAGCTGGCAGTCGCCTCCCGTGCGGTCCGCCGTGGTATAGGTCGGGCGCTCATCGCAGCGGCGGATACCTGGGCAACGGGCCGCGGTCTGCGGAATCTCACGCTGCAGACCGGAATAGCCAATACGACAGCCCGTGATTTCTATTCCGCCCTTGGATTCCAGGAAGAAGAAATCCGCCTGACCCGGGCCCTAGCAGTCCGCGAGAACGTTCTGGGCTAGCCAGCCTCTCTGGCTTGCGCTGAGTGCAGAACCGGCGATCACCGACTCCATGTCATGATGTGGACGTCGGCAAGGAGAGCGAGGCGGGATGCACGCGGGTACCCGGGCCGGGCTGGAGGCGGCCTGCGACACGCTGGTCGCCGTCGCGGCGGTGCTGACGATCGTGGCGTCACGCTGGCGGTGGTTCGAGGCGACGCTCACGCCCCCGGATCCCGACGGTCTGGTGCTGGCGCCCCGTGGGGCAGCGACCGGGCTTTACGCGCATCCGTCCCTGTGGG
>Ga0310811_10005438_pt1 | contig 16106 bp, 15 predicted proteins | sample YCmetagenome_FD_207642 | JGI IMG/M metagenome (GOLD analysis project Ga0310811, IMG submission 207642) | Soil microbial communities from experimental microcosm in Duke University, North Carolina, United States - YC | ecosystem: Engineered > Artificial ecosystem > Soil microcosm > Unclassified ...
GTTTCTGGATTCAAGCGCCAAAATCATCATGCGCGCAGACCCGCTCAGACCGCCGGGCCTGAGCGACATCATCCGGGAATTCCGCCGGTTTATTAGCAGCTAGGCGGATGCTTCCTCTAAACACACGTTCGCTGCACGAGCTAGGTGCCGTCTAGCTCGTTGCGCGCAGCCGCTTTTACAAGAATCGAACCCGCACTATCACCTTGAGAACTGGCTTGTTTATGCCGCTCTTACCATGAGTTAGTTGCTCAGCGCGTCTGGTCAGCGCTTGGTGAAAACGTACCCGGTGTCGCAGATCGTCGAATCGGGGCTCGTTTGGACGCACAGGCCGGGTTTGCTGCCGGTATCCCATGAGGTCATCTCTACGGACTCCCCGGAGCAACTGCCTGGGGGTGACAGGCTCGTGAACCTCAGGTCGACAAGGTTGGTCGGGCTGCCAGCCGGAGCAGGGGGATCATCGCCGGCGGGGTTATGCAACTGCCAGGTGCCGGTCCCGGACAGCACTCCGCACGCTGATATCGCTTTGGGGATCACCTTGGAGAAATCGAACCTGGTTGCGGTGACCGCGCCACTGCCGGTAAAGGTGACCGACGCGCCATCGCCACTTACCCACGCTCCCGTCAGGTCCGTAACGGCTGGGTTCGGCACATCGACGGGACCACCGCGCAAGCTAAACGCGAGCACGCCCATGGCGAGCACGCCTATGGCGAGGCCGCCTGCTGCCGCCAATCCCAGGCCCCGGCGCATCACGTGCTCCCTCGCTAGGCCCGCTTCCAGCGCCGCAGCACGTGTGGGCGACGGTGGCGGATTCCGCGGGCAGCTTCGAGCGCATAGATGCCCCGTCCGCCCGGCAGTTCGGCGGTTACACCTTGGTGGATGTTCCGCTGGCTTTCGCAGCCGGCGGGGCAATCGGGGAAGTGGTCTTCGACGGTGCCGGCAAGGTCGCTGGCCTGTCGCTGGAATTTCCGTATCCCCGTCCGCGTCAGCCGGAGCAACGTCGGCGTCAATGGGAGCAGGGAGTAAGAAAAGGCGGGTTCATAGTCAGGAACCCTGAGATAGATGGACTCATGCGTCACCCGGCCTTAGCTGGCCACCAAGGCGCGGTCGGAGCGGACGTGCCACGCGACAGTGGCCATCCGGTGATGCCGTCCGGCGAAGACCGTCCCCGGACAGACTAAGCCTCGATCCACCGGATGAACGCCGATAGCGGCAGCTTCGGGCTCCTGCCGCCACGGGCGATGGGGACCCCGGCCTGTTCTGGGGTCTCACCGTGTGGTGCGCCAGAGAACGCAAACGGTAAGACGGCCACTGCCCGGTTTCCGGCACCCCAGTAGAACGGGCCTGCCGTCGGCGTGACGGTGATGTCCCAGCCGAGCTCGCGGAGCTGCCTTTCGAGGTCCGCCGGCTCATGCGGCACTTTCACGATCCGGTAGGCCGTCCCGTCAGGGGTGCGCCGCTGGATGGTGGAAGATGCCGGACCCTCAATGAGCTCATCTGGCGTGCGGTAGTAGTCATCGACGAAGAACACGCGTCCCCGGGGCGCGAGGGCGGCGGCGACAACGGACCAGAAGGGCCCGAACCGCTCGGCCGGCACGTGCGACAGCCAGCACCCCATGAAGACGACGTCGTACCGGCGGTCCGGTTCCCAGGTGAACAGGTCGGCATTGACGAATCTCACCGCGGCACCGACGAGGACTCGGCTCGCCGCGATCGCGAGCATCTCCGGCGACGCGTCGACGGCGGTGACGTCGCTGGCGCGGCGAAGCAGCTGCGGGGTCCAGGTGCCGGGACCGCAGGCGAGCTCGAGGACGCTACCCTCCGGCCGGAACGCCTCGAGCGCGTCCGCTAGCTCGGCACCGCCGGGAAGATCGAGGACCTGGTCAAGGTAGTCCGGGGCGAGGGCGCTGTAGTAGGCACGCTGCTCGGCCAGGAGCCGGTCCTGAACTGATCTCGTGTTCATGCCTTCACTGTGAGCCTTGCCCAAAGGGCAAGGTCAACACCGCTCTTGCCCTGCTCCGGCGCGCATAGTAGAACGGATCGATGGGCAGGCAGGCAGCCACCGTTCTTTATGTGCTCACGATGGTAGGCGTTGTGGTCGGCGTGGACATCCTTTTCTTCAGGCACCACATCTGGGAGCGCCTGATAGTGAACGTCGGCATTGTGCTGGTATTCGGAGCGTTCTATCTGCGGTTCCTAAAGCATCCGTGAGCGCAGCCGCGAAGCTGCCTCGCTCGTGAATGGGATACCGAACGCCGTTTACGAGCGACTGACGGTCCGGCCAAACTAGCGTCGCTTCCGGGCCGCGCCGACGGCCTACCGGCGGAACGCAGCCCGGACTGCGGCTGCGGTGGCGCTGAAGTACGCAGGTGGTTGGATGAAGCCCCATTCGTTGAAGGCCGAGCCGTTGGCAAGGGCGCGGCGGTAGCCGAAACAGGCGAGGTAGAGGGTCCGGATATACATGACCGCCTCGAGCCGGTCGAGTTCGTCGTCAGTCAGCTCGACATGCCGGCGATAGGCGTTGACGGCGGCGTCGATCCGCTCCTGGTTCGGTCGGCGCGGGTTCCACGAGCCCGTGCCCCAGATCAGGTAAGCGAAGTCGGCGAGCCGTGGTCCGCGCCCGGAAGCCTTCCAGTTGATCGCGACTGGTCCTTGTTCGCTCAAGACAGCGTGATCGGGGGCGTGGAGGAGGTTTCCGTGGAGCAGGCCCTCCGGAAGGCCGTGACCGTCGTCGGCCGATCGCACCTGGTCGCGAAGCCGCTCAAACCGCTCGCGCTCGGCCGCCGCCACCTTCGTGTCGACAGCGTCGAGAAACGACAGGGCCGCCAGCAGATCCTGACGCGGCGCGCCCTCGCGGCTCGGGTCCTCGCCGCTCGCTCCACCTGGGCGGCCGACAGAATCGTCATACGGCAGCGCGTGCAGCCATCCGAGCAGCTCACCCATCATGGCGAACTTCGCGGCACCGCCGGGTAGCTGGACGCCTTCAACGAACCGCGTCACGAGGACCGCGCTGCCGTCGAAGTCAGATACCGCGTCGTCGGCCGCCAGGCGCTCCGCGGGATAGCCCTGCCGCTCCAGGAACCTGAGAACTGCCGCGTCGCCCTCAACGCCGGCCTGCGGCCGAGCCGGGGGAAACGCGCGGGCGACCCACGGGCTGCCGTCTTTGCGGTCGACGCGGAACACGTAGGTCTTGTGCACACTGAGCTTCGTCGCCGCCACCGGGTCAATGCCGTAGCGCCCCCGCAGGTGAGCCAGTAGCCGCTCAGGAACCGGCTCGTGGTCCATCCGCGCACCGAGACCCTCGAGATCCGTCAGCGCCTCGGTGTAGCGCTGCCCAGTCTCCGCGGCGTGGCGCCGGACAACCTTCTTGAAGCTGGCGTCCTTGGTCATGGACAAGCCTCCCCTTGACACCCTCGTCCCCCAGCGACGCGATGTAGGAAGATGGCCTGCGACATTGACGACCGAGAGGGCGAATCCCCTTCGCCAGCGGAACCCCGGCTGGGGCGGATGCTCCAAAGCTCGGCGACCGGTCGACGCCGTGAACAAGACTCTTCCTGAGAAGCTCGGTCTTCGTCAAGCACGCCACCCACGAGGTGACACAGCGCAAGAGCGTTCAGTACGGCGCGACGGCCGGCTCGTCGGTGGTGCTGGCACCGATGCGCGCCGCTGCGGTGTTGCCCTTGCGGGCGGCGGGCACGTGCCTGCCGGCGGCGGCCAGGCCGAAGACCGGCATGTTGCCGTAGACGGCCTCGTACTCCCCGGCCCGGACACGGAACGTCTCGTGCCAGATCCCGACCTCACCTGAGTCCCTGATTGCGCGGTTGAACTGCCGCCACGGCTCCAGGTGCGGTAGTTCCTTGTCCCGGGCGAACCGGTCCAGGGAATCGAAGTCGCGCCAGTACTGGACCAGTATGGTCGTACGCCCGAACCACTGCTGGGAGCCCAGGCAGCCCAGTTCCGGATGACGGCTCAGCACCTTCTGCATCCTGGGCATGGCCGTCGCGACCGGCAGCCACTTGCGGATCCGCAGCGGATGGTTGAAGCGCATCCCGATCATGAAGACGACGAAATCGCCCTCGATATCTGCTGTGTAACGACCTGGCAGAACCTCCATGGCTATTTCCCCTCTTAACAGACGTCATCCCGATCAGCATGAACCAGCAGAACAGGCTCCCGCCAGGCACCCGATGGTCTACCTGGCGCCGGGCGGCGGGCCGGCACGTGAATCTTGTCCCCTGAGCGGCGCCCTGCCGCAACATCGATAATGAGCGACGTACCGGATGCCTTGATCGCGTAACCGCCGCTGGAGGTCAACCGAACATGACAGAAGCCGACGACAGGCCCGAGGAGTTCCAGCCGCCCACAGCGCTTGAGTCCGCGGTCCGCGGCCTCGGAGCGGACACCATTCGCTACCGCGTCGACTATGTCATGCTGCCGATGCGCGACGGAATCCGGCTGGCGACCATCGTCTTCCGGCCACGCGCTGAAGGCCGCTACCCTACCCTCCTGGTCCGGTCACCGTACGTTCATTCCATTCCCGACCGGTTCAAGCCGATGCACACCGCGCAGTTCAAGAAGAACTACGTGCTGATCATGCAGAACGAGCGCGGCAGCGAATGGTCAGAAGGCGAATTCGGCTTCCTGACCGCCACCACCGCGGACGCGCAGGACACTCTTGACTGGATCGGCGGGCAGGACTGGTCCAACGGCAAGGTCGGCCTGCACGGCTGCTCATCCACCGCCGAGAATCAGTTGAAACTCGGTGCCATCGGCCATCCGGCGCTGCGCGCCTGCGTGCCGATGAGTTCCGGCGCGGGCATCGGCGACGTCCCGGGCGCGGAGGGCTCGAACGGCTGCTTCTTCCGCGGAGGCGTTCCCATGATTAAGACATGGGCGCTGTGGTACGGCCCGTTCGGGGTCCGGCAGCGACCGAAACTGCCCGCCGGAGCCGACGGCGACGAGCTGGCCCGGATCTTCCGGCAGTACTCGGTGACAGTGCCGGACTTCCGCAGCCCGGAGTACGCCCAGGCCCTCAAGAAGGAGACGCTGCAAGCGCCAAGCGGGCACATTCTGCGGCGGATGGGCTCGCCGCTGACCGGCTACGAGACCTTCATGGCCGACGGGCCGGCCAGCCCAGCCTGGGAAGCCGTTGACCTGATCAACGCCAGCCACACCGGAGCGACGCCGTCCATCAACATCAACGGGTGGATGGACGTCGGCGCCTACGAGACCGTCAAACTCTTCGAGTTCCAGCAGCATCATCCCGACCAGTACCTGATCATGGCGGGGACGGAGCACTGCCGGATGCTGTCGACCAGCCCGGAGGCCCGCCTGGGTCAGCGGCCGATGGGCGACACCCGGTTCCCCTACGACGAGGTCATCATCTCGTGGTTCGACCGGTTCCTGTGCGATGAGGCAGACGCCTGGCAGCCGATGCCGAAAGTGCAGGTCTTCCTGATGGGCGCGGGCACCTGGCTGACCGGTGAGTCCTGGCCGCTGCCCGAGACGGAGACCCGGACACTCTTCCTGGCCAGTGACAAGTCCGCCAGCACGCTGTGGGGCGACGGTGCCCTCGTGCCGGCCGCCCGCGGCGCCGGGACCGACGAGTTCATCGCCGACCCGCACAACCCCGTGCAGTCGATCGGCGGCGACCTGGGCACCGATGACCCGGTCTGCGCGGATCAGCGGGCGATTGAGTGCCGGGCCGATGTGCTTGTGTACAGCACGCCCGTGCTGACGGAACCGGTTGCGATCGTGGGCGACGTCAGCGCGGAACTCTACGTGTCGGCCGACGTCGAAGACGCGGATGTCTTCGTCAAGCTCGTGGACGTCTACCCGGACGGGACCGCCTACAACCTCGCCGACAGCTGCCTGCGGCTCGGCTACCGCGACGGTTACGACCAGCCAGCCAAGCTCGTGCCCGGCGAGATCTACCGTGTCCGGATCGGCGGCATCACCACAGCGAACTACTTCCCGGCTGGTCACCGGATCCGCATCGAGATCGCAGGCTCCAACTTCCCGCTCGCGGACCGCAACTGGCATGCCGGCGACCGCAACGACCTGGCCACCGACGGCCCGATCGCGCACGTCACCCTGCACCACGGAGAGGGGCACGAGTCGGCTCTGCACTTCCGCGCCTACACCGGCGAGATCACGGTCAACACGCCGATGTCCGACACCCGGCCCGGAACCCGGCCGTGAGGGCTCGATGCCGACAACGGCCGACGCACCATTCTCAACTCCGCGGCACGGAGCGTGCTCCCGGGTTCCGTGCGATCGCGGGCATTGAGGACGGAATCTGGCCTCAATGCGGGGAATGCTGGAGGCATGAGCACCCCGCAGCCTTTCCGCATTGACATCCCGCAGGCCGATCTTGATGATCTGGCCGGCAGGCTCGCGCTGACCCGCTGGCCGGATGAGCTGCCCGGGGCCGGGTGGGATTACGGCGTGGCCCGGGACCGGGTGCGCGAGATGGCAGAGTACTGGCACCAGGGGTATGACTGGCATGCCTGGGCGGTGCGGCTGAATGCGGTCCCGCAGTTCACCACGGTCATAGACGGGCAGAAGATCCACTTCCTGCACGCCCGCGGCGGCACCGGGCTCCCGCTGCTACTGTGCCATGGCTGGCCGTCCACCCCCGCGGACTTCCTAGAACTGATCGGCCCGCTGGCCAACGCGGGCTTTGACCTGGTGATCCCGTCCATGCCCGGGTACGGGTTCTCCGGGCCGACCACCAGCCCGGGCTGGGACGTGGCCCGCATCGCCCGGGCGTACGCGGAGCTGATGGCGCTGCTGGGCTATGACCGCTACGGCGCGCACGGCGGGGACTGGGGCGCGCGGATCGTCGCGGAACTGGCGCGCCTCGACGAGCGGCACGTGGCCGGGATCCACATGCACGGATTCGTGGCGTTCCCGGCAGGGGATCCCGGCGAGCTGACCACCGCCGAACGGCAGCGGCTGGGGCGGCTGGGCCGCTGGCAGGCCGAACGCGGCGGGTACGCGGCGATCCAGGGCAGCCGGCCGCAGACCCTCGCGTACGCGATGGCCGACTCCCCGGTTGGACTGCTGGGCTGGTACCTCGAGTGGTTCGACGATTACGGCGAGCACGTAGGCGCGATCGGCGACGACCAGATCCTCACCAATGTCACGACCTACTGGCTCACGGGCACCGCCGGATCAGCCGCCCGGCTGTACAGGGAAGCCGCCAGCCACTGGGGCGCCCAGCCGGGCTACTGCGAGGTGCCTACCGCGCTCGCGGTCTTCCCCGGCGACTCAACGATCCGTAAGTTCGCTGAGACCCAGCACAACGTGGCCCGCTGGGCCGAATACGAGCGTGGCGGCCATTTCGCCGCACTGCTAACCCCCGACCTCCTGGAGCGCGACCTACGGGAATTCTTCACCAGCCTGCAGTGAAACTGCCCGCCCGACGGCGCCCTCGTAGTCTGAGCTCATGAACCCGATTGCCGTCACGGCAGTCCAGGCGATGGTGGCGCCGGTGGTGCTCATCACGACAGCTGCGATCTTGTCCGGCGCCCTGCTGTCGATGTACGGCTCGGTCAACGACCGCATGCGCGCTATGGACCATGAACGCCTGGAGATCTTGACCCGGGCCGACGGGACGCTGCTGTCAGCTGCCGAGGTGCCGCCCAGCGGCCGGGAGCGGCGGACCCAGATCGACACCCAGCTGCCCAGGCTCCTCCGGCGTCACCGCCTGCTGCACAACGCCGTTCTCCTCATCTACGCCGGGGTGGGCGTGCTCGTGCTCAGCGTGATCACCATCGGGATCGCGGTCACGGCTAGGTCGGACGCGACCGGTACTGTTTCACTGGTCCTGGTGCTGATCGGGACCGTGATGCTTCTCGGTGGGCTGTTGTTCGCCGCGCAATCGATCATCATCTCGATGGACGCTATCGACTATGAAGTGCAGCGAACCCTGTCACTTGGATCTTGATCGGTGTTGCAGGCGCTGATCTTCCGGTGTGGGCAGCGTCGGAGACATCCGTATTGAGGTCAGCGCCTGGGCGGTTTCATTGAGCGCGCGGATCCGGGGGTTCTCCCGGCTGGTGGCCCATACCAGCCCGAGTGGCAGGGGCGGCAGGTCGGTCATGGGGATGAGGGTGATGTCGTCGCGGTCGAAGATCGGGACGCTGGAGCTAGTCGGGTGGACGATGCGGCCGCGGGCGACCAGGGAGAGGATCTCGTTGATCGTCTGGACCGGCTGAGTGCGCCGGATGGGCCGCCCGGACGGAGTGTGGCGGGGGACGAGCAGGTCGTAGACCGCTGACGGGGTGGAGTCGGGGAGCAGGGCCACTTGCTCGTCGGCCAGTTCCTCGACGGACACCGTGCTCTTAGCGGCGAGACGGTGCGAGGGGGCGACCGCCAGCGCCCGCGGGTAGTAGGCGAACGCGGCGCCCGCAGTGAGATCTGGCTGGTCGACGGCGAGCCAGTTGCACAGCACGTCGATGTCACCCTGGCGCAGCAGCCGGTAGGCATCGAAGGTTTCGACTTCGTGGAGCCGGACCTCGCAGCCGGCGTAGCGGGCCTGGAAGGCGGCGATGAGCCGGCTGAGCGCTGGCCCCTCGGTGGTGAGTACGAATCCCACCCGCAGCAGCCCGCGGACCTTGGAGGACAGCTCGCTGGTGTCGGCCAGGGCTTGGTCCACTGCGGCTAGGGCGGGGGTGAGGTTGCGCTGGAGCGCTTCGCCGGCCGGGGTGAGGCGGACGCGGCGGCTGGTCCGGTCGAAGATCTTGACCCCAAGCCGGGACTCCAGGGCGCGGATGGCCTCGCTGACCGCAGGCTGAGAGATACCCAGCCGCTCGGCGGTGCGGCCGAAGTGCAGTTCGTCGGCGAGTGTGAGGAAGATCCGCATCTCGCGCAGTTCCACGTCACGCCACATCAATCAGCGATTTTAATCGATCCCATCAGAGATTCGCCCTTGATCAGCTCGGGCCGCGCCGGCAACCTGGGACCAGGCAAGCCGAGCCATGGAAGGGAAGGTAGTGGCATGAGCGACAGCGCGCAGCGGACCCGCGCGACTGCGGTCATCACCGTCCACAAGTACGAGCCATCGGCCTATGACGAGTCGGCCGAGGGGCCGGTCCTGACCCGGATCCACGTGGAGGAAAGCTTCTCCGGCGACATCACAGGCGATGGCGTCGTGGAGTTCTTGCAGGCGGCCGGGGCCGACGGGTCGGCCAGCTTCGTGGGCATTGAGCGCGTCACCGGCCAGATCGACGGGCGGCAAGGCACGTTCTTGCTCCAAGACGCCGGCACCGTGGACGGCAACATCGTCAGCGGGGACTGGTTCGTCATCCCCCGGTCCGGAACCGGGCAACTGTCCGGGCTGCGCGGTGAGGGCGGGTTCCGCGCCAACCTTGGCGAAGGCGCCCAGGTCCACCTCAACTACTGGTTCGAATGAGCCCGCTCGTTGGCAGAAGTGGCCAGCATAAGCAGGACAGCGACCCTGAATGCGTCTCTCGTAGTCAGCGCGACCTCGCGACAGAAGATTCGTTTCCGCGCGCTCTGGGCGACCATCCCGATTACCCGTAGAGACTCACATTTGCATGCGCACCTATCGGCGGCTGCGGTGCTCATACTGGATCAGGCCGCATACTTGCTGTGGCAAATTTGCTCGTGCGCATGCACCGGAAAGGCGCGGAGTCGACGCTATGGCCATGGTTACGCGGAAACGGCGCCGATCAGGGGAATCTGAGGCCAAGGTTTCGAGTGACCTGCCAGGGGTCGCGTACTACGGCGGCTGCGCCGGAGCTGCCACCCCCGAGCCACCAGGTGAGCTTGTCGAGCGCGCGGAGAGGGGAAGTCGGCTCAAACGAGCCGACCCAGGTGGAGTCTGCGGTCATGGCGCGGGCCATGGCGAAGATCTCTGCGGAGACCTTGCGGTAGGCCTCAGGGTGATCCCATGATGCCGGGACGCCGAGCACGCTGCGAACGAAGCTGTCGTAGACCGGCACCCGCCAGGGCATGAGCCAGTGAAGGACTTTAGAGGCCAGCGAGTACTCACGCCTGGGCACGCCCAGCGACATGCTGTGCCCGACTACTTCAGCTACCTGCTCGCAAGCGAAGGCGGCGCGATCAGGGCCGTATCCGGGCACCGGTCCGAACAGGTCCGGTGCACTCCCCACCAGCTCTTGACTGTCCAGACCAGGGCCTCCAGCGCAGGCGAACTCTCCCCGGCAAGCAGCCCGGGGCGCGAGTTGACCGACAAGAGCCACAGAACCTGCTCCATCTCGCCGAAGCGCGCGTCGAACAAGCTGACAGCAGCGGCCCGCTCCGCCGCGTTGTGGAGATCGGTGAGCTTCACCTGCTGCGCACCTCCGAGACTCCCGCCGCCCGCACACGGCCCGACTGGCCGCTAATCCTCGCCCGGAATGCGAGCTTTGACAAGCTTGGAAGGATGCGGCCACGCCGACACGCAGGACACGAGCACAAAGCCACGTCTAGATCGCCCATTACTTGCGTTTCTCCGCGCTCGGGTGCTACTTACCGGCGGCAAGCGCAGATCAGCCAGTTCGGGCAGGCTCAGGCAGGACCCCGGGATCTACGGGATCTGCAGGTGGCCTTGCTGACGTGGCCACGGGAGAAGCTGCGCAGCGATGTATCGCCGGGTCCCGGCCTGTGGAACCGGGACCGGGCACAGCTGGTGGTCATCGCCTACGAGTCCGGGCTCGTGCGGCCGGGCTGGCACGGGACTTCCTCGGGTGGCCCTGGCACGCCGGCCCGGACTGACCGGAGAATCGGAGACCTCAGCTGGGCGCGCGGCAGCGGACCCGGGCCTGGTACGGTGATCGGGCCTGGTCAGGGCGGTATGGGTCAGGCGGCCTTGGCGATGGCGACGTCGAAGCCCCCGTCAGCACCCTTCTCCTCCTGTGCACAGGCCGCCCCACTGCCCTCACCCACCTATCGGGCAAAGGCGCTCACGCTCTCACCACCCGCTTCCTCCAGGCCTCCAGCTAGGCATCGGGCCGGTCAACCTGACTTGACACACCCGAGTGGCAGGTACGCCCAGCTGGTCGTCACCGCGCGCCTAGATACCTGACGCAGGTGACCTGACGGTAGTACTAACACGACGGGACGCTGGTGGCTAGCCATCTTGGCGGCGGCGCGTGGTACGCGGGACCCTGAGGTCGATGCAGAGGGGAGGCGGTGGTGCGGGCGGTCGTCATGGTCCTGCGCGGGCGGTTCCGGCAGCACTGGAGGTCCTGGCTGGCCCTCAGCGTGCTCGTGGCCGTGGCCGGCGGGTCCGTCCTGGCCGCGGTGGCTACCGCGCGGCAGACCGCGGCCGCGTTCCCCGGTTTCGCCGCCCGGCATGGCTACGACGTCGTGGTCTACAGCGGGCGGCCGCTGCCGCAGCTCGCCCGGCTGCCTCAGGTCGCGTCGGTGACGCCGGTCCTCGCGCCCTACAGCGGCGGCCCGGTCTGCGCGTCCTGCCGCCAGCCGATCGATGCCAGCAACTTCCTGGTCAACGAGGTGCCGCCGCGGGAACTGCCGCGGATGGTGGCGCTGCTGTCCGGGCGGATGCCCGACCAGTCAGACCCCGGCGAGGTGCTGGCGTCGTTCACGCTCGCCCAGGACAACGGCGTGCGCGTCGGCTCGGTGATCCGGGTGCCACTGGCCAGCCCATCGCCGCTGAAGGGCGGCGCAGCAGGTCAGCGGCTGGCGCTGCGGGTGGTGGGCATCGTCGCGGCCGAGACCGAGTTCCCTTCCGGAGCCGAGCCGCATTACGACCTGTACTCGACGGCGGCGTTCGCCGCAGCGGTGAATCACCGCGCCGCGCTGCTGTCGCTCTACTACGTGCGGTTCGTGCACGGCGCCGCTGACCTGGCCGACTTTGACAGCCGGCTCCGCTCGCTGGACGTGTACGGCACCTTCGACCTTGATGCCGCCGCGCAGGGGGTGGAGGGATCGATACGGCCGCAGGCCATCGGCTGGTACGCGCTGGCTGGCCTGGCCGCGCTGGCCGCGCTGGCGGTCATCGGGCAGGCCGGGGCCCGGCAGGCGGTCACGGAGCGGGCCGACCAGCCTGTCCTGTCGGCCCTTGGCATGCGGCCCAGGGAATTCGCACTGGCCGCCCTGGGGCGCGCGCTACTGACCGGGGTGGCGGGGGCCACGGGGGCCGTGCTGGTGGCGGTGCTGGTGTCGCCGCTGACGCCCGTAGGCGAGGCCCGCCTGGCCGTTCCCTCGCCGGGCAGCATGTCCTTTGACCCCGTGGTCCTCCCGCTCGGCGCGCTGGCCGTGGTGGCCGCGGTAATCGCAGTGTCGGCCTGGCCCGCGGTGCGCCACGCGCGGTTGCCGGGCCGCCGCGCGCAGCCGGGCTCGGCGGCGGCGCTGGTGCACCCCGCGGCCCGGGCCGGCCTGCCGGCCACGGCCGTGATCGGGATCCGGCACGCGTTCGACCGCGGCCGGGGCGGGCAACCGGTGGGGACGGCGCTGCTCGGCATGGTGATGGCGGTGGCGGCGCTGTGCGCCACGGCCGTCTTCAGCGCCAGCCTGGCGCACCTTATTTCCTCGCCCGCGCTGTACGGCGCGCCGTTTCAGGCCTACTTCGCCCCCGACGGCGAGCCCGGGTCCCAGTCGGTGGTCACCGGGCCGCTGCTGGACAGCCTGCGGAGGGACCCCGCGATCGAGCAGATAACACTGGCCGCCTTCGTGGAGGTCAACGTCAACGGCCGTCACGTTCGCACTGTCGTGATGACCCCGGTCCGCGGTCCGGCCCTGCTGTCGGCCGTGGACGGCCGCCTGCCCGGCGGTGACCGGGACATCATGCTCGGCGTGGCGACGATGCGCGCCACGGGTGCAAGGCTGGGCGGGACGGTCGCGGTTACGGTCACCGACCCGGCGGGAACCTCGCACACGGCCAGGTTCCGCGTGATCGGCCGCGCGTCCCTGAACGCGGGAACCGGCGGCCTGGGCGACGGGGCCGTGATGACCACCAGCGCCTTCATCGGCGCCCAGTGCCCGCCGGGAAGCGGCCAGCCCGCCTGCCAGCGCGCGGTCAGGCAGGGCATCGCCTCCGTGGTGCTGGTCCGCGCCGCTAACGGGCCCGCGGGAAGCGCGGCCCTGTCCCGGCACATCCTGCAGTACCCCACCCTCACCTACCGGCCGGCCAAGCCAACCGTTCTGGTCAACTTCGGCGAGGCGGTCAACTTCCCGCTGCTTTTCGGGGCGGCCCTGTCGGTGTTCGGCGTCGCCACGCTGCTGCACCTGCTGCTGGTCAGCGTAGCCAGGCGGCGCGCCGAGGCCGGGCTGCTCAAGGTGCTCGGACTCGTCCGCCGCCAGGTCGCCGCAGTGGTGTGCTGGCAGGCCACGGCGGTCGCCCTGGTCGGGATCGCGATCGGGGCGCCGGCCGGCATCGCGGCGGGAAGGGCGCTGTGGCGGATGTTCGCCACGAACTTCGGCGTGGTGCCGGTTGAGGTAGTCGAGCCGCTGCTGCTGGCGGCGCTGGTGACCGGGGTGCTCGTCATCGCCAATCTGGTCGCCGCTGTCCCCGCCCTGCTGGCCGCGCGATCACATCCGGGCGAGTTGCTCAGGACAGAGTGAGGAACTGCCCTGCTCTCCGGCGGTCTCTCGAATCGCTGTCACCGGATAAGGGGTTCCTGCAGGCCGTTACGCAGCTGACGTAGCATCGGAGCGAACCTCTGGACCCATGTGCTGCAGCCCGGGCGCTTGGGCTCGCCCACGCGGAACTGCGCATCGATAACCGTCAAGGCCAAGCCAGTCCCGCCATGGTCGAGCTGGCGGCCACGTCTATCGGGGGCTTGTGCTCGCGCGCTGCGCTTCCCGGGCGGGCACGCTCTTGAAGAGCTCATCCTGGCCAGCGCCCTCGGCCGACCGGCCCCGGCCATCCCAGCTGACCCGGCCGGGTCCGCCGGGGTACACATGCTCCCCGTCCCGCGCGGGGGTGCTGCGCGCCGTCGAGGGCCGGGACTCCGCTCGGCCATGCAGCACAGTCTGGCGTGACCGCGCCGGCCAGATGGGCGTTCCGGTCGGCGCGGTGACGAAGCTTCGAGGCAAACGCTGTCAGAGGCGGCATTAGCCGAGGAAACCCGCGAGGGCGGCGGCGAAGGCCGCCGGGTCGTCGATCCACGGGAAATGCCCGGCTTCGGGCTGGACGACGACGACGCCATCGCGGAAGTGCGGTGCCGCTGCGCGGGCCGCGTCAGCGGTGACGAACGGGTCGAGTTCGCCCACGTAAAGCAGCACCTGTGCGCTCAGCAGGGCGAGGCCCTCCCTGATCAGGGGCACGTTCGGCTTGACGTCACGCAGGAAGCCGTCGCGGGCGGCCTGGTTACGCGGGCTGATGCCGGCGGTGGCGTGCTCCCGGGCCGCCTCGTCCCAGCGGCCGTAGTAGAACGGGCGGGATGCGACGTAGTTCTCCATCGACCGGTCCCCGGCCATGATCACGTCGGCCGCCGGCCTGGCCGCCGCGTACCACGGTTCGCCGGACCGCTTCGCCAGCGCGGCATCATCCCGCTCAGCGTCGCGGCGGACAGGATCGGGCACGCCGCGATGCGCTGCGCGGGACTGCTGGCGAGACTGGGGAACCCAGAGTCACCTGTCGACCGGGACGGATCGGGCAAGGTGGCCGAGGTGTACCCGGCAGCCTCGCTGAAGCAGTGGGGCCTGCCTTACCGCGTATACAAGCAACCGCGCAACCCCGCCGTGCTGCCGGAACTGGCGAGCGAACTGCAGGCCGCCGCCCCGTGGCCGGGCCCGGAACCGCTCATCGTTGATCGTCCCGCTGGCGCGCTCGGCGGGCCAGCCAGCCGACGGTTGCCAGGTGCACCCGTTTCTCCGGGTAAGGGGCCAGCCTGCTTCTCTTCCCTCAGCAGCCTGGCGAGGCGCGCCCCGCCAACCCGGGGATGGGGATCGCCGGCGGGGCGCGCTCTCGGGCGCATGCCCGGTGCGGTCCGACGGGGACGGGGGACGGCACCGGAGGAAGCCAGTTAGATAATCCGCGATGAACCTGGGCGTTACCTGGAAATTACCACCAGGTAACCTGATTGCTTGCTGCAGTGAGTGGCCGCCGGACCGCGCCCTTGGGAGGCGATGTCGATGGCTGGCGCCAAACCCGGCCGACTGAACAGGACGCCAGATGGCCCGATCGCCGACTCGGAGCGGGGTTGCGACGGTGCCCGCCTCGTAATGGTGGTGCGCCAGAATGCCTGTTCCGGGTCGGGTGACTTTCATGCCGCCGCACCCTAGAGTTCGGTCATGGAGGAGCCAGCAGGGCCAGGTCTTGCCCCGCCTCGTGCGCTGCGCCCGGCGCAGCTCGGGGTCATCCTGGTCGGCCGGGTGACACTCGGGCACATCGGCGCGACGGTCGTGGACCTGGCCGGGCGCGGTTACACCCGCATCGAGCTCGTCGAAGACGGCGACCCTGACTGGCAGATAACCGCCCTGGACGCAGAACGGGACGGGCTGCTGGACTACGAACGGACGCTGCTGCGCGGATTGTTCGACGGACCGCAGGCGATCCGCCTGGGACTGGTAAGCGCCCGGATGATCCCGCTCCTGGACAAGGTGCGGGATCAGATCGTGCGCGATGCGGCCGGCGCCGGCTGGCTCGGCCAGGGGCTGGTGCGGCGGCTGGCGCACGGGCGGCTCAGCCTCACTGGCCAGGGCCCGGTGCGGCGCACCAAGGCCGGCGAGGAACTGCTCAAGGAGATCAAGGCGTTCAGACGGGAGCTTCGCGCCATGGCCGGCGACGGGAGCGCCGGCGCACTGGCGCGCTACGCGCCGTACGCCATGGTCTTCGGGCTGACCGCGCCGGTGCCGACGGCGGACAGCCCGATGGGAGAACCGTCCGATGGCGCGGACCCGCGACCGCAGACGGCAGACTTCGCGGCATGCTGGCAGAAGGCATGGGCAACGGCAGCGCCCTTCGAACTACGATTCTGGTGGGAGCCCTTCCAGCCTGCAGGCCCCGGCCACCCGGCTGTGCCCGGCCATGGCTCCCACCACGCCTACGACCATCACCCCTACCACCACGGCGGCGGCTTCGATGGCGGGCACGGCGGCGGCTTCCACGGCGGGCACGCCTGAGGGCCGGCGGCTAAGCGAAGACATGTGGCCGCCGGCCTTCCCGTTAG
>Ga0310811_10005439_pt1 | contig 16105 bp, 14 predicted proteins | sample YCmetagenome_FD_207642 | JGI IMG/M metagenome (GOLD analysis project Ga0310811, IMG submission 207642) | Soil microbial communities from experimental microcosm in Duke University, North Carolina, United States - YC | ecosystem: Engineered > Artificial ecosystem > Soil microcosm > Unclassified ...
GTAACACTGAGCGCGGCCACGACTGCAGCCATAACCAGAGCCTTGCGATAATTTGCGGGCAATACGTTCATTTGGAGATTTCTCCTGCTCTTTCTATTTATCGATCGGGTGCAACTATGAAAAGGTTTCAGGTTAGTCTGCGAGACTGCGGTGAAAACTCGCAGGGAAGAAGTCACTGATCTACTTCCAGCTCCAGTTTGGCATGTCGGCTCCTGGGCCAGTAAGGTTGCGACGGCCGGTGCCGTCTACCAACATACTGACGATGCGTGTGCTGGAGGCACGCCCGTCAGGGGAGTTTGCAAAGACGAGATGACGTCCGTCCGGAGACCAGGAGGGGAAGTCGCATCGTCCTATGTCATGGGTGACCTGAATCCACCGCTTGGTGGCCACCTCCATCACATAGATATCCTGTCCGCCAGGAGCGCCGGGGCCGTACTTGCGATCCCAGGCAAAGGCGATGAACTGTCCGTTGGGCGACCATGACGGCGAGGTGGCGTATCCGCCGTCGGTGAGCCGGGTGACGGCAGAGCCATCGGCATCCATGATGTAGAGCTGCGGGAGGCGGGTCCGGCCGCTGATCCAGGCAATCTGGGCACCGGTCTTGGGATTGAAGACAGGGGAGACGTCAGGGCCGCGGAAGCTGGTTACCCGGCGGGCCGCTCCACCGCTGGCGTCAGCGATGTAGATCTCAGGATCGCCGGTACGGGAGGAAGAGAATGCGATGTTGTTGCCGTTCGGTGCCCATGCCGGAGAAAGATTGGTTCCACCTCCGCCGGAAGGGAAGCTGACCATCCGGTTGAGGAGAAGCGAGTACATCCGGATCTGGAAACCATCTTTGCCCAGTGAGGAAAAGGCGATACGGCTGTTGTCAGGCGAGACGCGGGGCGAGATGGAAACAGTGCCCAGATGGGTGATCTGATGCTGGTTGGCGCCGTCGTAGTCCATCGCCCAGATCTCCTTGTTCCCGCCGGCGACCTTGACATAGTAGATCTTTGTCTCCGCGATCCCGGGGACGCCGCCGCCGAGGCGGAAGATGATCTCATCGGCAAAGCGATGCGCCACCTGCCGGGCCATCTCCTCATTGGCCTCTTCGTTGTACTGCTTGGCGAGGACCTGTGGAAACTGAGTGTTCTTGGCGTCGAAGAGGAATCCATTGACGGTAATACGGCCGCCTGATGCGCCGAAGGCGCCGAAGGCGACCATCGCGGCGTTGGCGGGTGCGCCGGACCACTGGGCCAGGTTCATCTCGCCGGGGGCTCCCGGGGTCGCCTGGGGGAGAAGGCTCTTGGAGATGACGTCGAAGATACCCGCGTTCGTGAGGTCATTGAAGAGGGTGGTATCGAAGACCTGCTTCAGCGAGACGCCTTGCGGATCGGCAGAGACGGGCTTAAAGTCAGCGACCGCGATGCGGATGTTGGAGACGCCAGCGGAGGTTTCGGTCTTGAACCAGTCCTGCGCCCGAAGGGATGCCGATGAAAGAAGCACGGCAAACACAAAGAGCCCGGCGGGCCGTAGAAGAAGTTTTGCCAGAGAACGAGCGGGACAATATTTCATCACTTTTATCGTAGACGGAAAGAGGGGGGCAGAGGTTATTTTTGATCGCGCCGGGAGGAACAAAACTGGGTTCGGAGCTGGAATTTCTATGACTTATGCCCTAATTCTTTCCGCGAATTGACCAGAGAATGCTTCGGCGGATGAGGTTGTAGAGGATGGGATTCGCGTAGTCCTCCTTGCGATGGCCGAGGGCGAGGTAAACTTCTCGGCTGCCGTCGAAGGTGTGGAACCAGGCCAGAGGAAGGGGATTGCGGTAGGAGTTTGGATCAGTCCGCATCTTTTCTAGCCCCGCGAGCTTTGTGCGATCGGTGACGAGAAACGGGTGAATGTCGGGGTTGAGATGGTCGGTGAAGTAGCACTCGTCGGTCCAGGAGAAGTCGCTGGAGAGGCCTTTGGCTGCCGGAAAGGACGGATCAGTGACGTGAATCGTGAAGGTCTGGAGGCGCGGGTGCTCAACGAATTTGCCGCCGACGACCTGCCAGAAGTACGGCCAGGAGCGCTCCGATCCTGAGGCGGAGTGGATGGCGACGAATCCGTGGTGGGACTGGATGTAGTGTTTGAATGCGGCGCGCTGATCGTCGCTGGTGAAGGCTTCGTTATTGCTGTTCGCGAAGATGATGGCGGCATACTGGCGAAGGTTTTTGTCGGTGAAGACATCGGGTGAGTCGGAGGAGTCGACGGTGAAGTGGCTTTCGGCGCCCATCTTCCGGATGGCCTCGACGCTGGTCGCGATATTGTCGTGGACGTAGCCCTTGCCGTCAGGAGTGTAGTTGCGGGTGTAGACGAGGACTTTGGGTTGGACGGCGAGAGCTGGGATAGCGAGAGCGATGGCGAGTGAGGCGAGTCTCAGGAAGATGCGCACCTGAGCATTATGAGGCACCGTTGCATTTTTCCTCGTGGGAAATTGTTCTGGGATGGGCGAACCGCAGTTCCTGCGACTTCGCTGCGCTTCGCTCGTGTAAGCTTTCGTGTCATGGCAATGAATCGACGGGAGATGTTGAAGATGGCCGCGGCCTCAGCGGCCTGCGGTGTGAGCGGGCCTTTGCTGTTGGGCGCGCAGAGAGCGGAGGCGCAGGTTGCGAAGGCAACGCGGGGTATGGCCGCGCCGAAGATCAAGGACATCAGCGTGATCGAATGCGATCCCGCGGGGGTTCGGCTGACGGTGGTGAAGATCACGACGGACCAGGATGGTCTTTACGGATACGGCTGTGCCACGTTTACTCAGAGAGCCGACCTGGTGAAGCCGGCAGTGGAGAGGTACCTGAAGCCGCTGCTGTTGGGGAAGACGACGGACCGGATCGAGGACATCTGGTGGACGTGCTACGACAGCTCGTACTGGAAGAACGGGCCGGTGCTGAACAACGCGATCAGCGGGATTGACCAGGCGCTGTGGGATATCAAGGGACGGCAGGCCGGGATGCCGGTGTATCAGCTACTGGGCGGGAAGGTGCGCGAGGCGGTGGATACTTATGCGCATGCCGATGGTGCGGATTACCCGGATGTAGTGGCGTCGGCCAAGAAGTACATCGATCAGGGATTTCGCAATGTGCGGGTGCAGATTGGAATTCCGGGGATGGCCGGGTATGGATCGCGGTCCGGTGGCCAGACGAACTACAAGCCTTTGCATGACAAGCCATTCTTCGAGCCGGCAGTGTATATGCATCGCGCGCTGAAGATGCTGGAGACCTGCCGGAAGGAACTGGGAGACGATGTGAACCTGCTGCACGACGTGCACGAGCGGCTGGCGCCCAACCAGGCGGTGCAGTTTTGCAAAGACGCGGAGCAGTTCAGGATGTTTTTCGTAGAGGATCCTCTCTCTCCGGAAGATCTGGCGTACTTCAAACAGATTCGCGCGAACTGTACGACTCCAATTGCGATGGGTGAACTGTTCAATTCGCCACATGAGTGGCAGCCTCTGATTGAGGGCAGGCTGATCGACTACATTCGCTGCCACCTGTCGCAGATGGGAGGCCTGACGCCGGCGCGCAAGGTAGCGATTCTTGCCGAAAATTTTGGGGTGAAGACGGCGTGGCATGGTCCGGGGGATGTGTCGCCGGTGGGACACATGGCGCAGGTCTCGCTCGATATCGTCAGTCCGAACTTTGGCATTCAGGAGTACACGCCGTTCAATGACCGAACCAGGCAGATCTTTCACGGATGCCCAGAGATGAGGGATGGATATTTCTGGGTGAACGAGGCTCCAGGGTGGGGGATTGAGATTGATGAGAAAGAGGCCGCGAAGGCTCCGTTCACGCAGAGTAAGAATGGACTGAATGGGGGGTGGGGAGAGATCCGACGGTTGGATGGGACTGTGATTAAGCAGTGAGGTGTGGTGGTGCTGGCATCCTGCGAAGAAATGCGGGGGTTCCTCGACTCGCTACGCTCGTTCGGAATGACACGTCAGGAAGGATGGGTTAGGGCTGCGTGTAGTGGAAGGTGTATTCGACGGTGATGTGATCGCCGGCAGGGAGAGGGCCGAAGCCATCGACACGCTGCACGGCGCGCAGAGCCGACTGGTCGAGTGAAGGTGAGCCGCTGCGAGTCTCGATACGCGGATTGGACGGAGATCCGGCGCGATTGATGTCGAAGAGGATAGTCACGCTTTTGCCTACGGAGGCGCGTGGATCGGCCTCCTGGGTGTACCAGTTCTGCGCGACGGTGCGGTTGACGATATTGACGTAGTAGGCAAAGCGGCTGCCGAAGGTGCGGTCCTGCACCATGGCCGACGCAGTTCCGTTCTTCAGTTCCAGTGTGGACTGCGGAATGCGAATCCCGGCCGTCTCGCCTGTCGCGGCCTTGTTGGGCTGAGGAGGCGTGGGCTGTGGATGCTTAGGCGGCGCGGGTGTCGGTTTTTCAGCGACCTTGGTCGGCTTGGCCTTCTCCGGAAGCGTGACCTCGTGAGGCTCGGGAGGCGGCTCGGTCTTCTGCGGAGCGATCAGCGGCGCCGGGCTGGGATTGTCGGAAGTAAGGACGCCGGTGTCGAGCTCGCGCTGCTTTGGAGGCAGGGGGAGCGACGAGACCATGGTTGCCTGGATGGCGCCTGCGGTGGAGGCGTCCTCTCCCCAGTTGTGGCCACGGTTATGGAAGTAAGCAAGCGCAGTGATTGCGGCTGCGACGGCGAGATGGAGAATGATCGAGCCAAAAAAATTCTTCCGCAGATTGTCTTCTGCGAACTGCTCGTCGGGATTCCAGCTCAGGTCAGCCATGCGTTTCGGTACGGTATCTCGTCTTTACTTGTTTTCGATGGGGCGGGTGACGATGCTGATGTTGGTGATGCCCGCCTGCTTGACTGCATCCATGACGGATGCAAAGGCCCCGAAGGGAACGCGCTCGTCAGCCCGCAGATAGATGACCTGTTTGGCCGGATCGCCCTTGCCGGTGGAGCGGAGGCGCGCTGGAAGCTCATTCACGTTGATGGGCTTGTCCTGCAAAAAGACATTCTGATCGCGGTCGATGGTGACGACCATGCGATCTTCCGTGACCTGGTTGACGGTACGGGTCTTCGGAATGGCCACGTCGATGCCGGACTGCAGCACGGGCGCGGTCAGCATGAAGATGAGCAGGAGCACGAGGACGACGTCGACCAGCGGCGTGATGTTGATCTCAGCCAGCGAGCTCTGCGTGCGTCCCTTTGCGCTGAAGGCCATGGCTAGAACGTCCTCCGACGCGGCAGCTCTTCCACGGGAGCGTAGCCTTGAGACGGCGGCTGCGGAGGCTGCGTGGGGGTGACCATCGCGGCGTTTTCAATTGCGTTCAGCAGTTCGCGTCCGAAGTCATCCATGCGAGCGCCCTGCTCGCGCAGTCTTGCGGTGAGCTGGTTGTAGCCGATGACGGCGGGGATGGCGACCACGAGACCAGCAGCGGTAGTGATGAGAGCCTCGGAGATTCCGGGTGCTACAGCGCGAAGGGTGGCCGCGCCAGCGGTACCCAGGCCGTGGAATGCGTCGATGATGCCCCAGACGGTTCCGAAGAGGCCGATAAAGGGGGCGATGGCAGCGATGGTGGCCAGCCAGGTCATGCGCGATTCCATCCCGGTGAGCGCTTCGCTGGATGCCGTTGCGGCAGCACGCTCAAGCGCGACGGGATTGCGGGGAAGACCGCGGCCGCCGTTTTGGCGTTGATACTCATCGTGGATCTCACTGAAGACGGAGACCAAGGGGCTTGGCCGGAACTGTTCGGCGACGGTGGCGACCTCGCTGAGGCGGCTGGATTTGCGGAAGACGCGCAGGAAACGCTTGCTTTGTTTGTCTGCCTTTCCCAGGCTCGACCATTTCGAGAGCATGATGGTCCAGGAGAAGATGCTGGCCAGCAGAAGCAGGACCAGCACGGTGAACGCCACCGGACCGCTGTTATGGATCATCTCGGCAAGCGCACTTGAAGAGCCTGCATCGGTCGGAGGAACAGACGCGGCATCTACCTGGAAAATGTGAAGGGCGAGGGTCAGGGTCCAAATCATCGTTGTTTGTCCACCAGCAGCTAGTGTAAATGGTTCGACGACAGGGAGGCAGGAATGGCGTGCGTTGAAGAGGCATCTTCTTAGTGTGAAAAAAGGCACCTCTTTTAGAAGAAAGATGCGGTTTCAGTAAGTTGTGAGGGCGATGCATGGAGCCGCATGCAGGCTGTTTGCCGTGAAAGAATGATGCGAGAGGTTTCTCCGCGTGAGTTCGCCGGTCGGCATCTATCTTTCGATCCCTTTCTGTAAAGCGAAGTGCAGCTTCTGCAACTTTGCTTCAGACGCCTTCGGGATGGACCGGCTGGGGACCTATGTTGACCGGCTTTGTGAGGAGATTGGGCAGGCACGACTGAACGCTGAGGACATGGCAGCGTCGCTGGGGTTCTCGGCGGATACGGTTTATTTTGGCGGAGGAACGCCGAGCCTGTTGTCTCCGGATCACGTGGACAAGATCTTCTCGGCACTGAGAAGGCTGTTCGAGATATCGGACAGGGCAGAGATTACCGTTGAGTGTGCTCCAGGACAATTAAATGCGGAGACACTTGAGGAGTTTCAGCGGCAGGGAGTGAACCGGGTCAGCCTTGGAGTCCAGTCGTTTGTCGATCGGGAAGCCAGGGCGGTTGGAAGACTGCATACAGGGGCGGAGTGTGAGGCGGAGATAGCGCGGTTGCACCGCGCAGGGATCGAAAAGACGGGCATCGATCTGATCGTAGGGTTGCCGCACCAAACAGAAGCGAGCTGGAGAGAGTCGCTGCAGCGGGCCATGGAGAGCGGTGTGGGGCATGTGAGTGTCTACATGCTTGAGGTGGACGAGGAGTCCCGCCTGGGCCGCGAAGCCCTTGCAGGCGGGGTGCGGTATGGCGCCGGAGAACTTCCATCGGACGATCAGGTCGCAGGCTGGTATGAGCTGGGATGCGAACTGCTGAATGCAGGCGGATTGCGGCAGTATGAGATCTCCAACTTCGGCAAGGAAGGCCATGTCTCGAAGCACAATACGAAGTACTGGCAGCGGCTTCCTTATATAGGCTTTGGTCTGGATGCACATTCGATGCTGTGTACGGATGGTGGGACGATCCGTTTTCAGAACGCAGATGAGCTGTCTCTGTATATGGCCGGGCCGTCCGATGATCTGTTTCCTATCGCGGGCGCTCTGAGTGCAAGGCCGGAGAGAGTGAGCATGGACGCGGCTTTCGAAGAAACGCTGTTTCTGGGACTAAGGATGGTCGAGGGGGTGAGGCTCTCGCGCCTGCGTGAGGAGTTCGGCGAGGCAAAGATGGCTTCGGTGATGCCTTCCATCCGGGAGGTATGCGATGCCGCGCTGATGCGAATGGACGCGGACCTTCTGCGACTCACTCCACGGGGACGGATGGCCTCAAACGAGGTGTTCAGCAGATTGCTGATTCCTGATCCGGCAGAGGTTTGAGATGAATGCAAGAGGAGCGAGCAGAATGATCGATCTTCGCAGCGACACCGTGACACGACCGACTGCGGCGATGCGGCAGGCGATGGCTGAGGCCGAGGTAGGCGACGACGTTTATGGAGAAGACCCCACGATCAATCGGCTGGAGAAGCGAGCTGCTGCTGTCTTTGGCAAAGAGGCGGCGATCTTTGTCCCTACAGGGACGATGGGGAACCAGATTGCGATTCGTTTGCACACGGAGCACGGGCAAGAGGTCATCTGCGAGGCGCGGTCGCATGTGTTGGACTGGGAGATGGCCACGATGGCGGCTTTTTCCGGGTGCCAGCCTCGTACCGTTGAGGGAGATCGTGGCGTTCTGACGTGGGAGAAGATTCGCAAGGCGATCGGACCGAAGATTTATTATCGCCAGCCGACTGGACTAATCTGCCTTGAGAATACCCACAACATGGCGGGCGGTACGGTGACTCCGCTCGAGGTGTTGCAGGAGATATGGCGCGGAGCAAGAGAGACAGGGCTGCCGCTGCACCTGGATGGTGCTCGTGTCTTCAATGCGGCGGCCGCTTTAGGAGTCGACGTGGTCGAGCTGACTGCAGGGTTCGATACGGTGATGTTCTGCCTTTCGAAGGGACTGGGCGCGCCAGTGGGTTCGATGCTGGTGGGGTCGGCAAAAGCAATTGAGAGGGCAAGGACGTTCCGGAAGGCGCTGGGAGGCGGGATGCGGCAGGCTGGAGTGCTGGCGGCCGCAGGTCTGATTGCGCTGGAGGAGATGACGCGGCGTCTATCGGAAGATCACCGGAATGCTCGTCTGCTGGCAGAGGCTGTTGCGAGTGAGGCGAGCACGGAGCTCGATCTCGACAGCGTACAGACAAACATTGTGATCTTTACCCTCAAAAGCGAAGGGGATGCTCCCGCTTTTTGCGCTGCGCTGAAGCAGAAGGGAATTCTAACCAGCGCGATTGGACCGCACAGCGTCCGGCTGGTAACTCATTACGACGTCGATCGATCGGTGTGTGAGGAGGCGGCGGGGCTGATCGTGGAGCAACTGAGGAATCTTAATTAGTCTCGACGGTGTTGAAGGCAGGCTTTTCGGGGAGAAATACGGTTACGGCTGTGCCGTGGGTTGCTGAATCGGTACTGCTGACGATGTTGATGGAGCCGCCGTGTTTGTTGACGATACCCTTGCTGACCCAGAGGCCAAGTCCGGTCCCGTTTTCGCCTTTTGTGGTGAAAAACGGCTGGAAAAGCTGGGAGAGGATCTCCTGGGGGATTCCCGGTCCGTTGTCCTGAATGTCAATGGAGGCGCCAGCGGCTGGGGACCCGGCATTCGTATAACAGGCGCTTACCCGGATATTGCCACCCGGACTGCAGGCTTCAGCGGCGTTTGCGAGGAGATTGGTGAAGACCTGGCGAAGCTCAGCTGGAAATGCATGGACCCTGACGGGAGATGGGATATCCGTGTGGAGGGTAACCTGCAGCTCAAGGAAACGATGTTCCATGAGGAGCAGAACGTCTTCGAGGGTTGATTTGATTTCGACGGAGACTGGAGCGCGCGATTCACGGTAAAGGCCGAGCATGGCGCGGCTGATCTGAGTGACGCGGGCGAGTTCACTCTCCGCCATATCGATCAGTTGTGGAAACTCCTCTTGAGACGTTCCGTTGCGCATCAGGTAGAGAAGATTGGAGACCGCGTCCAGAGGATTATGAATCTCGTGCGCAATCGTGGCGGCAAGCCGGCCTGTTACGGCGAGCTTCTCGTTGGAGAGCAGCGTTTCCTGAGTCCGGCGTTCGAGCGTGATATCGCGGAAGACGAGAACGATTCCGATGATCTCCTCGGTCTGATCACGAATGGGAGCCCCGCTGTCTGCAATCAAAATGCGGGTTCCGTTCTTACGAATCAATGCAGTGTCCTGGGCTACCCCGACGACGCTTCGGAGCCGCTTGACCTTGGCGACCGGGGTTTCGACGGCCTTGCCGGTGGACTCGTTGACGATATGGAAGACATCTTCCAGCGGTCGGTTATGGGCTTCGGCCTGGGTCCATCCGGTGAGATCGCAGGCGACCGGATTCATCATTTGGATCCGGCCTTCGGCATCACAAGTGATGACTCCATCTCCAATGGATACCAGGGTGGTCCGCAGGCGCTGCTCGGACTGGAAGATCTCTTCAGCGCGGCGGCTGAGGACCTCGAGCGATGTCCTGTAAGCGGAAGAGACGGCCTTAAGGCGGCTACGGGTAAATAAGCCAATGAGAACTCCCATGCCAAGTGCGATAGCAAGGAGAGCCTCGACGGTATTGCGGACCTGGCGGTGCCATTGCTCGATGCGAATGGAGCGTGCTGCCTCGGCGTGCTGCGTAATGCTCCGGATGTCCTGCCGGACCTGGTCCATCAGCGTTTTGCCGTAGAGATTGAGGGTGACGTCGTTGGCGGTTCCGCCGGCACGGACGGTCGCCATGATAGGCAGGGCGAAGGCATCGTGCCAGTTCTGATACTCGTTGCGTAGATCTTCGACGTTATATCTCTGATTGGCGTCGGCCTGGACTGCCGTGGCCAGATTATCCAGTTCGCCCTGGATGGTGGATTCTGCCTGGCGGAATTCGGTGAGAAATCGCTCATCGCCGGTGGCCTGGTAGCCGCGAAGGCCGGATTCCTGATCGAGGACGAGCTTGGCAACCAGTGCAGCCTGTGTGATGTTGGCGTCGTTATCCTGGATAAGCCGGACAGTCTCGTTGGCGCCCCGCACCTGAAGGTAAAGTGCACCAGCGGTGATCAAAAGAGCAATGATGGGCAGTAAAAAGACTTGCCGCAGAATTCGATTGAATTCGGTGAGATTCACGTGGTCCGTTCACTCAATCGCAGTTATGGAGCGGCTACAGGCTGCTGCAATAATCTGCCAAGTTTCTGAAGAAGTACGGGTGCCCCTTCGGTCTTCGTCATATAAAGGTCCACCAGTGAGGTTACTTCACCGGGAAGTCCAATATATGCCGAGAGCAACAGAATGGGGACATGCGGCTTAATCTGCCGCAGCCGGCTGGCCACTTCTCCCCCATGCATCCCAGGCATGGAGTAGTCGAGGACGACTACATCGACAGGCTCGTTTTCGAAGACCGAGATGCCGCTGACGCCATCGGTTGCCGTAAGGACCTGGTAGCCGGCACGCTCAAGGACCATCTTCCGCACCTTGAGCCCAACCAGTTCATCATCGATACAAAGAACGAGGGGGAAATTCCTTGGCATAGACATCATCCCGGTAAGGTCAACGTGAATGGCAGATAGAGATCAACAGTGGAACAATATGGCAGTTTCGAGTATACGCACGCCCCCTTACGGCGTACCAGTCATCAACGATTTACATTCCGTTAGCAATCCTAGAACCTGCATTGCGCTAAGCTAGTCACCGGAAGGTCGCGTAATTCAACGAGGTCGAATACTTGAGTCAGACGATTTTTCTATTGGAAGACGATGCCGATATCTCGCGGCTGGTGCAGTATCATCTTGAAAGTACTGGATTCAGTGTCAGGCCTTATCCCGCAGTAGGTCAGATACTTCAGGACGCAGAGCGGCAGCCTCCGGCGCTCTTTCTTCTGGATATTATGGTTCCTGGTGGTGACGGCCTCGATCTCTGTCGGCGGCTTCGGCAGAACCCCACCCTCAGCATTATCCCTATCATCTTCCTGACGGCCCGGGCGGCTGAGAATGACCGCGTTCATGGGCTTGAGCTGGGAGCGGATGACTACATTACCAAGCCGTTCGGCACCCGTGAGCTGGTGGCCCGGGTAAAGGCTGTGTTGCGCCGGTTTGAGCGCCCGACCACGCCATCCATGGTGAAGTTTGACAATATCGAGATCGATGCGGGCGCCATGCAGCTTCGGGTAGGTGGCGAGCTGGTAACGACGACCGCGACCGAGTTCCGTCTGCTGGATTATCTGGCCCGGCATCCGGGGCGGGTCTTCAGCCGTGACCACTTGCTGGATGCAGTCTGGGGAGACGCCCGTTTTGTGACTCCGCGATCGGTGGATGTTTATGTGCGACGCATCCGTGAGAAGATCGAGCTGGATCCGGAGACACCCCGGTTTCTGAAGACAATGCGCGGAGCAGGGTATCGTTTCGAGATTCCCAAGGCAGCGCAGATTCCGGCTTAGGGGCCGGGGTGAAGGGAAGTTTGTTTCTTCCATTTCTAATTTCTGTTGCGGTCGGTCTTCTCCTCGCTGTAGTTGTGGCTTCTGCGGGGTGGGCTGTCTCGGCTCTCTTTATTGCGATTGCCAGTGTGTGCGTGGCTTTGTTATGGACTCGCTGGATCCGAAGAGATGCCCGTGTCCTTGAGGATGCCATATCCCAGATTGGCGTGGGAAAGGAACGCCTGTCAGAAGAGGGTTCAAACCCCTCATTTCGGAATTTTAAGGATCTTTCGCATGCCATAAAACAGGCCTCCGACAGAGTGGATCGTTCTCTGACAGACGCCGCCGAGAGCAGGCAAGAGCTCGAGGCGATGATCGACAGCATGCAGGATGCTGTGATCGCTGTTGACGCAGCAGGACGAATCCAGTGGACGAATCAGAGGATGCAGAAGCTGATTCCCGGCATGTCGTTTTCAAATGCGGTTCGCGTGGGGCATGCCCTGGTTCAGACTATCCGGGACCCAGATGTTCTGGACTGTATGCGGGTTGCGCTGGAACAACGGGTGGTCAGCGAACGGCGGTCCACTTCGCTGCTGCCGGGAAAGATATTTGAGATAGCCGCGTCGCCTATGCCGGGCGGAGGCGCGGTTGCCGTATTGCACGACATTACGCGCATTGAACAGGTGGAGCGAACCCAGCGGGACTTTGTGGCGAATGTGAGCCATGAGTTGAGAACACCCCTGACCTCAATTACAGGATATGTGGAGACTCTGCTGGATCATGAGCAGGAGTTGAGCCCGCAGGCTCGGGAGTTCCTGACCACCATTCATAAAAATGCCACTCGGATGAATCGTTTGACCGAGGACTTGCTGGTCATGGCGCGCGTCGAGTCTTCCGAACAGGAATTGCATCCAGTGAGCCTGAGGGCAGACATGCTGGTGCGCGATGCCGTGCAGGCGATGAGCGGCATGGTTCAGGACGAGGAGGCCGTGCTCGAGATCGGAGAAACCGTCCCCGATGAGGTAATGGCAGATCAGGATGCGGCGGTTCAGGTCCTGAGCAACCTGATCGAGAATGCGATTAAATACGGCAGGCATCCGACCAAGGGGCGCAGCCGGGTCATCGTAAGTGCTCACTCTCAGGAGAACTTTGTAGAGTTTCGGGTGCAGGACTTTGGACCAGGAATTGCTTCGGAACATCTGCAGCGCATCTTTGAGCGCTTCTATCGGGTGGATAAGGCGAGATCGCGCGAATCGGGAGGCACGGGGCTAGGGTTGGCGATCGCCCGTCATGTGATCGAAGGCCAGGGAGGGGCAATCCGGGTGGATAGTGAGTTGAATGTAGGAAGTACCTTTATTTTCACTCTCCCACGGGTGCTATCCAGGGCAGATTGATCTGTTTTTATGGTTTTCACTCCGATGTAACCTTCCCGTAACAATAGCGGGTCAGACTTGAAGCAGGTAGTGAAGGTCTGTTTGTAGCACGACTTGCGAGGGGTGAAGAGTGAAAAAGAGCTTAATAGCGATTGGCGTGCTGGCACTTGCGGCCATCGGAGCCAGCGCACAGAACTTGAACGGAGCAGGCGCAACGTTTCCTAATCCGATCTATTCCAAGTGGTTCAGCGAGTATAACCATCTGCACCCTTCGGTGAAGATCAACTATCAGTCCATCGGATCGGGCGGCGGGATTCGCCAGGTATCGGATGGGATCGTTGATTTCGGCGCCAGTGACGGACCGATGAGCGATCAACAGATGGCTGCAGCGAAAGTCAAGACCCAGCATATCCCCACTGTACTGGGAGCCGTGGTTCCTGTTTACAACATTCCAGGACTCAACAAGGATCTCAACTTCTCCGGAGATGTGATCGCCGATATCTACCTGGGCAAGATTACGAAGTGGAATGACCCCCGCATCGCCAAAGACAATCCCGGTGTCAACCTGCCGGCCAAACCGATTCTTCCTGTCTATCGTTCGGACGGCAGTGGCACCACCTACATCTTCACGGATTTTCTTTCGAAGGTGAGCCCGGAGTGGAGCACCAAGGTGGGCAAAAATACGTCTGTGAAGTGGCCCGTCGGAATCGGGCAGAAAGGCAACGAGGGCGTCGCCGGAATGGTGCGCCAGTCTCCGAACTCCTTCGGTTATGTCGAGTTGATCTACGCCCTGCAGAACAAGATGTCGTTTGGCTCTGTAAAGAATGCTTCGGGTAAATATGTCAAGGCGAGTCCGGAAGCTGTAACTGCCGCGGCGGCTGCAGCAGCGAAGACCATGCCCGCTGACTATCGCGTCTCTATTACAAATGCCCAGGGTGCGGCCTCGTATCCGATCTCAAGCTTCACGTGGCTGCTGGTACCGACGCATTCAACCGATGCATCGAAGATGAAGGTCCTGAAGGATTTTCTGGGCTGGATGCTCGATCACGGTGAGAGCGAAGCCGCCGGTCTCAGCTATGCGCCGCTTCCCAAGCAGGTGCAGGATATGGTGCGCAAGACTATTGCTCAGATCAAGTAACGATCTCCTGCCGCGCGTGTTCCTTCCCGACGACACGCGCGGCAAGAGCGCATTTAGCGGCTAGAATAATTCTGGGCTTCAGTTGTAAAAGTTTCTCCCACGGCATGAATATTCCTAAAGAACACGATGCGCCGTTGCCAGCCGAAGGTTTATCTGCCCCGGCAGGAGCCGCGGAAGAGAGATTCTCTTCGTCGGTGCAGGCTCCATCCGTCATTCGAAGTTTTCTGAATTCCAGGGGAAGCGGACGTGTTGCCGATGCCAGTTTCGGCACACTGATGCTGATCTGCGCCTGCACGATCTTTGTGATCGTGCTGTTCATCTTGTGGATACTGGTTCAAAACTCACATTTGAGTCTTTCGGCATTTGGCTGGAAGTTCTTCATCCGCGAAGCCTGGGATCCTGTATCCGGGGACTTCGGTGCCCTTCCGTTCATCTACGGCACTCTGATGACTTCTTTCCTTGCGCTGTTGATGGCGGTTCCCCTGGCGCTCGGTGTAGCAATCTTTCTGACAGAGCTTTGTCCGCGGCCTTTACGTGCTCCGATTTCGTTTCTGACGGAGTTGCTGGCTGCTATCCCCAGTGTGGTCTATGGCCTTTGGGCTGTATTTGTGCTGGTGCCGCTGATGCGGGATACTCTTGGCCCGTTTCTGGTGAATACGTTCGGCTGGACGGGATTGTTTGACGGACCGAACTTTGGCGTTGGTATGCTGACTGCCAGCATCATCCTTGCCATCATGATCCTGCCAATTATCTCGTCGCTGACGCGAGACATTATGGGTGCGGTGCCGAACAGCCAGCGCGAGGCTGTACTCGCCCTTGGTGCTACCCGCTGGGAGATGATCCGCATCGCCGTTCTAAGAAACTCGAGGATCGGTATTGTGGGTGCCGTGATGCTTGGGTTGGGACGAGCGCTCGGGGAGACAATGGCCGTAACGATGGTGATCGGGAATCATCCTGACATCAGCAAGAGTCTGTTTGCTCCCGGAATTACGCTGGCCAGCGTCATCGCTAATGAGTTCTCTGAAGCGACTGGCAATCTTTATTACAGTGCGCTGATTGAGATCGGCCTTGCGCTGTTCCTCGTCACGATTGTGGTGAATGCCATCGCGCGTCTGATGGTGTGGGCTGTCACACGCGGCGCACCTTCGAGGGTCTCCTGATGAGCACACGATCTGTACCAACAGGCCCTCTGTCTGAACCGTTGAAGCCATCACGGGTTAATGTGGTCAGACGGCAGGCCGCCGATTACATTGTTAGCGCCCTGGCAATTCTCGCAACGTTGCTGGTACTTGCCCCACTGGCGGCCATCCTTTTTTATCTGGTGTACAAAGGAGCTTCATCGCTCAATATTGCATTTTTTACGCGTATTCCCGCTCCTGTCGGCGAAGAAGGCGGCGGTATGGCGAACGCGATTTTCGGGTCAGGAGTTATTCTCGGCCTGGCGAGTCTGATGGGGATTCCGATTGGAATTGCTTCGGGCGTATATCTCTCCGAGTTTGGCCAGGGTAGGGCGCTGGGGAATGCCATCCGCTTTACAGCCGATGTTCTCAACGGCGTTCCGTCGATCGTGATGGGCATTGCCATTTACTCGCTGGTGGTGAAGCCGCAGCATCACTACTCAGCGTTGGCCGGCGGAATCGCGCTTGCCATCATGATGATTCCGACGGTGACGCGCACAACTGAAGAGATGCTGGCTACGGTTCCGCACGCGATTCGCGAGGCGGCCCTCGGGCTTGGAGTGCCGAAGTGGCGGACAGCGATCTCCGTAAGCCTGCGCACGGCTTCCCCCGGCATCATTACCGGCTGCATGCTGGCGTTTGCACGCGTGGCCGGAGAGACGGCGCCTCTGTTGTTCACGGCATTTGGAAATCAGTTCTGGAGCTTCAAGCTGAATGAGCCGATTGCGGCTCTGCCACTGCAGATTTTTGTCTACGCGATATCGCCTTACGACGAGTGGCACAGGCTGGCATGGGCGGGGGCCCTGGTGCTGATTGTTCTAATCATGGTCTCGGTGACGCTGGTCCGCGTGGTTACAAGCCGCGGCATGCTCA
>Ga0310811_10005440_pt1 | contig 16105 bp, 15 predicted proteins | sample YCmetagenome_FD_207642 | JGI IMG/M metagenome (GOLD analysis project Ga0310811, IMG submission 207642) | Soil microbial communities from experimental microcosm in Duke University, North Carolina, United States - YC | ecosystem: Engineered > Artificial ecosystem > Soil microcosm > Unclassified ...
TATTCCTGTTATTTACGGATACCACCTTGTCGCTTTGCGCGGCGTATTCGCCGGCAAAGATCATAGGTCCGCTGCGATCATAGTGATCGTACCGGGTTGCGTTTTGGAGGAACCATTCTGGGTTCCTGTAGTAATGTTCGTCGAGGATATCGGCGTGCAGCCGCCGGAGGGTGTCGTTGAGAAAATCGAATTTCCCACCGCTGGGGTCGGGGCCGGTGCTGTTGACGAGGAGGATGCCGGGATATTTTGTTTTGATGGCCTTAGTGAAGACGGTATAGCGTTCGACATATTGGGGTCCCCACTGTTCATTTCCTATGCCCATCATTTTCAGGTGAAAGGGTTCCGGATGGCCCATGGCCGCCCGGAGGCCTCCCCATTTTGTTGAGGGGTCGCCGTTGGCGAACTCGATGAGATCGAGGGCATCCTGGATGTAGGGGTCGATATCGGGGAGGGGCACGACTTCGGAGGTATTGAACTGGCAGGCCATGCCGCAGTTGAGGATGGGCAGGGGTTCGGCGCCGATGTCCTCGGCAAGCTGGAAGTATTCGAAGAATCCGAGGCCGAAGGACTGGAAATAGTCGGGGGTCAGGCGGTGAGCGAATTCGGTGTTCCAGCGATTGATGATGAGTCGGCGCGATTCGACGGGGCCGACCGTTCTTTTCCATTGGTAGCGGTTTGCCAGGTCACGGCCTTCGACGATGCAACCGCCGGGGAAGCGGATGAAGCCCGGGTGCATATCGGCGAGGAGCTGGGCGAGATCGGCGCGGAGGCCATTCGGACGATGCTTCCAGGTGTGGTCGGGAAAGAGAGAGATCATGTCGAGGTCGACGATGGCCTGGCCTTCGAATGCGATGTTGAGGCGAGCGTGGGCCTCGGTAGCGGTGGCAGCGATGGAAACGGTGTCCCTTTTCCAGTTTTGATCAGGGCTGAGCGTGAGTTTTGTCGAGCCGATGGTTTGGCCATCCGGGGTCTGGAGCTGCAGGTGGAGGGTTATGGACGCGTTGGGGCGGTCCCAGACCGAGAAATGATAGGTCTCCCCGGCTTTGATGCCCATCCCCCGGAAGCCTTCGTTAGTAAGGCTGTAGGGGCTGTCGGTATAGTGTGTCACGCGGATAAAGCGAGGGTTATCGGGGGATTCGGCAGAGCGGTTGAGGACCAGGAGGCTGGCGGTGCCGGGAATGGAGCTGTGCTCGCTCCAGCCCATCAGGGGGGTATTGAACTCGAAGGAACGGTTCTTGACCATTTCGGCATAGAGGCCGCCGTCTGCGGCCATGTTGATGTCCTCGAAGAAGATGCCCCACATCGTGGGTTGAATGGGGGCGCCGGGCTTATCGGATTGGAGAACAATGTCTTGCGCAGCAACCTGCTGGAGGAACAGGAGTAAAAAGAGTTGGAAAAAAAACAACCTCTTGCGGTTACGTATTGGCTGGCAGTATTGACTATTCTTGACCATTGTACCTTATTAAAATTATGTCATGAGTGAAAAATCGACGGATCAGTTGCTGTTATTCAGTGAATTCATTGATTTTTATTACCCTTCCATTTATTCTGCCATCACAAAGCTGACCGGGATCTCCGATGCAAAGGAGCTCGAGAATATCACCATGGATATCTTCGACGAATTGTGGAAGACAAGAGACCAGGTGCTGACCGAGCTGCGTCCGCCGGCGTTCATCTATAAAATACTGATCCGGCATGTCTTTGCCTATCTGCGGAAGCAGGGGGCGGAGGACCGGATCTCGGCCTTGCAAGGCATCCTCTATTCAATACCGGAGGAGGACCAGCGATCGAAAGATACGAACAGATAATTACTTATGGTGGTGGAGGACACCGAAAAGGATCCAGATGATGGCGATGGCGGCGATGACCGCGGCGATCGTCCATGTGCGAGCCAGGCGGCGGCCCAGCAAGCTGGTCCGCAGCGGGATGTCCCGGACGGCGTTGACACGACCGTCCTTTACCTTTTGCAAGACTTTGCGGACTTCGGCATCGACGGCGCCTTCAGACAAGGGTTTGAAGTTTAGCTGGAGGGCATAGATCACGGCTTTTGCCTGATTGATAAGCTCTGTTTTATCGGGATTGTGGGCTGCCCAGCTGGTCCAGAAATCCGCCTCGGGGCCTTCGGGGTTGACCACCCAGTTGCGGAAGCTGCGGGAGAAGGCGAGGTCTTCGAGGGTGTTATAATCTTCGAAGGACATTGGTGACGATTACTTTTCTCACTTTGCGGAGGCGACGGAGTGCGTCATGAAGAAGATTTTGAACCGACTGGCGACTGAGGGACATGATCCCGGCGATGTCCTCGGTGTCGGCGTCCATATGGAAGCGAAGATAGATCACTTCCTGCTGGCGGCGGGAGAGGCCGGCGAGAGTCCTGCGCATCTTGCGGATGAGATCGGCGAGGTGTTCCTCGCGGACGACGCCGGTGTCGGCAGATGGGGCGTTGTTGAAGAGGTATTCGAATTGGGGTTCCACCTGGCGGCGGGGGCGGCTCATTGCCCAGGTAAGGTTATGACGGAGGGATTTGAGGAGATCGTATTTGACAAAGGAGGTTTCGCTGACCGTGAGCCTGTTGACCCAAAGGGTGAGGAAGAGGTCGTGGATACAGTCTTTGAGGAGCTCGGTGTCTTTTGTGAACCGGGAGCCGTAGTTGAAGAGGTCCTGGTAGTGGGTATGCATCAATTCGCCAAAGGCATCGGTGTTACCGGTGCGGAAGTTATTCCAGAGAAGGAGGTTTTCGTCCAGTAAGTTGACGGAGGCCATGGCAGCGCGTTAGTTTGGCGTGTTGACTGAAGGTACGAAATTTTTTTGATTGGCGTTCGGCCGCTGGATATTACAAGTCCGCAAGGTCGATGATGTGATTTTGCAGGGCGAAGCGGATGATCCCGGCGATGTTCCGGGCGCCGATGCGCCTGGAAATATTACTGCGGTATTGCTCGACGGTGCGTTCGGAAAGATATACCAGGGTGCTGATCTCCCGGGCCGTCTTTTGTTGGCAGATGAGGCGGATGATCTCTATTTCCTTGGCAGAGAAGCCGGTGTTGGCGACGATAAGGCGGGGGTGCTCTTCTTCCGGGAAGACGCGGTGGATGATATGGTTGCGGGCCTCCCGGCAGAAATACTCCTTTCCTTCGAGAAGGGTCCCGACGGCGTGGACGAACTCTTCATCGTTCTCACTTTTTATGACGTAGCCATGGACGCCGGCGCCGAACATCTTAAGGACGGCGGCGGAGTAGCCGTTGAAGGAATAGGCGAGGATACGGGTCGCGGGGCAGCGGTATTTCATCTCCTTTACAATGGCGTCGCCGGTGCCGCCGGGCAGAACGTAGTCGACGACGACCAGCTGCGGCTGGCGTTGGGTGGCCAGGGCCAGGCCGGCGGCAGCGGTGTTGGCCTGCCAGACGTCCTGGAACCGGTTGCCGATCAGCAGGCGGATCCCGTTGACGATCATATTATGGTCATCGATCACGAGCAGGGAGCTGTAGTGTTTCAAGGGCATACTCATGCTAAGGGGATTGAAAGGGCGGCCGTGTAGCCGTTGGGAAAATTATTGTTGAGCTCAAAGCGGCCCCGCAGGGACGCCGTTCGTTCGTTGATATTCTGCAGGCCGATGCCTCCCGCGGAAGCCGGATCGATGCCTTTGCCGTCGTCAGTGTAGTCGATGTGGAGGTTACGGGGTAACCCTTTCATGGCAATGGTGATCTTACTACAGGCGGCATGCTTGACGGAATTGGAGATCAGCTCCTGTACGATCTTCGACAGGTGGGTCATCTGGAAGTGACTGAGGATGGCATTGCCGTTCTCGACGGTGAGGGTGAAGGCGATGCCGGTTGCTTCACGGATCTTTTCCAGCAGGGTATCGAGGTCGCGGCCCAGTGCGCTGATGGTGCCGAGCCGGTTTGATTTGAGGTCATGGGAGATGCCGCGGACAGCGGCCATGATCTGGCCGATCTGGCCCTTTAGCTGGTCGAGGCCTTCGGAGGGGTGGTTCTCGGATTCCTTTTTTACGAGGGCATTCGCATACAGCAGCATGGGACCTACGGTGTCGTGAAAGTTGCTCGCCAGGTGGCCCTGGAGCTGGAGGAGGCGGCGCTGTTGGCGGGCATGGTATACGAGAAAGGCGGAGAGCCCGCCCAGGACGATCAAGGTAAGAATAAAGAAAAGGAAGAGATTGGACTGCTTTGCAGCCCGCTTGCTTTCTTCGGCCCGGATGAGCTCGGCCCGGGCATTTCCTGCTTCTGCCAGGGCATAGAGATTATTGTCGCGGTCGGAGCTGACGTTGTAAAAGGCGGAGTCCCGGAGAAGCCAGGCCTTATGGAGGGACTGGTATGCCGCCGCATATTTTTGTTCGTGGGCGAGCAGGCGGCTGTCGTTGACCAGCAGGAAGCCGGGGTCTGTGACAGCATAGGCGGCGTTTGGCCCATGTCCGTTCAGGATCTGCAGGTAGCGGCGGGCGCTGTCCACCTGGTTGTGTTCGAAATAAAAGTCCACGGCCTCGGTATAAAGAGACACGCCGTAATCGGCTTTCAGGCGCCCGGGAAAATCGGGGGATTCGACGTCACGGATAGCCGCATGGAGGAGGTCCTGAGCCTTGTCGTTATGACCAAGGCTCAGCTCGTTGCGGTAGGCCGTGCTATGCCGGAGATAGTCGTATTTGGGGAAAGAGGCCGCATATTTCTCCGGGTGCTGCCGGACATTCTGCTGGATGGCTTCCGCGAGGTGGAAGACAGCACCGCGGGCGGCGACATCTCCCGTCTTTGCATAGGTGTAGACCGCGGTCTGGAGGATGCTTAGCGCGATGAAGACCTGTTCAGGGCTTGCTTTGCCCGAGGTGACGGCGGCAGGAATGCTTTGGAGGGCCGGGGTAAGGGCGAGCAGCTTCGTGATCACCTTCGGATAATCCCTGTTGTTGTAATACAGACTCAAGGCGAACAGATCACTATGAGCCAGATCGCCTCTTTCAAAAAGGCCGGCCCTTATTCTTTCCTCGTTATTCTTTTCGGAATAGTAGATGGCGGAGCCGAATCTATTGGTGTTGTAGGCATTGAGCGCCAGATAGGTGTAATAATAGGCCCGCCAGCGGCCCAGGGATGGGTCGGCAAAGGCGATCTGCTGATAGGACGAGAGGAACCGGGGAAGACTATCCTCCGCTTCGAGTAGGGGGGCGATGGAGTCGACGGACCTGAGATAATCCGTATCTTTCAGCAACCTGGCCTGATGCCAGGCTTCGAGGGTCGCCAACCGATGTTTCAGCGAATCGGACAGCTGGGCATGTCCAAAAAGACCGGTTAAGATGCCCAGCATCGTCGACAGGGATTTTAGCCAATTCCAACACCGCATGATCAAATGTAAATAAAAAAGGATACAATAGTACTTGTTCAATTCCTATTGCGGAAAATTCAGTAGTTTTTTGTCTCTCGGGCCGGCTACAATAACTTACCCCATCAAGACACCTACTGATTGAACCTATTCATCGATTCTTATTACCCATCGGTTTTTAATTCTGTCGGGAGGCTTACCGGGCATTCCGATGAGAAGGAGCTGAAGACCCTAACGGAGGAGATACTTGCGGAGCTGCGCCGGCGAAAGGAGGAGCTGGAGGCGGCGGAACGTAAGGGCGTTTTTGTCTACCGGGTGGTACTGAGCCATGTATTTGCCTTTCTTCAGTCCCGGGAGGATGTGGAACGGATCAACTTCTTGCGAAAGATACTATTGATACGGTTGCCGGAATGAGCTTACTTTCCGGCGAGACTCTTTTTAAAGAATTTCTTTAGGAGCCAACTGGTGGCGATACCGCCGATGATCTTGAGCAGGGCCGTTTTTGGCTCCTGGCTGCGGCTAAAGAGGTGGGAGAACAGACTCTTCACAATATTGACGGGCTTGAGGCGCTCGGTTATGACCGCGATGCGGCTGCGCATTTGCTGCTCGTTGACATAGTTCTGGTGTTCCAGATCGCGTATCGCTTCCCGCAATTCTTCGATGGTCCTTATCCTGGTCATACCATTATTTTAAGATCTTCCGGATCAGCATATTGCTAAAGGGGTCCTTGAGCCATTTCCGGCGTCCCGCGAAGATGATCAGGCCGAGAATGACGTAGAGTCCACCCATGACAAAGAATCCATAATAGCTTTTTCCCAGCCACTCCCCTATCAGCAATGCAAAGCCGATGCTGAAGGTGATGATCACGAAAGAGACGATCGCCATCAGGGCCAGGCCGGAGACCAATTCGCCGGAGACGTCAGCCAGGCTTTCGATCGTCTTGTATTTCCACAAGGTCGTCCGGGTCTGGATGAAGTCTCCGGCGTCGGAAAGAAGAATGTCGATATCTGTCGGTTCCTGCTCCATAAATCGGTTTAGGACATAGAGTTCTTTGTCCGGTTAAAACTACCCTTCACTCCGTCAACGACGTCATTGAATTTTTCCTTTACCGTCTCACCGATGTCGACGATGGAGTCACCGATCTCGGAACCCTTCTCGGAGATCCTGCGGCGGGTCTCCGAACCTTTATCCGGGGCCAGGAGGATACCCAATGCGCCGCCGATGGCTGCGCCGGCGATGAAGCCGAGTAAAATTTTGGATGTGCTGTTCATACGCGTTGATTTTAGTTTGAGTAACTAAAATTCCTTGCCAGTTTATTAATAGGCGGGTATTCAATTTGCAAGGAAGATTTGAGAAAAAAATTCTACAATCTGAGCAAGGAGGGAGCCCATATGCAAAACGGAACGATCTGTCAGTATTTTCACTGGTATTACCCCACGGACGGCAGTCTATGGAAGAAAGTTGCCTCGGAAGCCCCGCGGCTGGCAGCGATGGGCTTTACTGCCATCTGGCTGCCGCCCGCCAGTAAGGGGACCAATGGGACCTTTTCGAGTGGTTACGACATTTATGATCTTTGGGACCTTGGGGAGTTCGACCAGAAGAATTCCGTCCGGACCAAGTATGGGACGAAGCAGGAATATCTCGATGCGATCAAGGCCATTCATTCTTCCGGGATGCAGGTGTATGTAGACATTGTCCTCAATCATAAGGCCGGAGGGGATGAGATCGAGCTGATCAAGGTAAGAAAGGTAGACCCGGAGGACCGGACAAAGTGGATCAGCGAGCCTTTCGACATCGAGGCCTATACCAAATTCACTTTCCCCGGGCGAAAGGGACAATATTCCGATTTCATCTGGGATTTCCGGTGCTTTACAGGTGTGGATTTCGATAATAAGACGAAAGAGACGGCCATCTACAGTATCCTGAACGATTATGGCGAGGGCTGGGAGGAGGTGATCGATGAGGAGAAGGGCAATTATGATTACCTGATGTATGATGACATCGAATTCCGGAATCGTGCGGTTGTGGAAGAGCTAAAGCGATGGGGGCAATGGTATTGCGAGACGACCGGGTTCGATGGAGTGCGGCTGGACGCGGTGAAGCATATCTCGCCCGCATTTGAGAACGAGTGGCTGGATCATATGCGTAAGGTGACGGGGAAGGAATTCTTTGCTGTTGGAGAATACTGGGCGCCCGGGAATCTGCCGTTGCTGCTGAAATATATCGATGCGACGGAAGGCCGGATGTCGCTATTCGATGCGTCCCTGCACCATAACTTCGAGGCGGCGGGTAAGCAGAAGCGGGACTATGATCTGACGACCCTTTTCAATGACACGCTCGTGGCGGCGCGGCCGGACCTTGCCGTGACGGTAGTAGACAATCACGACACGCAGCCGTTGCAGTCACTCGAGGCGCCGGTGGACCCCTGGTTCAAGCCGATGGCCTATGCGATCATCCTGTTGCGGGAGAAGGGTTACCCTTGTGTTTTCTACCCGGATATCTATGGAGCCAAGTATAAAGACAAGGGACATGACGGCAAAGATTATGAGATCTATCTTCCGGGAGTGGAAAATATCGAGAAACTGGTGAACGCGAGGAAGCGATTTGCCTACGGAACGCAGCGTGACTGGCTGGATCATGCAAACTGTATCGGCTGGACCCGGGAAGGGGATGGGGATCATCCCGGCTCAGGCTGTGCGGTGCTGATCAGCAATGGCGATGAGGGCTTCAAGACCATGGAGGTCGGGAAAGTGCATGCGGGAAAGACCTTTGTCGACTGGCTGGGCAAACGTAGGGAAAAGGTGACCATCGGCGAGGACGGCAAAGGAGAGTTCCATGTCGGTGAGTGCTCGGTGGCCGTCTGGGTGGCAGAGGGAAGCTAGCGATGTTGCATGACCAGCAGCTTATCGACCGCGTCGAAAATAAGCTTACGGTTGAGCGGTTTAGCGATGAACAGATCGACGCCGCCGTCGTATGCTTTTTTTCTGTCCTGGGCGCCGTCGTGGGCAGTGATCATGATCACTTTGACCTCAGGATAATTTTGTTTTATAAAAGGAATGAAATCGAGGCCGAATCCATCGGGAAGGTGATTGTCCAGGAAAATAAGGGCAGGCGTATCTGTTTCCAGGGCCATCTTGGCATCGGTTAGGGTGTTGACGAAACCTGTGTGAAAATTCCGTTGTTTCAACATTCCGCTGAGCAAATAACAAATATCCAATTCATCGTCTACGATCAGGACTTTACGTATGTCTGTCATAATAATTGTTTCCACTTAACCGTCAAAATTTAGAATCCAAACAATTTTATATAACTAGGATGTTACAATTTTATTGCCATAAGGATTTTGGCGGGAGCGCACCCGAAATTAACCGGCCGCCCGCTTTAAAAATCTCCTATTCAATAATTTTCGTAAATTCAGGGAACCAACATTCCCCGAATTGGGGAATTTCTTCCCCGCGAACCCTTCATAAGCCTGTTTCCCAAGCCGCGAGAAATTGGCAAGAGTTTTAGAATATAGTGTATAGAATATATAATCGGTTATATCTGAAAATCAAACTATGACTATGAAGAGAATTCTCATCATTGACGACGATATGGATATGTGCAACCTACTTGGCCGCTTTCTGCAGAAGAAAGGGTTCGAGACGGAGGCGAGTCACAGCGGCAACAAGGGGATTGCCAAGTTCAAGGAATCCAAATTCGACGTTGTGCTTTGTGATTTCCGGCTGGGGGATAAGGAAGGGAGGGATGTGTTGAAGGAGATCAAGCAATTCGATCCATATGCGATCGTTATCATCATAACCGGGTATTCGGATATCAAGACGGCAGTGGATGTGATCAAGGCGGGGGCTTTTGATTATATAACAAAGCCCCTTATCCCTGAAGAGGTGTTGAGTGTCATCGGCAGGGCATTGCAGCAGTCCCCGGAGGGGAATGATACTCAAAAGCAGTCGGCAAACTCACCCGCGCCCGCGGCGCGGCGGCCGATCAAGTCGAGTACGGAAGAAGAGTTCCTGGTAGGTCAGGCGCCGGTTACAAAAGAACTTTACCGGCAGATAGAATTGGTGGCGCCTACGAATTACAGTATCATCTTATACGGAGAGAGCGGTACGGGCAAGGAAGTGATCGCCCGGACGATACACGCCAACAGCGCGCGGAAGGACAAACCTTTTATCGCGATGGATTGCGGCACGCTGTCCAAGGAGCTGGCGGGCAGTGAGCTTTTCGGGCATGTCAAAGGCGCGTTCACGGGCGCCCTTGGAGACAAGGAAGGACATTTCGAGCTGGCCAATGGCGGGACGTTGTTCCTGGATGAGGTGGCGAACCTGAGCGTGGAGATCCAGGCGGCGTTGTTACGGGTGATCCAGGAGCGGAAGTTCAAACGGGTCGGCGGCACGAAAGAAATGGATACCGATGTGCGGATCATCGTAGCCTCCAATGAGAACTTACAGGATTCTTACCGGAAGGGGAAGTTCCGGGAGGATCTGTTCCACCGGTTCAACGAATTCTCCATCGTATTACCGGCCTTCCGTAACCGGCGGGAGGATATCCCTTTGTTTGCGGACTTCTTTCTTGCGAGCGCCAATAAGGAGCTGAACAAGGAGGTGGAAGGGTTCGAGCCGGAGGTTATGCAGATCTTCCTCAACTACCCCTGGCCGGGCAACCTCCGGGAGTTCCGGAATGTGATCCGTCGTGCGGCCCTGTTGACTTCCAGTGGCCGGGTGAATTCCCGGGTGTTGCCCGCGGAGATCGTGGACAACAACGGCTTTGCACAGAACTTCAGCTCCCAGACCGTAGAGGCGCCGGCTATGACGCCTGTGCATCATCCCATCGCCCATAAGGAGACCGATCTGAAGAATGCAGCCGCCCAGGCCGAGTACGATACGATCATGAACGTGCTGAAGCAGGTGAACTACAATAAGTCCCGGGCCGCGGAGATCCTGAAGATCGACCGGAAGACCTTGTATAATAAGATCAAGAGTTATCAGCCTTAATAACTTAATAAACGACGATCTCAGCCTTCTGCGTCGTATGGGCGCTGAAGTAACCCAACGCACCGCCGGTGATATTCGTATTCGGATTCGCCGGCGTTGCTGTTTGGAAGTTGTTGTTACCGGTGACGTTGGCCAGGGTGAAGAAATAATTGTAGATATTCTTGTCGACACAGTTCATAGTCAGTACCAGGGTGTCGTTCTTTTGTAAATAGGCGCTGTCGTTGAACAGCGGTTGTTCGATATATCTCCCATCGGACAGGCGGTCTTCAAAAACAAATACGTTGGGAATGTTCCTGCCGTTGACTTTTTCGGTAAACTGGTAATAGTTGCCGAGACCGGGTGGGTCCTGGAAGTTGACCACGGCATTTATCTCCTGCTTGTTATTGAAATCGAAATTCAGGGCGAAGGTCACCGAATCGAGGAATACGGGTTTGGGCATGGTCGAAACGGCCCGGTATTGTTTTCCCTCGACGGTGACGCTGAGGACAAAGGTATGGCCGGGAACCCCGACCGTACCGCGGGCCAGGTAGACGCCCGAGTCCGAATTGGCCTGGGAGAGATGATCCACGATGCCGTTGGTGCTATCGGTGATGTATACATCCGCGTTAGTGACGGGTGGATAGACGTTATCTGCCGAGAAATTGACGGTTTTGCTGATGCGGACGGGGAAGGGGCCCCTGGCATTGTAGACCTCGCCTTCGATAACGATCTGTGGCGCCGCATTGTTGAGATCGACGCTGATGACTTTTTTGCAGGCGGCCAATGTGACGGCGCCGACGGCGGCCAGTATGAGGGCTATGCGTGTTTTTCTCATCGGTCAAAATTTAAAGTTATAGGTCACGGCCGGCACGAATCGGAAAAGGGCGTATTGGAGCGCCTGGGTCTTTGTGGGGTCGTCGGGGTCGTTCTGGAAGACGATGCTATAGGCGTTCTCCCGGCCATAGAGGTTATAGATGGAGAAGGTCCAGCTGCTTTCAAACTTCTTCCTTTTCTTTCCCTGCAGGGTGGCGGCTACATCCATCCGATGATAGGCGGGCATGCGGTAGCCATTGCGTTCGGTATAATAGAAGGCGGTTTGGTTGTCCACCTGGTATTTGGCGCTTGGAAAGGTGACGGCATTGCCCGTATAATAGACCCAGGTTGCCGAGAGGGTCCATTTCGGGCTGGCCTGGTAAATGCCGACAATGGCGATATCGTGCGTCCGATCCTGCTTTGCGGGGTACCATTTGTCCTGGTTTACGCCGTCGATCTTTAACTCGGTGCGGGAGAAGGTGTAGCTGATCCAACCGGTGAGGCGGCCGACCTTTTTCTTGCCGAAGACCTCTACGCCGTAAGCCCGGCCTTTGCCGAATAACAGTTGGGACTCGACATTCGAATTGGCAATAAGCTGCGCGCCGTTCTTATAGTCTATTTGGTTCTGCAACGACTTATAATACGTTTCGATGGAAAATTCATAGCGGTTGTTGTCCGCGTTCTTATAAAAACCTATCGATCCCTGATCGGCGATGCCGGGCTTCACATTATTGCTGCTGGGGATCCAGAGATCGGTGGGATTGGCCGAGGTGGAGTTGGAAAGAAGATGCAGGACCTGGACATTCCGATTATACGCCAGCTTTATAGAGGACGCATCGGACAGCTGGAGGCTTAACGAGACCCTCGGTTCGGGATTCGTATAGCTCTTTGCGACCCTGCCGGAGGCATACCAGGTCGAATCTTTGGCATTCCCGTTCGAATCATAGGTATAGAATGCGCCGGGGCCAAGCGCGAGGAAGGAGGAGACCCGAAGTCCATAGTCGAGATGGGCCCTGTCGGTGGGTGACCATTCGTGCGAGATATAGACTGCGTTCTCGAGGCTGTATTTGTTTTGCAGGTTCAGCGAGTTGAAGCTGCTGGTAGCCGACGCCGAGAGGATGCCCGGGGCGATGGCATGGTGGATGGCGCTGAAGCCGAAGTTGACCTTGTTGCCCGAGTTGACATAATACTGTAGGTCTTCCTTGAAGTCGAGATCTTTGATGTCAGAGGTAAGACCGATATTGTTGTTGTTGGAGTTGATCCGAATCTTATAGCTGTACCTGCTATATATCAGCGAAGTGTTGGAGAAGAGGCGGCTGCTGAAGACATGGTTCCAGCGGGCCGTTCCGGTGGCATTTCCATAGTCGATGCCAAAGGTGTTACCGAAGCTGAGATTGTCCCGGCCGAAGTATCCCGAGAGATAGACGCGGTCTCTTTCACTCAGCTTGTAATTGGCCTTGACATTCAGGTCATAGAAATAGAGGCTGTTATTCTTGACGGAGGAATCCGAGGACAGTTTCAGGAAGAGATCGGCATAGGTGCGGCGGCCACTGATGGAGAAAGAGCCGCGGTCCTTTACGATGGGGCCTTCGGCGTTGAGGCGGGTCGAGATCAGGCCGATGCCGCCGCCGAAGTGATCCTCCTTGTTGTTGCCGTCATTCATTTTGATATCGACGACGGAGGATAGCCGGCCGCCATATTCGGCGGGCATGCCTCCTTTATATACCGTGATATCCTTTATGGCGTCGGAATTGAAGGTAGAGAAGAAGCCCAGCAGATGCGAAGGGTTGTAGACGGTGGCTTCGTCGAGGAGGATGAGGTTCTGGTCCGCTCCCCCACCCCGCACGAAGAAACCGCTGTTGCCGTCGCCTGCAAACTGAATGCCCGGGAGGAGCTGGATCGTCTTGAGTACATCTTTTTCCCCAAACAATACGGGGACGTTCTTTATCTCGCTGGTGGTGAGCTTTTGGACGCCCATCAGGGGGCGGGTGACGTTCTCGTTCTTTTTTGTCGCGTTGACCACGACGGCGGCGAGCTGGCTACTGGCGGTGATCAATTCGACGGGGAGCTCGAGGTTTTTTGTCAGGGGCAGATCGATCGTGTCGGTTTGATAGCCGGAGAAGGAGATGAGAAGATGATACTGACCGGCGGGGGCGCTGATGGAATAGAAGCCATAGGCGTTGCTGAGGATGCCGGATCGGGGGATCTCCTGGATGCTGACGCTGGCGCCGATGAGGACCTCGCCGGAGCCTTTGTCACGGATGGTGCCGTTGGCTGTATAGCGGGTTTGTGCCATACCGGTGAAGGTGGACAGGAGAGCAGTTAGGACTAGTATGAACCCGGCCAGGCCGGGGATTGGTCTATTTAAATAATTCTTCAAGGGATGGGTCGGTATAGTCTGCAATATAATTCAGGACATTGGGATAACGCAGGAATTCCTCCTTTTCATGCATGGTTGTCAGGACGATACAGGGCATATTTGCGCGCAGGGCCGCTTCGACGCCTTTTGGGGCGTCTTCGAAGACCAGGCAGCGTTGGGGCGGAATGCCGAGGAGCTTTGCGCCTAGCAGGAAGGTCTCGGGGTCGGGTTTGCTGATGACTACTTCGTCTGCGCTGACGATGGCGTCGAAATAGCGGCGGAGGTGAAGATTGTCGAGGACGAAATCGATGTTGAAGGGGATGGCAGCGGAGCCGATGGCCATTTTGATGCCGTGTTGACCGGCTTTTTCCAGGAATTTGGGGAGGCCGTTGATGAGCCGGAGATGTGGTTTGAAGGCGGCCTGATAGCTATTTTCCTTTTTCATAGAGATGGCGTCGACCTGCTCTTTGGTGAATTTGCCTTTGCCGAAGACCCGGTCGAGGAGCTCTTCGTTCTTGCCGTACATCTGGCGGGCGACTTCCTCTCTGGTCATGTTTGCGTTTAGATCGTTGTTGAGAATCGAATGCCAGGCGATGTTATGGAATTGCATGTCGTCGACCATGGTGCCGTTGAGGTCGAAAATAAAGGCTTGTGCTTTCATTTGGCGAAGATAGATTACTTTGCAATCATATGAATACTACCACTTCATGGGGGATCATCGGTCCCGGGAAAATTGCAAAAAAGTTTGCCGCTGCATTGGGGATGGTCGATGGGGCTGTCTTGCGGGCCGTGGCGTCAAGAGATGCGGGGCGGGCATCGGCCTTTGCGGAGGAATATGGGGCGGCGGTTGGCTATGGGTCGTACGAGGAACTGGCGGCCGATGAGGCAGTCGACGCGGTCTATATTGCCACGCCGCATGGGTTTCATGCGGAGCATGCGATCCTGTGTCTGCGGCACGGGAAGGCGGTGCTTTGTGAGAAGCCGATGGCCTTGTCGGCGCGGGAGGCTTTGTCGATGATCGCGGCATCGAGGGAGTCGGGCGCCTTTTTGATGGAGGCGATGTGGACGCGGTTTATCCCGCTGATGGGATCGGTGATGGAGTTAGTGGGGTCGGGGAAGATTGGGGCGTTGAAGTATATCCGGGCGGATTTTGGGTTCCTGGCGCCTTTTAATCCGGAAGGCCGGCTTTACAATATGCGGCTGGGGGGCGGGTCGTTGTTAGACATAGGCATCTACCCCTTGTTTTTGTGTACGCAGCTGCTGGGGAGGCCGGCGAAGGTTGTTGCGGCGGGGGATCTTTCGCCCACGGGTAGTGATGTTACCTGTCATGCGATCTTGCAATATGGGGATGGGGCGTCGGCAGTGATCAGCAGTACGCTGGCGTGTCAGACCTCGTTGACGGCGGAGATCGCGGGGACGGAGGGGATGATCCGGATACCGACGCCCTGGTATAAGAATGATCATTTTGAGTGGAATCGCGCCGGCGAGCCGGCGCAGGCGGTGATGCTGGAGCCGATGGTGAATGGATTTGAGTACCAGATACGGGAGGCGATGAGGTGCCGGGCCCTTGGGTTGATCGAGAGTCCGTTGCTGCCGCATTCTTTCAGTTTAATGATGGCGGAGATCATGGACGAGATACGGGGGCAGATCGGGGTGAAATATTTGTCAGAGTGAGTTGCGGAGGGTCAGGTAGAAAGGCACCTCCTTCTGGTTGTGGGTATTCTCAAGGATCTGGCGGGCCGCCATCACCCCCATTTCGCGGAAGTCGGTGGAGATGGTGGTGATGCCATCCAGGATGATCTTTTTCAGGGGAGTCTCGTTGTAGGAGATGACGCCGACCTGGCGGCCGACCTCGAGCTTGAGGGAGATGATCCTTTCGATGAGCACGACGAGGTCTTCTTCCATCAGATTGATATACACCTCGCCTTCGCCGATGGGTTCGTCGGCGATGCTGCGAACCACCTTATAGGTAAAGGCGTATTCCTGGCAGAAACGGCTACAGCCCTGAAGGATCTCGACGGGTTGATAGGTCGAGCTGGGGAAGATGATCTTTATCGTATGATATTTGCTGAGGGGCTCACGGGCCCGTTCGAGGGCGGAGTAGATATCCTGTTCGAAGTTCTGGTAGACGGCAGCATATTCCCCGGTGATACCGGGTATTTTTTTGTCCAGCACGAGGAGCTTGTCCTTGGGCAGGCTATTGATGATGTCGGCGGCGCGTTCGCCGCCTTCGAGAAAGTGCGGGATGATGACGTAGTGGGAATGGTCCTCCTTTCGATCGGCGAGCAATTTCTTGAAGAGCCCGAAGTCGTTGTTGTAAATGTAAAAGTCGACGACCGTGTATTCGCCGAGAGAGGCAATGAATGCGTCGTAGAGGATCTTTTTGTGGGCGCTTAGCTTGTTGAACAGGAGGAAGATGCGGAGCGTCTGGTGAAAGTCGGTGTTCTGGATGAAGTAGCCTTTGCCGGGGACGGAGCCGAGGACACCCATTTTCTTCAGGTATTTGTACCCTTTTTCGGCGGTGTCGCGGGATATCTCCAGCTCATAGCTCAGCTCGTTGATGGAGGGCATCAGGTCGTTCTTCCTGATCTTGCCGTTCTCGATCGCCTTGAGGATGGAGTTGGTGAGCTGCAGGTATTTTGGG
>Ga0310811_10005441_pt1 | contig 16105 bp, 15 predicted proteins | sample YCmetagenome_FD_207642 | JGI IMG/M metagenome (GOLD analysis project Ga0310811, IMG submission 207642) | Soil microbial communities from experimental microcosm in Duke University, North Carolina, United States - YC | ecosystem: Engineered > Artificial ecosystem > Soil microcosm > Unclassified ...
GCAAAAAAGTGCGATGCATTGCCTGGAATGCCTGGAGATAGTACAATGGATTTCGATCAAAAATGGTGTTTTGTGGTCAGAAAGGTAGAGGTAGCCCATGGTGAAGAAAAAACACACACCCATCTCTGTCTCACAGGAAGAGAACATCCAGGCACAACAATTGCTTGAACGATATCCTCACATAGCCACCACGCTGCGAACGAGTACAGAGCAGAAAGAGGTAGAGATAGCTCTGGCCGAGGTCGAGAGCCTGCCAGAAGGAGCTCAGATAGCCCTGGTGAAGGGATTGGCCGGAGAACATCAGACGGATTCCGCCGACGTGCTGCTCGCGCTCAATGAGTTTGGCACGCTGAAAAATGTGCGCAAAGAAGCCAAGCGCGCACTGATACGACTCAAAGGCGCAAAAATCTCTCCTCGCTGGCAGCCGCCCCAGGAGAGCAGCCCGACGATGGTGCTCACTCCTGTCTCGACCAACCCTCCTCGCTTCTGGAAAGGGGTTGTGACTGACTCGCGCGCGGAGGGCGAGGTCCAGCTCTTGCTGGCCTGGCAGCAGGGAGAAGATTATAAAGAGGTGCGTATACTCAGCTTCCTGCTCGAATTCTGGAGGGATGGAGTCAAAGACTTCTTCACGCAGATCGAGAGTAGACGCAGCTTTGAAAATCTTCTGGCTCGGATGTCCCGGAGCCTCATGGACGTGCCCTTAAAGGATTGCGACGCGATTGAGGGACGCCGCCTGCTGCAGGAAGCCCTCGCGGTGAACACACGTCATGGCACCAGGCCGCACAGAGAGTATCAGTTGCATCTCTCACTCATCAATCAATTGCTGCCGGAATCGCTTGCTGAATCTCAAGTCGCTGGCCCTGAAGAGGAACTTGACCTACATGATCTGGACCCGATAGATGTTGTGTCTACGTTTGTCGAGTTCTGGATTGATGGTGACTACGACGTGGCCTATAGCTTGCTGGCGGAGCAGAGCCCTTTGCGAGAAGGTTTCACCAAAGAAGAGTGGGGCGAACGGCGCTCGGCATGGGCCGAGAAATTTGAGCCAGGAAACCTGGAAACAACCATTCTCCGCGAAATTGAGCCGCAGAAACCCAAAATCTGGCAGCCTTTCAGCAGGGGTTCTGCACAGGCAGCCGAGCAGAAAGAGATTCTGGCTGGCTGGTCTCTGGAGATGGAAGGGACGCCTGCCAGTGACCCGTTGCCGGAATGGCCCCTGGCCACAGCGGTCTATGAAGAGACGAGACGCCACTGGTTCTGGGCCCGCTATACACTCGTGCAGGAGGATGGCGAGTGGCGCATCCAGAATATGATCGACGAGGGTGTCAGAACGCAACGTCTCTCTGAAGAAGAACTGCGCCAGCAAATCCGGGAAAACGATCAGAGATTAGAAACGTTCGCGCAAGAGCATCAGCCCGACGAACTGGCAGACCTGGACGATGACGAGATGCTCTCTTCCTTCGTAGGTGCGGTCAACTGGATAACAGAGAGCACCTATTGCGTTGATGCACTGCTCAAAAAGCAGCCGCTCGAACGCTCACTTTATCAAGAGGCCGCGGCCCGGATGTTGACGCTTGGCCAGCATGAGCGCAGTCTCGTTTACTTGCTGCCCCTCGTCCAGCGCTTTTCGGAGGAGCGCGGTCGAATTTTCCGCCTTCTCGCGCATACCTACCAGGAACTCAGCAACCGGTTTTTTGACCAGGGAGACGATGAGCGCGCTGAGCATTTCCTCAAGTTGGCCGAGCAGGCACTGCACGACTCACTCGCGGCTGAAGATCATATCGAAGCTCATTTTTCCCTGGCCGAGTTGCTCATCGAAGAGGGCGAACGATTGGATGAGGCGGAAGAACAGCTCGCGAGAGCCCGGCAGCTGGGCACTGGTCCAGATGACGAGGCGCACGTTGAACTCCACCTGGCCGAAATTGCCGAAGCGCGTGAACAGTATCGACAGGCCCTCAGCCATTACCAGCGCATCACCGAGATTAAACCTGACTCCGCTTCAGCCTGGGCCGATCTCGCGGAAGCCCATCTGAATCTTGACAACATTGAAGAAGTTGCGACCAGCTATCACCGTGCTATTGGGCTCGATCCCGAGAATGAAGATTACTACTCCTCACTGGCTCTTATGTACAAACAAAACAATCAAGCAGAGCGAGCGCTTGCGGTGCTTGAGCAAGGCATACGTGCCAATCCCCATGCCGCCGATCTGTACGCCAAACAGGCCATTCTCTTTCTGGAAAAAGACGATTACAAGCAGGCCGAAACGTTGCTGGCGAAGGCAGAGGAACTCGATCCAGAATCAGAGCTTGTGCTAAATGCGCTCGAGATTCTCAGTGTGCAGAAAGCTTCCCATGTCCAGGCGTTCCACCAGCCACCTAGATTTTCGGGGAAGAAGAAAAAAGGCAGGCGGCACCACTAAAGCGGGTTGTGTTGCAAGAAGGAAACGGATCTGCTCATTCAGGGTTTATGTAGTTATACGCTCAATTTTACTCAAGGTGAGTAAAGCTCAGCAAGAAGAAGCTGCCTGAGAAGGCGCGTGATTAAGTAGTTCTTGCACGATTTTTGAATGCGTCCCCATCGAAAGCAGCAACGTTGCGGTTGTATGCCGTAAGTCGTGGAAGCGCATTAGTGGCAGACCTGCTTTCTCAAGCAGTGGACGAAATGAAGATTCGGTTTCTGTATAGGGTCACTACTATGAATGTTCTCCAGTTGGAGAAAAAGCATCGCTATGCTATGTATGGAACACAAGCCTGATGCAGACGGCGCCAGGTCCACCGTGGCAACCTTTGCCACAACAAGCATAGTTTGATGGAGGAGGGTATGAGTCCTCAAGATAAGGACACATGCAAGAAAAGGAGACAGGTATGCCTAAGAGGAGTTCATCATTGCAAGTCCCCAAAGAGTTGCAAGCACGTTATGAGGAAATCACTCACCTCACAGATACGTTTAGCCAGCACTACTTAAACGACGAGTATGCTCAACTCTGTCGTGAACTGACAGCCACCCTGTGCCGGAAACGTCCTTCACCACTGGCACGAGGGAATGCTTCTACCTGGGCATGTGGGATTATTCATGCATTGGGTATGGTGAACTTTCTCTTTGATTCCTCCCAGACACCGCACATCGTCGCAAGCCAGATCTGGGAATATTTCGATCTTAGTTCGAGCACGATGCAGGCAAAATCCAAACAGATCCGCGACCTCCTGGGTATGTATCAGATGGATCCCACGTGGTCGATTCCATCAATGGTTGACAAGAATCCCTTGATCTGGATGCTTGAGGTGAATGGGTTGGTCATTGATGTGCGGCAGGCACCCAGGGAGATTCAGGAGGTAGCATTCCGTCGAGGGTTGATCCCCTACATTCCCGATGCCTGATTGGTCGTTTCCGGCACAAATTTGATGTACACGTTGTGTATGACTGGAGAAAGTGAGGAGTGTGATGGCAAAGAAAACGAAATCATTGAAACAAAAAAAACAGGTACTGACGAATACGTCGCCAGTAGACAAACAGTTTGATCTTATCGAGGAACAGATCGTGCAACAGCGTTATGCAGAGGCAGTGGTGACATGTGAACGTTTATTGAGCTATCTGCCTCAACATGCACGACAGCGTGCCGCGGTATGGGCACATCTGGGAACAGCACAGGCCATGTTGCAGCATTTTCCGCAAAGCTATGAAGCGTTTAGCCAGGCCCTGGCTCTCGAACCACAGAACGCTGATCACTGGTATAATCGAAGTATTGCCAGTTGTTATACCATGCGTTTTGGTCAAGCACTCCGTGATGCGGAGCGAGCAATCGAACTGAACACGAGCAGTGAACTGACGGAAAAGCTCGCTGATGCTTTGCAACTCTGTCGTCAACAGGCAGAGGAGTCGATGCGTCTGCGTGGGCCTGCCTTTACACTGGATCAACTGATTCAGCAAGAACACTTGTTTCAGCAGGGGTTGGAATGGATGGAGGCCGGGAAGCATGAAGAAGCAAGGCAGGCGTTTCAATCATCAATTGACATGGGAGATTGCTTGCCGCAACCCTGGGGCAACCTGGGCGTGTGTTTGTTGATGCAGGAACGCTATGATGAGGCCGAAGGGGCGTTGAAACGTGCTCTTGAGATTGATCCGGACTATACGATTGCGAAAAACAATTTGAGCGCGCTTCGTATATCCCGGCGCACAGGTCCACCAGCCCGGGTTGAACTGACTGAGCCGTTTAAGCATAGTAAACTCAATCAATCAATCACCTTTCTGAAGGAGAAGTAGGAATTGCCTCATGGCAAAGCAGAAAAAGACAATGGCACCACAATTGGGAAAACAGCCACCGTGTTACCGCTTTTTTTGTTTGTTGCTCATGGTCAGTCCTTCTTGCGCGAGAAGAAGAGCTTCCATATTGCATCCATGAGATGAAATGTGCTCTCAGTGCTATTGCAGAATTGCAATAGCTGAGTTGGTTGCTTGCAAAGAAAACAGTTCAGGATCAAAGTGCTTTCCTACCCAGGCACGCATCACCTTCTGTTCGGGATGTTGTGGATTCCACTGTGCTTCAAGCAGGTGCTCATACCCTCCAATGCCGCCACAATCTTCAGGAGGGCATGTTCTGGCACCATCCAGACCGAAAGCTGATAGATCATTTTATTTGGAAATGCTATCATGCATGGTATCTCTTTGTTAGAACGCGTAGCCACGGTTGACCCAATAATGCCAATCTTCAATGGCTTGTTGGGTCTCTTCATCGACCTGAATCCCTTCGAATTGTATCAGAGGAACCGCAAGCTGTCGTTGTTTCCAGCGGATCAGGACAAACATGTCATGTTCACATACATCTTCTGATGCTATTCCTACAACCTCTACTTTATCCCCAGGTTCAAGTGGTGAGGTTATACGGTGGGTCACACATTGAGCTGTGAATGGAAAGTGTAGGGTATCAGAGAGATAGGTATGCCATCCAATAGCCTGCTCTTCAGGACCATTCGCATCCACGACGATTTCCATGTGGATGCGTTCTTCGCGTTCCATGTTTTTTTCGGGATGAGTCATCTCGTTCTCCTCATGGTCATAATAATGAAGGATCTTCAACGTGTTGTCATCTGATTTTTTGTCATTCATTAGTATATAACAGTTGCCAAGCAAAAGAATTGAGTGACGTGGTTTGATCCAGAGGTGTGCTGTGACCCATTGCCTGATCGAGGTAGTATAGTATATTCGCCATAGTGTATAGATGTTACGATGCGTGTAGAGCATTTCTATTTCGGCAATCAACTTTATAAGCTGATTTGTGTAACTCGCCAATAGCAATTGATGCTATAGATGTTGATCAATAACAGCATATTTTTGACATCTAGCTGACTCCTGGCGAGCTGTCAATCATAGATAATCATAAGTTCCATTGTTCTTTCTTGCTCGTTTCTGAACCGGTAACTACTTGCACGTTACCAGACATAACTACGGGACGACTACTGGAAATATTCGCTTCTACGCGCCTTTCTGGAGCCTGCTTGTGGCAATCGTGATTACCTGATGGATATGATTGGCACAAGCAGTTGTCAGTCTCAACATATGTTGGAGTACTTGTCAAAGGCGATCAAGCGGAAGATCAAATCCGTTCGTACGTTGTTAACGTTCGTTCGTTTACCACGTTGCCTGTATGCTTTGCAGATTTCAGGTCCAGCACCAACACCTGGACTTCTTCTTCAGCTATTGGGAGATGTTCAACTCCTTGCGGAACAATGAAAAACTCTCCTTCTTCCAGCCATATATCACGGTCGCGTAATTTTAAAAGTAGCTTTCCTTTGATCACGAGAAAGAATTCATCTTCTGCTTCGTGCTGATGCCAAAACAATTCACCATTGAATTTCGCAAGGAGCACGTAGGAGTCATTGTATTCCCCGACAATTTTCGGAGTCCAGTACTGATGAAACAACGCGAATTTCTCGTGAAGATTGACTTTTTCCATAAGAAATCTCTTTCTTTCCATTTCTCTCGTAAGACGACTGTTCTACAGTGGTTATCCTACAGTGAGGAGGGATTCTCAACAATTGGCAAAAAGGACAACATATGCTATATTACTGCCATGCATACAGTCGCTATTCTGATCTATGATCATATCAATCCTTTTGAGCTTGCGGTAGCAACTGAGGTGTTTAGCCTTGATTATGCGGAATTGGGAGTAGAATGGTATCGCACCTATATCTGTGGCATCGAGTCTCGACCCATTCCGACGCGGGCGGGCTTCAGCATATCAACATCGTACAACTTGACTCATATGACTCAGGCAAACACGATCATTATCCCCAGTACTACACCTGGCGACACGAAAATACCAGATCAGTTGCTAGAAGCTCTACGTGATGCATACCAGAGGGGCGTTCGTATTGTCAGTTTTTGTGCGGGGGCCTTTGTTTTAGCAGCGGCCGGTTTACTCAATGGACGACGCGCCACAACGCATTGGCAGTGGTCAGCACAGATGGCTCAACAATACCCCCTGGTTCGGGTTGATCCCTCAGTGCTCTATGTTGATGACGGACAAGTGCTCACATCGGCAGGTACCGCAGCAGCAATTGATTTAGCACTCTATATTGTACGAAAAGATTATGGCGCTGAAATTGCTTTGGCCGTGGCACGACGGATGGTGGTACCACCGCTTCGTGAAGGAGGGCAAGCTCAATACATTCAGCGACCACTGTCAAACCTCATAGAACTTACTTCTTTCAGCACAACACTTCAGTGGATGAAAGAGCATTTACATGAAGAGCTACCTATTGAGAGATTAGCAAAGGAAATGAAGATGAGTCAGCGCACCTTTGCGCGGCGTTTTCGGGCTGAGACTGGTACGACGCCACATCAATGGTTACTGCAACAACGCATATTGCACGCTCAGAGTCTCCTGGAAAGGACTGGCGAAACCATTGAAAGGATAGCTTCTCTCTCTGGTTTCTCTTCAGCAGCGATGCTGCGTATTCACTTTCAACATCTTGTACAGACTTCTCCGCAGGCATATCGTCACAGTTTCAGCCTCAAAAAAGCAACAAGTAGATTGAATCTGTAGAACACTCACTCAGCACGCAAGAAAAAATAAACTGTATGCCGTTTTTTTAATCAGCATCCAGAGGTCTCAGCTGGTCTACCCATCTTTCTCTAGCAAAACTGCGCCTTTCATCCCCATATCTGAAGCGTAGAGGATGAAAGGCGCAGTTTTGCTAAAAATTGACAGCGTCATGCCAAAATGTACACATCACCAAGATGCTCTCAGCATTGAGACGCATTCAAGATTCCTGTTGCTTCAGTACTCTTTACGCCAGATGCAGAACAGCTTTGCCAGTGAATTGTCTTTGCAGCAAGCGTTGTGCGACCTCACCAACGTCGTGCCAGGAAGCCTCCACCTCGATTGGCGTCCGCAATTGCTGCTTGGCTACCAGTTGCGCGAGCCAGGCCAGATCTTCCGATGCCGCACGACGCTGTAATTCTACAGACAACCTCAGCCCGTAGAGGGTAACTCCCCCGGTCGCGTTGAAATTGCTGAGATCAATGGTGACCTCTGGAGATACCGACCAGCCCAGCGAGACGCAGATTCCCCCTGGTGAGAGCTGTGAGAGTGCGCTCGCCAGGGCTTTCCCACCGAGCGACTCGATAATCAAATCGTAGGGGCCATAGGCACGCGCAGGCTCAAGATCGTCCCCCACGATCACCTGATCAGCTCCCGCCTCTCGTACGAGCGCCTCGTTGCGTGCCTGGCGAACTGTTCCGACGATAGAGGCACCGCTGAGTCGAGCGAGCTGATGCGCGAAGAGTCCCACCCCACCAGTGGAACCAGTAATCAACACGCGCCTGCTCAGGAGAAGTCCTCCTTTCCCAAGCGCACGGAGCGCGGTGAGTCCAGCAACGGGTAAGGTCGCTGCTTGAGCAAACGTCACGCTGTCTGGAATTTCGGCCAACATATTCGCCGGAACCACTACTTGCTCAGCCCATGCGCCTGCATTAGAAGGCGTGCCCACAACCCGGCTCCCGACCTGTGGTCCTGTTCCATTGGCAGCTTGCTTGATGACGGTTCCAGCCAGGTCCCAGCCTGGCCGCCAGCCAGCTTCGGCTGCCATGGCACGCATCACTTCTCCGCGATTTAAAGAAATAGCCTCAACGTGAACAAGTGCCTCCGATGGACCCGGCTGGGGTGCTTCGACCTCTTTGATAACAAACCGTCCTGCAACATCAGGATCAACAACGATCGCACATATGGAACTCATTTCTCTCTTTCCTTTCGTTTTCGGGCCATTTCGCCCTGTTTCAGGCAGTGTTTGAGCACAAATGGCCTCCTGCACAAAACTATGCCGGCATAATAATAAGAGAAAAAAACTGCTCTAGGTGTTCATCTGGAAGACGAAAAAAACTAGCTGCGCGAGAAATTGGCTGCAGCCTGGACGAGCAAGCGACGAAAGAGGAGTTGTTCTGCTTGACTCATCCCCTGCACGAGGCAAGCATCGAGCTCTTTCCAGATGTGCAAAGCTGGCTCGCCAAGGTGCCGTCCTTTTTCAGTCAGATACACCCGCGAGATCCGAGCATCAAGAGCGTCCTGACGACGGATTAGCAGCCCCTCTTTTTCCATGCGTTGGACTGTTTTGGCGACCGTGCCAATCTCGACGCCAAGCCGAGTTGCGAGCTGAGATTGCGAGAGGCCATCCTCCTCCACTAAGCGGAAAATGACAAGCTCTTGACCCGTGTGGAGGCCGATTTTCTGACAATATATTTCCCCCTGTTGGCGAAAAGCTTTACAGAGTCGTACAAGGGATAAACTCATACTTTCTTCCAGATACGTTGTGATTGGTTCTTGCATAGACCTCACCTGTTATTATTATGCCGACTGAATAATAACAGGCGTGACGGGGAATGTCAACTCCACTCGCCTCTTTCAAAGTAGGCCGGTGTGAGTAGGATGAGGCGGCAATATTTCTCTTGCGTGATCGCGCTGCTGAGTTGTTCGGGACAGGTCAGCAGTTCCCTGTTATGGCTGGGGAGCCAGTTTACGATGCGCCGTTCGCTGCCAAAGTTGCCCGGACCGGGTTGTAGATGATAGTCATGCTTTTGATCATTGACGGTTTCAGGGAGAATGACAGCAAGCGCCAGATGTTTGCTGCGATGGAGTGGCGAACTGCCCGCTTGTTGCTCCGCTGATGTCGGTTCACTGTTCGCGTATGGGGATGGTTCGATCAGCATGAATTCGAGGCCGGAGGTATCGAAGAGCATCCCTTCTTTGCCTGCGCGTGTCGCGGCATCTATGGCAACGTGGACACGTCGTTCTCGTGGGAGTTCGCGCAGGCCGAGTGTATGTAACGGGAATTGTTGCCATTGCGTGCTTTCTGGCTGCTCTAACCATGTGCGTATGTGTTCCCAGAACCAATACGTGGGAGCACCCGCAAATGGTTTTGTTTGCTGGCGGTGTGAGATTTTCTGGCCGACAAGCTGGATGCCTTCTTGCCGCATCAATGTGTCCAGGTCGGTATACGCCTCGCTGAGCGCTGGCTGACCGGGTAAGAGGTGTTGTATGTCAACGTTGCTCTCTGCATGGGGGGCGGATGATGGCAGCAGTAGGGCATCAGCCGGAGCCGGAAGGAGCCATTTGCCGGGCTGAATGTCAAGGTCATCATCCGCCAGTTGCGCCAGGAAGGGACCACGAACTTCAAGTGCTTACAGTCTGGCGAGCTGTTCGTCGCTGGTCATGGTAAATAGGCCGTTCTCTGATCCGACCTGTGTGCGTACACCTCCCGTCGTTGTGGAGGGGAAGGGGAATGGCAGTGATCGGGCCTGTGCTCCAGGTGTTGGGCCGAAGGGTTTCCCTTCACGGAAGATCAATGGGTCATGTGGATCGATCAACCAGACCTGTTTCTCAGGCATGTGCAATGCCCTCCTTTGTGTGTGGTGGTATCTGGCCTGCCGTATGCGAGTGTTGCCGCAGCCGCCAGTTCATGCGCGATAATCAGCTCATGAATCAGTTCATTGATAGGAACGGGCTGTATCCACGCGACGTCATGCATCATCTGTTCGTATGATAGTTCCTCGTCCCGGTATGCTGGTCGTTGCTCTGTTTGCTCAAGCGTATCGGCTCTCTCGATGCGCGTGATCAGGGTTGCGGTAATAGTTTCGAGGAGTTGTTGGCTGTGTTTGCGCTCTAACTGCTGTCGCGTGCCTGCCAGTTTACTCTGCGGTAAGTTCAGTTTGCGTTGCAGGATGCGTCCGGCATCCTGACGCATAATGCTTTTGAGTTGAGTTTGTTGTTTCAGGTTTTCCGCATCTTCCGGGTTTGTCAGGATGGTGAGGCGCTGGACCATTGCGCGTAGTTCATAGGCTGCGCCGCGTGGCAGGTAGTCATTGTGAAAGTAGTGGATCAGGAGCTTGAGATAATTATCGATGTCGCCCCAGGTACCCGCGACGGAATATTGTTCTCCTCCTCGTTTGCTGATGGTGATTGCCAGGGCATTTTTATGAGGGACTTGCTTGGCTCGTTTCTCCGCAGTTCGTGCCACCTGTAGCGCATCTTGCAGGAGTGAAAGGTGATGTACGATGGCGATGCCGAGCGAAAAGGTTGGTCGTGGGATGTCAGCGGGTAGATTGTGAAATGCTGATGAGGCTTCCATGTGTTTTTTAAAGGCATCTTTGAGCTCACGGACGCATCGCAGGACCTTGTGGAGCGGTACGAACGCGAGTACATCATCGCCACCCGCATAGATCAACGCGCCCTGGTGCTTCGCAATAATACCGGGTTCGCCATTGCCACTGCGCCCCTGTACCTGACGGGCGAAGGCATCCAGTGTTTGTGAAAAAGCCTGGTGGCGTGCATGTCCATGATCAAATTGTGCCAGGGCATCAATGGTCATGCCCATGCTGTCGCCATCCGCCTGAATGATGGCGTAATAAGGGGAAGGTTCAAGGGTTTCTTCGCAGAGCGTATTGACCTGTTTGAAGAACTGTGCCAGTGTCTGTTGTACTGCTCCCAGTCCCGATGCGTGCTGTGTGGTGAGTTTGTCTAGATGGCGTTCGGGATAGAGGATGGCTCCATCCAATTTGTTGAGAATCGGGTGTGGAGGATAGCCAGCGGGAACGCGATCCAACGCAGGAATATGCAGGTTTCTGACGCTGGTGAGATAGGTCTGGAAGAGTTGTTGCAGGTGTGTCTGGTGTGATGTGGTCTGGTGGCATATGGTTGTCAGTCGGTGTAAGTAGGGGAGAGCGGCGATATGTGAGGTGCTCGGAAAAGCATCTTCGTCGGGTTGTGTTTCTGACGCTTGCGTGGTTGGTGTGGGGTGTGGTGCTTGTGTCCGGGTCTGGAAGCGCCCCAGACGCTTGAGGAGATCGACGCCGGAGAGTCGTTCGGCTGGTCCGGCATGGAAGGATCGATACAGATCACGTGTTTTCTTTATTTGATCTGCCTGTTTTTCTCTGATCCGGGGATAGAGTTCTTCGGCGATGACGCTTTCCAGATGTCCATCGATGGAAGATTTCGGCATGGTTTTTGCGGCTTGATCCAAGGTGAGTGGTTCAGATTCAGGAGTATGCCAGGGGACGGATAGAAAATCGCGCGTATTTTTGCGTGCCGCCATCAGAGCTTCGACATTGTTACGTGTCTCATTATACTGATCCTGATCTTCTATGTACGGGACCGCTACCCACGACAATTCCACCAGATCATGAATTTGTTGATAGGCCACCTGTTCATGGAAGGGCAAGGGGACGCTTGTATTATGCAGGTTCTGGGACTGCTGTATATCTGCGAAGATTGGTTGTGCGATGTGATCGATAATTGCGTTGACATTGGTCTGTATCTTTTCGCCGAGTGTGTATGGATTTGTTTCAATCAGGGCGACAATCTTATTTGCCACGTTGAGATCGGTTGCGAAAAGGAGATCTTCTGGTGTTGAAGGGGCGGGAAAAATGAGTTGTGCATAACCCTCATGTTCTGCTATCGTACGTGCTACAGTTTTCGCCAGTTCGCTGAGGAGCTGTGAGCCGAACCAGAGATCGCGTGTGCGGCGTGCGCTGGCGATAAATCCCTGGACGGGACCGATTGTTACCAGGAAGAGATATGTCATGGTACCTCCTGTACTATCAATGGAGCGCTTGAAACGTATCAAACCAATGTAATATGGAAAGGTATCAATTACGAGACAGGAATTTATTATATTTCCATGTTCCTGTAATATCGTTTGTATTGATACAAGCTAGTACTTTTGTGATTTGTGTATAAACATGAATTATGTAGAAGTGTATGTGTGGTCGGATAAAATGTGTTTTCCATGTTCATACGGAGAAATATTACCATACGGTTGTGTTAGAAACATCATCGTTCGTGATGAAAAACATCATCAAGAATGATGAACTATCATTCTGAATAGGGCTATGTTCATCAGCGGCGGAGTTTTTTGCGTTTCGTATGTGATAAGTGTGTGAAATGTTGTAGTCTGTCGCTTATCTTCTTTGCTCTGGTGGCATTGCTGCTGGTTGGTGTGGTAGTGTTACCGCCTGCTCGCCCACCTGTCCTACCCGACAACTATCCCTATAGATATATTCCGAACGGAGGTGGTAATAGTGGAAATACGGATAATTGGGTGAGCATATCCAGTATCCTCAAAGCGGATGGGAGGGCTGGTAGCGCACGCCGTAACTCGCGTAGAGCGGATTTTATATCCGCCCCTGCGAAGAGCGAAGGAGCCGCCGGCGCACATTACCATACATGCGGGTTCATGGAAACCATCATCGTTCGGTGCGGTGGATATGAAATCCACTCTACGCGAGTTACGGCCACGCTCCGCGGGCCGCAGGGACGACTGGATTGGCTCCGTACATATTGGCTCACGCATTGGCTCACGCAATCCGCCACTTACTTCCAGTATCGCATGGATTTTTAATCCACCACCAGGGATGAAAATAGCTGTGCCATAAGCTATTTTCAGGAGAGTCTCCTCAAAGCGGAAAAAAGAGCTGCAAGCGCCCGATTTTTTAGCATTCTTGACCCCATAAATCCCATTTTTTGTGGGTAAGGCCGTTTCTCTGGCTTCTGAGTGCGTCGTTTTTCTTTCTTGTCCACTTTTATTGGACACGAAAAAGCACCTTTTTCGCAAATCGATTTTTGTCCAAAAAAGCCGCCGATTTGCGAATGACTTTTATTATATTTATCGTACAAAACGAGCAATACATCACGCCTAAGATCGCTTTTGGGCGAAAATAGCCTTGTTCGCCAGCGATTTGCGAAAAGGATGCGAACATGTCAACGTCGGGGCGGCGCACGCAAGTTGAGCAGCGTTCAGTTTCGGCGCTTTTGAACTTTGTTCTGGAACGCGAAGTCGAACAAAAAAGGAACGGCCTGTAGTATTCAGCTACAGGCGCTATCGAAGATTGGCTCGTCACTCAATCTCTCATTTGGGCAAACATCAAGCGTAGCGGAAAAGACGACTCAATGGGATCGCATACTGTTTGATTTCATTCCAGGAGAAACTGGTGGTATCTACATATGGGGAGATTATGAATTTATCGATTTGGCGTTTCATGTCAGTCGCTTTTACGATAAAACAGCCATTGTTTTCGTCGTCTGGCTCGGTGACTCTTTCATCGTAGAGGGTGTAGTTGTAGAGGACATAGAATGCTTCTGCGTTTTGTTGTTGAGCGTAATTCAGCAGCACATCTACCTGTTGTGGTCCTCCTAATCCGCCAACTTTATAATCGAGTTTGGGATAGCTTCCTTTATTTGTGTCAAGGATTTTGGCCTGGCAGAGCACTTTGGTGCTTTGTCCCGCAAGGCTTTTAATCGTCCACTGCCAGTCTGCACCTGTTTGATTTTCGTTGGCGGTGCTGAGTGTGACGTACGTTGCTTCTTTCTGGACTTCTAAGAGAATGTGTTGGGTGATGGTGGTTTCCGTGATAGAGGTGTTATGTATATGGGCTTCCCATAGGGTTGTGGCTGTCCACTTTGAAAGATTTCTGAGGAGGGTACTGAATTCAACCTGTCGCGCTGACATAGCCATACGGCTTTTCCTTTCATGTCGTTTTCTTGCCTTGTTACAAGAACGCTTTTGCTATGCTCTACTGCTGTTTATTTCACCAGGGGACAGACTAAACATGCTATTCAAAAATTGGATGAATGACACTCTTAAGAGTATACTCTACAATTAGAGAAGTTTCAACTGAATAAATGTTATTTTTATGTATTTCATGATAAAAAATGTTTATTATCTCATTTTATGTTTTACAATTGAGAGGTGATTTGAAATTGAGGTGTAAACTAAAATAACCCCAGCAATCCACGCACAAAGATTGCTGAGGTGGAGGAATGTATTCAATTGTAAATTGGGTGAAAGTGTAAATTGGGTGAAATGAGCACATCTTTTAAGGCAAAATTGCTATTGGCTCTCCTCCAATATCGCCTTTCACTGACCAGCGAAGCCGGTACACATGCGCAACTGGTGCACACCGTCGTCAGGAGGATCGTCTCCTGACCGAGAGGTGACACACCATCTTTCAGTCCTGACTCGGCTCTGTTCTGATTCCGGCGATGACGAGATCGAGCATGCGGTTGGCACCCTCAGGGTCGGACGTACGTTCATTTACCAGGGCGATTCCGTAGACGAGTCGGATCACGTCGAGAATATTGACATCCATGCGGATTTGTTTTGCGGCCTGGGCGCGGAGCAAGAGGACTTTTCCCGCCTCGTGCATGGCTTTATTCGCATGATAGATTCTCGTTCCTGGCTCATGCTTGGTTGCCAGGATGGTTGCTCCCATGCTGCGCCCGAAAGCCGCGAAGTCCATCTGAAGACGAAGCCAGCTCATCAAGGCGTCGAGAGGAACCGGAGCGCTTGCGAGTTCTTCAGCGTGCGCCCTTAATTCATTTGTTTCATCCAGAAATACGGCTTCAAGGAGATCCTGACGCGTGGGGAAGTGACGGTACAGCGTTCCGATGGCGACTCCAGCCGATTTGGCGATATCTTCGAGGACGATGTCTGCGCCGTGTTCCGAGATCGCGACTCGCGCCGTGTTCAGCAGGTTGGTGTAGTTGCGCTGAGCATCAGCTCGCATTGGGCGGTTGGATGGTGTTGGCTCGTGCATTTCATGCTCCTCCTTTCTCCTGATATGATTGCCCCTTGACAAAGTGAGGATCCCTCCGTTACTATAAAAGAAGTAATGTGAGGGTCCCTCCGTTTAATATATGGAGGCACACTCATTTTAGCATACTCATTCTTCATCTTACCAGTAGAAGGAGAAATTTCTGATGCGTGTTTTCGTCACAGGAGCAACAGGTTACATTGGGTCCGTTGTTGTCCATGAACTTATCAGTACCGGTCATCAGGTCATCGGTCTGACTCGTTCAGACCAGGGGGCCTCGGCACTGAAGGAAGCCGGGGCTGAAGTGCTTTACGGTACCCTTGACGATCTTGACAGCCTTCGCAGTGGTGCCGCCGCTGCCGATGGCGTTATTCATCTGGCGTTTCGTGGTGCCTCAGACTTCGCAGCCGCGCTTGCAACCGATCTGCGTGCTGTTGAGACGATGGGAGCGGTGCTCGAAGGCAGCGGTAAGCCGTTCGTGATCACCTATCACCTGAACGGGGAGGCATCGAATAACACGGCGTTTGCGCTGGCTGGAGTGCGGTCATCGGTTGTCTCTCTCTCGCTGTCTGTACACGACGAGGGCGACAAGCATGGCTTCATTCCGAGACTGATCACCATTGCTCGCACGAAGGGTGTCTCTGCTTATATCGGTGATGGCTCCAACCGCTGGCCTGCTGTCCATCGCCTTGATGCGGCGCGTCTGTACCGCCTGGCACTGGAAAGCGCTCCGGCGGGGTCACGGCTTGACGGCGTTGGCGATGAGGGTGTGCCATTTCGTGACATTGCCAGCGTCATCGGTCGCCGCCTGAACCTGCCGGTGGTCAGCATTGCCCCTGAAGAGGCGGACGCCCACTTCGGTTCTTTTCTCGGCATGGTGGCAGCGCGTGACCTCCCGAGGTTGAGTACCCAGACCCAGGAGCTCCTGGGATGGCTGCCTGTATACCCACAACTTCTCGCAGACATTGAACAGCACTACTTCAACAACTGATGTGAGGTTCCTCTCCTCACGACAACAGGTTACAGG
>Ga0310811_10005442_pt1 | contig 16102 bp, 17 predicted proteins | sample YCmetagenome_FD_207642 | JGI IMG/M metagenome (GOLD analysis project Ga0310811, IMG submission 207642) | Soil microbial communities from experimental microcosm in Duke University, North Carolina, United States - YC | ecosystem: Engineered > Artificial ecosystem > Soil microcosm > Unclassified ...
CGAAGGGCGGGGACGGTGAGCGATCGCCCGTCGGCATCCATGGTGACGAAACCCTTGTAGGTGGCGACGAGGAGGGCCACGCCCCGCGACACCCGGGCCGTCCCGGACACGGACACGTCGACGCCGGCGGCGCGCAGTGCGAAGGGGCCGGTGCCCGACGTCACCAGCAGGTCGCCGCCCATGAGCTCGGGCGTCGTCCGGGAGCGGCTGCCGGCGGCCCGCAGCTCGACGTCGGACCCCTGCCGGAGCTCGATGTGCTGGTCACCCAGGCGGATCTCGGCCGTGCCCTGGCGCACCCGGATGCGATCGTCGACCCGCAGGCCTCTGGAGCCGGTGACCTGCGTGCGGTCCTCGCCGGGCTGGGAGACGTCGGCCTGGCCGTCGACGGTGAGCCGGGCGACGACGGGGCGGGAGGAGCTGCGGCACGCGCCGAGGGCCACGGCCGCCAGGAGCACGGCGACCGGGACGACGAGGCGGCGGTGTCGCTGTCCGGTCATCGCCCGCGCCTCTTGGGAGGCGGGGGCATCACCGGGAGCACGATCGAGAAGGTAGAGCCCTCGCCGGGACTTGTCTCGCAGACCAGGTCCCCACCGTGGGCGTGGACGATCCGGCGCACGAGGGCCAGCCCGAGGCCGAGGCCCCCGAACTGGCGGGTGGGCGAGCTGTCGCCCTGGGAGAAGTCCTCGAAGATGCCGTCCAGCAAGTCGTCCGGGATGCCGATCCCGTGGTCCCGCACCGACAGCTGCACCGACGGGGAGGCCTCGCCGTCGGATCCCCCATTGGAGGACATGGTGGCCGTGACCGAGACCGCGCCGCCAGCGGGCGAGAACTTCACCGCGTTGTCGAGCAGCTCGTCGAGGCAGCGCTCGAGCAGGCGGCGGTCGCCGGTCAGCTCGGGAAGGTCCCGCGAGACCCGCCGGGTGATGGGGTGGCGGGAGTCGACCCGGCCCTTCCACCGGTTCACGACCGACTCCAGGAGGGGGCGGACGGCGACGGGCTCGCGGCGGACGTCCAGAGGGGTGGCTTCCTGGGCGGCCACGTCGAGCAGCCGCTGGACGACCAGCTCCAACCGGTCGGCGGCCTCGACGATCTCCTCCAGCGACTCGCGCGCCTTGGCCGGCGGGACGTTCCGGCGCAGGAGGAGCTCGGCGTACCCCTTGATCGGCACGAGCGGGGTGCGCAGCTCGTGGCTGATGTTGGAGAGCAGCTCGCTCTTGGCCCGCTCGGCCTCCCGCTCGCGGCGCATGTCGCGCAGGACGTACACGCCGCCCACCGCCGGCCCCCCGGGGCGACCGAGCCCGCCGCTCGACAGGGCCACGGGGACTCGCGTGTCGTCGCCCACGACCACCGCCGCCGCGCTCCACGGCGTGGTCGACGGCTGAGCCATCCGGGCGGTCAGATCCGTCCCGTCCTCGGTGGTGATGGCCGCCACGGCGTCGAACGGGTGGCCGAGGGCGTCGCGGGCCCGGACGCCGAACAGCTCCTCGGCGGCGGCGTTGAAGATGGTGATGCGACCGGTGGCGTCGATGGCCACCAGCGCCTCTCCCATCCCGGCCACGACAGCCTCCAGGCGGCTGCGCACCCGGGCCTCCTCCTCCGCGGACTGGCGCAGCTCGGCGGCCAACGTCTCGATCGACTCGGCCATGGAGTCGAAGGTGGCGCCCAGGACCCCGACCTCGTCGGGACTGGACACGTTCGTCCGCACAGTCAGGTCCCCGCCCTGGATGGCCTCGGCGGCCAGGGTCAGCCGGCGCAGGCCCACCCCGATGCGTTCGCCGACCAGGACGGCCACGAAGAAGGCCATCAGGGCGGTGAGCAGGCCGACGAGGAAGAGGTTGCGGAACAGCGAGTTCCGGGTCTCGTCGACGACGGTGGTGGGCAAGGACGCCACCACGGCGAGGACTTTCGTCCCGTCCGGGGCGGCCACGCTCTGGGCGGCGAGGAAGGTCCCGGCCGAGATGCGGGTGGCCTGGCCGGGCCCGGTCAGGGCGGCCCGGGCCACCTGCAGCACGGGGCCAGGGCCGAGCGGGCGGCCGTAGGAGGCCAGCGGGCGGTCGCGGTCGACTAGGGCCAAGGTCACCGCCGGGTCGTTGGCCGAGCGGCTGCGCAGGTACTCGTCGCCGAGGTCGGTCGAGGCCACGACGACGCCCACGGGCCGGATGCCTTCGGGAGCCGCGGCCCGCACCATCCAGGCCCCGACGGCCAGCACCCGCCGGTCGATCACCTCGATGGAGCTCTCGAAGTTGATCGTCACCTCGGAGTTGCTCTGCTCAGCCAACAGCTTGGTGACCGCTCGCGACCCGACGAGGGCGTCCACCCCCGGGGAGTCCAGGCCGACGGCGGCGATGACCCGCCGTTTCTCGGTGGCGTACAGCAACGGACCGGTGGCCGACAGCAGCCCGTTGTCGACGAAGTCCTTCAGGTTCTTGGCCACGCTGGCGTCCGCGGTCGGCTTGTTGGACAGGTTGACCAGGAAGTCGGCGGGGCGGCCCTGGATGGTGAGGGCGACGAGCTTGGCGCTGTTCACCGCGTCCTGGGGGGAGATGCTCTGCACCTCCTCGGCCTCGGCGCTGGCCCGCGACGACACCCGGCGCAAGGCCTCGTTCTGCACGTTGCTGGCGATGACGATCGACAAGGCCAGCGACACGGCCAGGACGACGACGAGAAGGGTGGCCACGGCGCTGACGGCGATGCGGGCCGGGACCGATCGCCGGGCCGACGTGATGAGGACGGTGCCGAGCGCCAGAGCCGCCGCGCCCCGGGTCCAGTCGGCGGCCCCGGCCGAGCCCATCACCGAGACCGCCTCGGCTACCGCCATCAGCACGAGGGCGATCCACAGCGATCGCCGGGCCACGCGGTCCTCGCCCCAGTTGAGGGTGCCCACGGCCAGGAGCAGGATCCCGGCCCCCCGGAGGCAGATGACGGCGGCCTCGCGGGTGCCGGTGAGCAGTGACCCGTGCAGGAAGGCGGCGGCGGCTATCCCGGCGAAGCCGAGGGCCAGGAGGATCCGAGATCTGTTCTTCGCCCCCACCAGCTGGGGTCGCAGCAGGACGATCGTGGCGCCGGCCACCGCCACCAGGAAGGTGGCGAACTCGACCGCGAACCGCAGCTGGGCCGCGTCAGGCGACATCCCTATGCCGCCTCGCCCGCGGGCAAGGGCACAAGGGCCACGAGCGTGGATGCGGTCATCGGCAACCTCGGACCCCGGCGGCGACGGACGTTCTGCTCAATCCTACTGCGCCCGCCCCCCACTTACCGTGGCCGGACCGTCACTGTCTTGCCCCGCCCCTGTGTTTTGGCTGCAGTTACCCGCCGGATGGCTGGTAACTGCAGCCAGAACGGGGGGTTAGGCGCCCGGCTTGGGCTTGCCTAGGGCGAGGGCGTTGCTGCCGGCCAGGGAGCCGAGGACCTGGAGGGCCTCGTCGAAGCTGCTCACGCCCCGGATCTGGAGCTTGCTGCCGGCGTGGGCCCGGGCCTCGGCCTCGTTCTGCTTGGGGACGAGGAAGACCTTGGCCCCGGCCCGGCGGACAGTGACGGTCTTCTGGGCGATGCCGCCGATGGGCCCGACGGTGCCGTCGGTCAGCAGCTCGCCGGTGGCCGCCACCGAGGACCCACCGGTCAGCTCGCCCGGGGTCAACAGGTCGAGGAGCTCGAGGCTGTAGGCCAGGCCGGCGGAGGGGCCGACGACCCGCCCGGAGTCGATGTTGATGTCGAACGGGAGCTTGATCTTGGTGGACAGTCGGACGCCCAACAGGGCCTTGCCGTCGTCGCCCTTGCCCAGAGTGGCGGTGACTTCCGTGGGGGGCCCGTCGTCGCGCCGGATCTGCAGTCGCAGCTGGTCGCCCGGGGCGTGGGCCTTGATGGCCGTCACCGCGTCGCCGCTGGTGCTCACCGGCTTGCCGTCGATGGCGACGATCACGTCGTTGGCCTTGAGCACGGCGGCCGCCGGCAGCCCGGCCTGGGCCTCGACCACCTCGGCGCCCACGCCCAAGTCGGTGATGCCCAGCTGGCGCAGGGCCAGGACCTCGGCGGTGGTCTTGGAGTCGGCCATGGCCTCGATGTTCATCCGCTCGTATTGGTCCGGCGGGACGGTGCCTCGCACCTCGGTCTCGGGGATGACGTCGGTGGCGGGGTCGAGCCATCCGGCCAAGGCCTCGTACGGGTTCACCCGCTCGCGCACGGAGACGGTGATGTAGAGGACCTTGCCCTCCGGGGGGTACGTGGGGTGGCCCTTGACCTCGATGGCCGAGTTGACTGCTCGGGCGCTCCCCGGGGCCAGGGTGTCGTAGGGGAGCTGGACGTACCGGGCAATGACGCCGAGGCCGGCAAGGACCAGGCTGACGACCACGAGGGCGATGACCCAGGGGCGGTTGGGGCGCCCCGACGCGGTCGGGCCCGAGGGTTTGTCCCCGGATGTCGACGGTAGAATCGGCTCGGTCGTGTTCACGTTCCTCGTGAGCTTCGGAGTGGTTGCGGCGACGATCGCCGCCGTGCTTTACGTCGCCCTCAACGGGCCCGACCAGCCTGCCACGGTCCCGCGAGCTACCGCCCGCGCCAAACCGCGGAAGCCGGCCAAGCCGAGCAAGCGCGATCGCCGCGCTGCGGCTGCCGCGGCTGCTGCGGCGGTCGCCGAGCCCGCCCCGCGCCGTGCGGCCCGCCCGAGCCCTGGGCCACCGGTCGCCCAGGTCGGGATCCCGGCGGGACCGGCGCTCGCCCTGCCAGACTCGGACGCCATGCGGCTCCGTGTCCTCCCCGCGGCCCCGACCACCCTGTGGGTGCGGATCCGCTCGGGCGTGGCGCTGGTCGTGCTCGTGGGCGTGCTCGGCGCGCTGCTCGCCCTCGCCGTGGGCGGCGTCCTGGTGGGGGCCGCCCTGCTCATCCGCAGCGCCACCGGCTGACCGGTACCCCTACCCCTCCATCGCCAGCTGGACGACGTAGCGCTCGGCGGTCGAGCCGAGTGGGTGGCAGGCGTAGAGCGTGGCCGTGTACGCCGTCGACTGGTTGGCGATCCAATCGTCGGCGGGCGTGACGACGAGGTGGCCGGTGACCCGGTAGGTCGTGCGGACACCGCCGACGGTGAAGAACACCTTGTCGCCGGGGACCAACTCGTCGATGCGCCGGAAGGGCTGGTCGTTGCTGGTCCGGTGACCGGCGAACACGGCGTTGCCCATCTGGCCGGGCAGGGCGGAGCCGGTCCAGTGGCTGGGGCCACGGTCGATGTTGTGCAGGGTGACGCCGTCGTAGATCCGGTGGGTCAGGCCGATGGCCGGGATTTCCATGGTCCCGATCTCCATGACCCGCTCGGGGGCGTAGGAGTCGGCGGGGATGACCACCGGCACCGGCAGGGGCGGGCCGGGCACCGGGGCGGTGGGGTCGGCGCCGGTCACCGCCGGCACCGGCGGGACGGGCAGGACCGGCGCCGGAGCCACCGGGACCGGGACGGGCGCCGCCGGACGGGGCGAGGAAGGAGCGGCACAGGCCGCGGCGACCAGGAGGACCGCCGGGACGACCAGGGACCGGCCGCGCACGTGCGAGAGCATAGGCCCGTGCCTTCCCCCCCTGACCGCCGCCGGCAGGCCGCCGTCGCCGGCCACGCCGGGGACGCCCGCCAGGCCCGCGCCCTGCTCGCCGACCCTGACCCGGCGGTGCGGGCCACGGCGTTGGGCGCCCTCGCCCGCCTCGGCCAGGCCGCGGCTGGCGACGTCGCCGCCGCGTTGGCCGACGCCGACCCGGTCGTGCGCCGCCGGGCCTGCCGGGTCGCCATCCCCCTGGCCGAGGTCGACCTCATCCCGATGCTGGCCGATCCCGATGACGGCGTCGTGGAAGTGGCGGCGTGGGCGCTCGGCGAGCGGGGCGAGGCCGCCGCCGGCGCCGTCCCCGCCCTGGCCGAGGTGGCCGGCAGCCACGACGACCCGCTGTGCCGGGAGGCGGCGGTCGCCGCCCTGGGCGCCGTCGGCGACGAGCGGGGGCTGGCGGCCATCCTGGCCGCGACCCGGGACAAGCCGGCCATCCGCCGCCGTGCCGTCATCGCCCTGGCCCCGTTCGCCGGGCCCGAGGTCGACGCCGCCCTGGCCCGGGCGCTGGAGGACCGCGACTGGCAGGTCCGCCAAGCCGCCGAGGATCTGACTGCGTCCTAGACCATTAGCGCTCGGCCCCCATGAAGAGGACCTTCAGCGACTCGAAGGCCTCCAGGCACTTGCCGGCGCCGAGGACCACGCACTCCAGCGGGGCGTCGACCAGGTGGACGGGCAGCTCGGTCTCGTCGGCCAGGCGCTGGTCGAACCCACGCAGCATGGCCCCGCCCCCGACCAGGTGGATGCCCTGGCGGATGAGATCCTGGGCCAGCTCGGGCGGGGCGTGGCCGAGGCACTTCACAACCGATTCGCAGATGGCCCGCACGTTCTCGTCGATGGCGTCGCGGATCTCCTCCGGCGACAGGATGGCCGTCTTGGGCAGCCCGCTCATCAGGTCGCGCCCCCGGACCTCGGCCTTCACGTCGTCGGCCACCGGGTAGGCCGACCCGATGGCCAGCTTGATCTCCTCCGCCGTCCGCTCGCCGATGGCCATGCCGTACTCCCGGCGCACGAAGGCCTGGATCGACGCATCGATGTCGAACGAGCCGATGCGGATGGCCTCCAGGGCGACGATGCCGCCGAGGGAGATCATCGCCGTCTCGGACGTGCCACCCCCGATGTCGACGATCATGTTGCCGAGGGGCTCGTGGATGGGCAGGCCGGCCCCGATGGCCGCGGCCATGGGTTGGGCGACCAGCTGGGCGTCCATGGCCCCGGCCTGGCGGGCCGCCTCCTTCACCGCCCGCCGCTCGACCTCGGTGATGGCCGACGGGACGCACAGCAGCACCCGCGGTCGCTGGAACCGGCTGAGACCGGCCCGCTGCAACAGCAGGCGGATCATGCGCTGGGTGATCTCGAAGTCGGTGATGGCCCCTTGCCGGAGCGGTCGAACCGCTTGTATGTAACCGGGGGTGCGACCGATCATCTGCCACGCCTGGTGGCCCATGGCCAGCACGTCGTGGGTCTCGACGTTGAGGGCGATGACGGTGGGCTCGTTCAGGACGATCCCCCGGCCCTTGGCGTAGACCAGCGTGTTGGCCGTGCCCAGGTCGATGGCCAGGTCCCTAGCCAGGAGGCCTCCCCTGTGGCGGCCGGGGCCGCGGTCCGGGCGGCGCCGGCGGGCGGCGCGGCCGCGGGGCGGGCGGCGGCGGTTCGGGGGCCAGGGCCTCCAGCTCGCGGGCGAAGTCCCGGATGTGGGCGTCCATGGTCTGGGGCGTGCGGTGGCGCAGCCACAGGACGCCGCACCCGAGCAGGCTCAGCCCGGCGGCAATGCCAAGGAAGACGAGGGCGTTCACGTGGGCATCATCTCTGACGCGGCACCTCGGCGACGGGGTGGGCGCACGCCGACCAGTCCTCGCCCCCGGCCCACGCCTCGCGCTTCCAGATGGGAGCGGACGACTTGACCGTGTCGATGCAGAAGCGGGCGGCGTCGAACGCCTCCGCCCGGTGGGGCGCCGACGCGGCGACGACCACCGAGGCCTCGCCCACCCCGAGCAGCCCGGTGCGGTGGAGCAGGACGAGGCGGCCCAGGTCCGGCCAGCGCGCCCTGGCCTCGGCGGCGATGGCGGCCAGCCGGGGCGTCACCTCTTCCTCGTAGGCCTCGTACTCCAGGGACACGACAGCCGGCCGCCCTTCGGAGTGGTCGCGCACCGTTCCGGTGAACACCACGGTCCCGCCGCAGTCGGCCCGGTCGACGAACGCGGCCACCTCGGCCAGCGGCAGCGGGGCCGCGGTGACGCCCACCCAGTCGTCCCGGCCGTTCGGGGGGTCGAGGCCCACGCCTGGAATCGTACCGGGGGGGCGAGGCCCCACGGCGGAAACCGGTGCGTAAGCTCCTGAGTGATGGAGTTCGTCGATCCGGAGGACGAACCGCAGCAGTTCCGTCGCCCTCCGCCGCCGGACGACCGCGTGTGGCGGCACCCGTCCGAAATGGGCCCGGTGCGGCCGGCGGCGCGCCGCCAGCTGTGGATGGTCGGGCTCACCGCGGCCGTGGCCGCCAGCTTGATCTCGACCGGGCTGGCCGTCATCGCCGGGTCGCTGCTCGACGGGGGACGGGGCGGCGCGGGCGGTGTCGACCGCAGCGGTGTCCTCTCGCTCGGCCTGGCCGGCAGCGGATCCGCGCCCGACGTGCCCGAGATCGCCGAGCGGGTGCGGCCGGCCATCACCCAGCTGAGGGTGGAGGCCGGGCGCAGCACCAGCGGCTCCGGGGTCATCTTCCGCAGCGACGGCCAGGTGCTGACCAATGCCCACGTCGTCGAGGGGGCCACCGCGATCACCGTGGTGCTGGCCACCGGGCGCGAGGTGCCCGGCAAGGTCGTGGGGTCGGACGCCGACACGGACACCGCGGTGGTGAAGATCGACGGCGGCCCCTACCCCGTCGCCGAGCTGGGCACCGCCTCCGACCTGAAGGTCGGCCAGACGGCCGTGGCCATCGGATCGCCCCTGGCCCGCACCGGCGGCCCGTCCGTCACCGTCGGCGTGATCAGCGCCCTCCATCGCTCGGTGCGGACCGGCACCGGCGCCACCGTCCTGATGGACATGGTGCAGACCGACGCTCCCATCGCCCCCAGTTCCTCCGGTGGCGCCCTGGTCGACGGGGCCGGGCGGGTTGTCGGCATCACCACCGCGGTGGCCGGTGCCGACGGGGCGACGGACAGCTTCGGCTTCGCCACCCCGATCGACGTGGCCCGGGCCGCGGCCGAGCAGCTGATGGCCACCGGCAAGGTCGTCCCGGTGTGGCTCGGCGTGGAGGGCAGCGACCTGGATGGGCCCACCGCCTCGACCCTGCAGCTCGAAGGCGGGGCGCTGGTCGACACGGTGCGGACGGACAGCCCGGCGGAGCGGGCGGGGCTGGCGGCCAAGGACGTGATCGTCGGCGTCGACGGTCGCCCGGTGATGTCGCTCGGCATGCTGGCCGTGGCCGTGCGCGCCCACCGCCCGGGCGACATCGTCACCCTCGACGTCGTCCGGGACCGCCAGCACCACGGCATGACGGTCACCGTCGCCGAGCGCCCGCCGGGCTCATAGTCGGCGGAGAGCGGCAATGTAGATAGCCGCGGGCCAGGGCCTACGATGCAGCGGTGAGCAGCTCCGGCCCCGAGAGCGGGAACCCGTTCGAAGGCCTGCCGATGTTCGGCGACCTGGCCCGGATGTTCAGCCGCCAGGGCCCGGTCAACTGGGACGTCGGGCGCCAGACGGCAATGTGGCTGGCCACGGACGGCCAGCCCGAACCCAACGTCGATCCATTGGAGCGCATCCGGCTGGAGGAGCTGGTCCGGGTGGCCGACCTCCAGGTCAGCGCGGCCACCGGGCTCGACACGTCCATCGCCGGCGGGGTCCTCAGCATCCTGCCGGTGACCAGGGGCGACTGGGCGTTACACAGCCTGGAGGCCTACCGCCCCTTCCTCGAGCGGCTGGCCACGTCCTTGTCCAGCGCGGGCGACGGGGGAGACGACGACGCCGTGGACCCGACCACGCAGCTCCTGGGCGATCTGGGCAAGCTGCTGGGCCCTGTCCTGCTCGGCATGCAGTCGGGTTTCATGCTCGGCCACCTGGCCCGGCGGGCCTTCGGCCAGTACGGGCTCCCCCTCCCCCGGCGCCCCGCCGACCAGCTGCTGGTCGTACCGGCCAACATCGACGCCTTCGCCGAGCAGTGGAGCCTCGTCCCCGACGACCTGCGCCTGTGGGTGTGCCTGCACGAGGTCACCCACCACGCGGTGATCGGCCGCCCCCACGTCCGCGGCCGCCTGGAAGCGCTGATCGACGAGTACGTCGGGGGGTTCGAGGTCGATCCCGCCGCCCTGGAGGCCAGCCTGGGCGACCTCGACCCCACGGATGCGGCCGGGCTGCAGGCCGTCCTCGGCAACCCCGAGACCCTGCTGGGCGCCGTCCGCTCCCAGCGCCAGCAGGAGACGCTGGTGCGGATCGAGACCCTGATCGCCACCATCGAGGGCTACGTCGACCACGTGATGGACAACACCGGGCGGGGCCTGATCGCGTCCTACGCCCAGCTCACGGAGGCCCTGCGGCGGCGGCGGGTGGAGGCCGGCGACGGCGAGCGCTTCGCCTCCCGGCTGCTCGGGCTGGAGATGAGCCGGGGCCAGTACGAGCGGGGGGCCAACTTCGTGCGGGGCGTGGTCGAGCGGGCCGGCGAAGAGGGCCTGGCCCGCCTGTGGCACTCCGAGCGGGAGTTGCCGACGCCACCGGAGCTCGACGCGCCGGGCCTCTGGCTGGCCCGGATCGACCTGCCCGACAGCTGACCCCCGCTCAGCGGGGGACGGGCACCACGCCGTGGCGGCGGACGGCGCGGCGGCCGGCCAGGTAGGAGAACCAGGCCACGGCGGCGGCGGCGGCCAGCAACAGGGCGCCCACGTCGATCGGGACGTGCACGGCGACGGGCAGGGCGGCGCCGACCACCCATGCCAGCTGGAACCGGGTCTCGAACCGGGCGAAGGTGCGACCCCGCACCGCGTCGGGGGCGTCGCGCTGCACGATGCTGTCGAAGGCCAGCTTGCCGGCGCCGTTGGCCACACCGACCGCGGTAGCCAACAGGCCCGCAGCCGGCAGACCGCCGATGCGAAGGGCGACGACGCCGGCGACCACCACCAGGCCCAGCGACCCGAGCAGGATGCGCTCCTCCTCCACCCGCCGGCGCAGGTGCGGGGCGACCGCGGCGCCCACGAACGAGCCGGCCATGCTGGCGGCCAGGACCACGCCGAACCACCATGCCGGCCGCCCCTGGTGCCGGAAGCCGAACGCCACCAGGAAGGTGAGGAACCCGACGATCCCCCGCAGCACGCCCATGGCCGTGGCCGCCATGCGCACCGAGGCGGCGTGCAGCTCGGCCGCCTCCACCGAGGGCGCCGGCGGCTTCTCGGCGCCCGACGCCGGTGGCTTGGCCAGGCGGAACCCGGTCGCCGCGGTGGCGGCGAAGGCCAGGGCGGCCAGGCGGACGACCCACGGGGCCCCCAGGGCCCCGATCTTGAGCACGACGATGCCCGGCAGGGCGGCGGCGAAGCCGGCGAGCACGGAGATCACGGCCAACCGGGAGTTGGCGCCGACGAGCTCGCCCTCCCCGGTGACCGTGCTCGGCACGAGTGCGCTCTTGGTCACCATGTGGGCCTTGGACAGGACGAGCACCGCGAACGCCTCGGGGAACAGGATCAGGCTCGACAGGTGGGTGGCCATCGAGATGCACACCACGGCCCGGGTGGCGGCCCCGCCGATGATCAGGGCCCGGCGCCCCCCGCTCGTCCGGTCGATCACCGGCGACAGGAGCGGGGCGACGACGGCGAAGGGCGCCACCGTGAGCAGCAGGTAGAGGGCGACGCGGCCCCGCGCCGCCTGGGGGGAGATAGAGAAGAACAGCGACCCGGCCAGGGCCATGGTCACCAGGGTGTCCCCGGCCACGGCCAGGATGTGGACGATGGCCAGCCGGGAGAAGGGGGACCTGCTCAGGCCCAGCGGGCCGGTCGGGCGGGCCGGCTTGCGCAGGGGCTGCCACCCGCTCGCGGAGGTGGTGGGCGCCACCGGCCCATCGTACGACTGGGCGCGGGTCGCCGGCTCCTTCCGGACGCTCAGCCCGCCTTGGCCGCGTCGGCGGCGGGGGCGGCCGGGGGGGCCGGCGCGGCGGCCGGGGACGGGCCGGCGGGGAGCCGGAGCACGAACGTCGACCCCTCCCCCTCCTCGGACTCGACCCGCACCTCGCCGCCATGGGTGCCGACGACGTGGCGGACGATGGCCAGGCCCAGCCCGCTGCCGCCCAGGTGGCGGGCCTTGGCCCCCTCGACCCGGTAGAAGCGCTCGAAGATGTGCTCCAGGTCGGCCTCGGGGATCCCGATCCCCCGGTCGCGCACGCTGATCTCCACCCACTCGCCGTCCTGGCGGCCCCGGACCTCGACCACCGAGCCCTGGGGCGAGTACTTCACCGCGTTGTCGAGCAGGTTGTAGACGGCGGAGACGATCTGGCGGCGGTCGCCCATCACCGATAGCCGGTGCGCCGGCTCGCCGAAGTTGACGGTCATGTCCTTGTCGACCGCCGCGGCCCGGACCCGCTCGGCCGCCTGGGCCACGATCAGGTGGACGGGAACGGGCTCGGGGCCGGGCAGATCCTCGTCCATCTGCGACAGGAGCATGAGGTCGTCGACCACCCGCGAGACCCGCTGGGCCTCGTTCTGGAGCCGCCGGGACAGCCGGGCCACGACCGCGGGGTCCTCCTCGGCGGCCAGCGTCTCAGCCAGCAGGCCGAGGGCGCCCACGGGCCGCTTGAGCTCCTGGCCGATGTTGTCGACGAACTCCCGCCGCACCGACTCGTGGCGGTTGCGATCGGAGAGATCCTCGATCACCACCACCGCGCCGAGCGTGCGCTGCTCGTCGTGCAGGGGCATGGCCTGCATGGACAGGGTTCGGGGCGGCGGGCCCTCCACCTCGACCGAGGCGGTGTCGGGCTTGCCCTCGGCGGCGGCGACGAGGAGCTGGGCGACGGTGCGGCGGGCCGACGACCGGCTGCCGTTCTGGCCGAGCAGGTCGGCGGCCGGGGCGTTCTGGAAGACCACCGCCCCCTCGTCGTCGCCCACGACCACCCCGTGGGGCACGGCGGCGAGGGCCTCCTCCATCAGCGACCGGGCCGAGTTGGCCTCGCTGGCCACGGCCACGGTGCTGTCGACGACGCGCTCCAGCTTGGCCAGCCCGGACTCCAGCCCGGCCCGCCCGCCGAACTGCATGTCGGACTCGCCCATGCGGGCGGTCAGCGCGGCCAGCCGGCGGGCCACCGACCGCCGGGACAGGAGGATCCACAGGATGGCGATGAACACCACCACGGCCGCGCCGGCGACGACGGCGGCGTCAGCGCTCGACAGCGGCATTCTCCCCACCATACGGCGCCCCCGGCCGCGGGTGGTGGCTCAGCGCGGCCTCAGCCCGACTCGCCGCCGTCGTCATCGGGTAGTCCGAGGTCCCAGTCGAGCAAGATGTTCTCCCGCTCGGCGTCACGCACCACCCGCTCGCGGTTACGGCGGAACTGGGGGTCGTGCGGGGGCAGCAGGAGGAGCCGGGCCAGGATGCGCTGGCTCAGCTCCTCGATCACGTTCCGGTCACCGAAGTCCGACACCACCTGCCAGTGGGGGGCCACCGGGCCGAGGTAGACCACCCGCACGTGGCCGCGCGGTGGCTGGGGTTCCTCGGACAACTCTTCGGGTGCCTGGGCCATCCCGACAGGCTACCGGGCGGCAGGTTGAAACTTTCTGCAGTCCGGATACGTCTTCTTCTCCGTAGGGAATGGTGAGGGAACCACTTGCGGACGCAGCCCGTTGTTCTCAGTGGACGCCCGACGAGGAGGGCCGGATGGACAACGAGTGGATGGCCGAAGGCAACTGCCGGAGCGAGTCTCCGTCGCTCTTCTTCCCCAGCGACGGGGTCGGCGTGGAGGTTGCCCGGCGCGTCTGCGCCACCTGCCCGGTCAAGGAACCCTGCCTGGAGTACGCCCTGCGCAACGGGATCGACCACGGGGTCTGGGGCGGAGCGTCGGAGCGTGAGCGCCGCCGCATCGCCCGCCGCCGCCGGCTGGAGCGCCTCACCGGGGCGTCGCCCCGCTAACCGGCGGCTCCTCGGCGGCTATGCCAGCGGCTCCATGAGGGTCCGGCACGCCCGCTTGAGCTTGGACAGCAGGGAGGGGCGCTCGGGCGGTAGGGGCGGGAGCGAGCGGACGGCCAGGAGGAGCTGGTCGGCGGGAGCGTCGCTGACCGCGGTCAGGATCCGGCCCTCGGTCGACCACACGACCAGCTGGCCGCCCGGCCACGGGTAGGTCCAGCCCGTCGTGCCGCCGGCGACGGCGACCGGGTCCCCGGGGCCGGGCAGGTCCGAGTGGCGGAGCCGGCCGGCCTGCTCGAAAACGGACAGGTCGTAGACGCCGTCGCTGTACAGGGCGTGGAGGATGCCGCCCGAGCGGTACACCCCGACCCGCCGGTAGCCGTCGGCCAGCTCGAGCGGGGCCAGGGCGCTCACCTGGCCCCGCACGGCGACCGGCGTGGCCGGGTGCTCGGCCGACGGCGGCTTGGCCGGCGCGGCCATCGACGCGTCCAGACTGACGGACTCGAAGGCCATGGCCCGCACCACCGAGCCGTCCTCGCCGTACTCGTCGCGCTCGAGCATGAGGCTGGTGGCGGCGTCCAGGTAGAGCTGCTCCCGGACCGTGGCCCCCTGGCTGATGCGGACGGTCTTCGTCGTCCGACCGGCGACCACGGGACCGCCGGCCACCTCGGTCACCTGGTACTTGGCGCTGGCGTCGGGTCGGGGGCCGGGGGTCACGCTCGACGGCCACAGCTCGTCCCAGCTCTGGCCGCCGTGGGCCAGGAGTCGCTCGAAGGGGCTGAGCGCCATGACCTGGTTACCGCCCTGGATCACCATGGCCCCACCCCGCCCCTGCACGGTCAGCCGCTCGAGGTGGGTGGCGCCGCCGTCCTGCCAGCGGACGTCGAGCACCCCGTCGAAGGGGGTGTCCTCGGACGCTTGCCTGGCCTGGTCGAGGGCGCTGGCCGGGGCGGCGACCGCGGGGGCGGCCACGGCGGTGGTGAGGAGCAGCGTGAAGGTGGCGGTGACCGCGACCCTCATCGCCCGAACGAGACGGGCACCGCCACCGGAGCGAGCTTGCTGAGCAGGTCGGCCCCTACGGAGGCGCTGGTGGCGTGGGCCTCGACCAGCCGGGGCACGGCCGGCGAGGCCGGGTTCGGGCGGGGGGAGCCGACCCCGAGCACGGTGACGGCGGCGGCCGCGGCCCCGAGGGCGGCCAGACCCGCCCGCCGGCGCAGCGACGGGCCGGTGGCGAAGGCGCCCCGCCGGCCCTCCCGCATCGCCCGCTCGTAGAAGCCGAACGGCGGCTCGACCGGCGGGAGGGCCCGGACCCAGTCCCGGGCCTGGCCCACGGCCCGGAGCTCCTCGGCACAGGTGGGGCAGCCGACCAGGTGCGCTCGGGCCGCGTCCTGCTGGGAGGGAGCCAGCTCGCCGTCGAGCAGGCCGCTCAGCGCGTCGCCCAGGTGCATGCCGCCACCGAAGGGGGAATCGCCGAAACGCCGGGGCTCGGTCATGCCAGGGCCTGCCGCAACAAGGCCCGGCCGCGATGGATGCGGCTGCGGACCGTCCCGACCGGGACGTCCAACGACTGGCTGATCTCCTGGTACGACAGGCCGACCACGTCGCACATCACCACCGCGGCCCGGTACTCCGGGGGCAGGCGACGCAGGGCGTCCTGGACGTCGTCGGGCAGGCCCTCGGACGCCGCGGCCACGTCGGCGCCGGGCGCGGGCGGGACCACCCGGTCGGGCTCGTCGGGGAGCGGGTCGACCGGGCGCCGGCGGCGGCGCCTCGTCTCGTCCAGGAACGTGTTGGTGGTGATGCGGCTCAACCACCCCTCCAATGACCCGGGCCGGTAGGTCTCCAGGCCCTTTCGAACCCTGAGAAGCACTTCCTGCACCAGATCCTGCGCGTCGTCGTGATTACCGGTCAGGCGGTAGGCCACCGTGTAGAGAAAGCGCCCGTGGTTCCGGGCAACCTCCTCCCAGCTGGGGACCCCACTACCTGCCATGAGAACGACGGCCGCAGCCGCCGAGTTCCCTCGCTAGACGGAAGGGGGGGCGTTCTTGCGGGCCTGGGCCTCGCGCTCGGCCAGGAGGGCGTCCAGCTCGGCCTTGGTCATGGTGACCTTTTCCTCGGCCGGGGCCGGGGCGGGGGCGGCCGTCGCCGTCACGGCCCGGGGCTCGTCCTCGTCGGCGATCCCCTTCTTGAACTCCTTGGACGCCTCACCAAGGGACTTGGCCAGCTTCGGCAGCTTGGTGGAGCCAAACAGGAGCAGCACGACGAGGAGGATGATGATCAGTTCCGGCGCACCAAGGCCACCCATGCATCACACCCTACAGGCCCCGACCAGCAACTCCACGTCGTCACCGGCCGCCAAGGCGAAGGGCACCGCGCCGGCGTTGAGGATCAGGCTGGACACGCCCAGCTGCGCCCACTCGGCCACCGCCTCGGCGACCTGC
>Ga0310811_10005443_pt1 | contig 16102 bp, 25 predicted proteins | sample YCmetagenome_FD_207642 | JGI IMG/M metagenome (GOLD analysis project Ga0310811, IMG submission 207642) | Soil microbial communities from experimental microcosm in Duke University, North Carolina, United States - YC | ecosystem: Engineered > Artificial ecosystem > Soil microcosm > Unclassified ...
TCAGGTCGCGAGCGATGGACAGCAGGCCATTGACTACCTGCAAGGGACCGGAAAATTCGCCAACCGTGACAAATATCCCTTTCCGTCACTGGTGCTGCTGGACTTGAAATTGCCGTACGTGATGGGATTGGACGTTCTAAAATGGATCCGCCAGGAGTCTAATCCCGCCTTGACCGTTTTAATGCTGACGGCATCAGGGGAGGACGCGGACATTCTCACGGCTTATCGACTGGGCGCCAATGGCTTCCTGACCAAGCCATCGGAAGCTAAGAAACTTCAAGACATGGTCAGAGCCATCCGAGATTTTTGGCTGACACACAACACGATGCCGCGTGATTCTTCGGCCGAATCTCCCATGGAAGGAGTCGTAGCGACGGAATTCGCCCCGAAACGCCAGCGGGCCCCGGGAATGCGCCGTGAGCAGTGGCCCCATAATGCGGAGACAAAACCATGAAAAAAATCACTGTTTTTCTGTGTGATGATCACGCCATTTTCCGGGAAGGATTGCGCCTGTTGTTGCAGGCGGACGAGAACATTGAAGTCGTCGGTGAAGCTGCCAATGGCCACCAGGCCGTGGCGGAAGTGGCCAGACTTCATCCCGACGTGGTGCTGATGGACATCGCGATGCCGCTGTTAAACGGGATCGAGGCCACCCGTAGAATTACCCTCGCCGCACCTTCCACAAGGGTGCTAGTTCTCAGCAGTTACAGCGATGATCAGCACGTGCAACAGGCTTTAAACGCGGGTGCTGCGGGTTATGTGATGAAAGAAACCGCCTCACAGGAGTTGGTGCACGGGATCCATGACGCGGCGAACGGAAATGCGTTTTTCAGTCCACTCATCGCCGGATCTTTGTTGCAGCGCTGGAAAAGCCGTAAAAGCCATCCGAACCCATCTCTGGCATTAACCGATCGCCAAAAGGACGTGGTTCAATTGATTGCCGAAGGGCATTCGAACAAACAAATGGCCGCCCTGCTTTTTATCAGCGTCAAAACTGTGGAGAAGCATCGGCAGGCGTTGATGGACAAATTGAATATCCATCAGGTGGCAACCCTTACTCGTTACGCGGTTTCTCAGCGCCTCGTGGAGGCGGAATCCTACAACCAACCGGTTGGTGATGCCGTAGTGGGCGCCGATGGGCGATACGCTAACCGGACGACCGCAGATAGCTCTGCACAACTATGAAAACATTAAATGATGATTGCTCAGGAGCGCCGTTCAGACGCCCGACGAATTACAGCGTCCGTTTCATTCCGAAATCCAGGCTGAGAAAGGAAGCTCGCCAAAGAGCATTCGAGCAGGGTGAAAAATCTCCCACCATCGCGGTGGCCTACCCGCGGCTGAAAGCTCTCACCGTTAACCTCGTCTATTTCTCCCGCGAAATTGTCTCCTGGGGACATGGTGTCCGTTACCGGCTAAATTTGGAGACAGCGAAATCCACGCTGCACTTTCACTGTCCCAGTTCGTTGTGCAGTGGCGGCGGCTTCAACCTGAGCAAAGATCTGAGCACTGCCGCCGCTAGGCGCCTAAACTCGCTCGTGCGCGCAGTGCCGTGCGCCGGCTTTTGCGACCTGGAAAACGGCAAAACCGTCCCTTGCCCGAGCAAGCTGCATTTCAAAATGATTCTAACTTACAAGACCCCGGGGCGGGCGACCCTTCCCACAACAGCTCGCAAGTGTGACGCCATGCCGCGCCTGAGCCTCCTCCAATTATGAAACATAATAAAAATCACGACAACACCCAGAGCACTCGGCCCCAACTCATACCGGTTCGGTTCGAATTCTCGCATCCCACGGCGATCACCGTTTGCATTGCGGGAACTTTCAATGACTGGAATCCCACCTCCAAACCCATGCATTCCTCCGGCGCTGGCAACTGGTGGAAAGAAACCGGTTTAATGCCCGGCACTTACGAATATTGCCTCGTGGTGGACGGTGAATGGATGCCCGACCCGCACGCCAGAAAAACGCTGGCTAACTCGTTTGGCGGAAAAAACTCAATTCTCGAGGTGGCCAGCTCGCCCGGGGCAGCTCATCTCGCCGACGCAACTGATTTGCCCCTGAAGAACAACAATTGACACCATTCCTGCGCGGAAGAAGCAGCAACCCAATTCATTTAAAGAAAAATTATGTCTATCGGAACTATCATACTCATCGTTCTCATCCTCCTGTTGATCGGCGCTTTCCCCTCGTGGCCGCACAGCAAAAGCTGGGGTTATGGCCCGAGCGGCGGCCTCGGCCTGGTCGTGATCATTTTGCTGATCCTGGTTTTAACGGGTAGACTTTAAATTTCATCTACAAAATCGCCGGCTCCTTTGCAGGAGCCGGCCATCAGAATGTGTAGAGAAAGCAGCGGTGGAGAATGAGTGAACTTGAATACCGGGAAGTGAGCGAAGCGGCGCGGCGCCAATGCAAAAATACGCTGGAGAAGTGCGAAGCGTCACGGGACTATTGGAAATTCACCGCCATAGTCTTTATCATTATTTCACTATTTTGCATCCTGGAGCTAAGCGGATGCTTGGCGGATTTAAACTGAGGAACACGGTCTCCCGGCAGTCTGCGAATGAAGGGATGAACGTCATTGCTTTTCCGGCTTAGCACCGGCGTCATCCTTGTCCTGTCCAAATCTCTCGCCCAGCTTGCCCTCACTATCAGTGAGCAGTTGCTTTCCGGTGCGGTCCACCTCTGGCACCTGGCACGTCATCCAGTAGGCATTGATTACCTGCAACAGATTGCGCAGTTCGTCGTGGCTATGAGGTTTCACGTGGTAGGAACTGACGCCCAACATATAGGAGGTCCTGATGTCGTCCAGATCAGCGGAAGCTGACAAGACAATCGTTGGTATTACTTTCCACTGCGGGTTGCCTTTCAGAAATTCCAGCACCGCGAAACCATCTCCCCTGGGCATTTTCAAGTCCGTCATGATAAAGGTGGGATAGGCATACTTTTGGCGGTCGCGGTATTTTCCTTCCCCCATCATGTAGGCAATGGCTTCGGAGCCGCTACCCACGATCTGAATCGGATCCGTCACGCCGATTTTTCTGAACGCTCGCTCAATCAGCATTTGGTCGTTGGGATCGTCCTCAACGACCAGGATGGTGGCATGATATTTTTTCATGGTTAAGTGAGAAGCCAGGGCAAGAACCGAATCAGCCGCGGAGTTGCGCAGCCAACCAGCCAATCGCCCGAATTCAAGTGAGGCTTCGGATTTACGTTCGCATTAAAATTCTCAATTCGTCTCTCTCGCCGCCTTCAATATTCCGCTGGCTGCTGGCGATCTTCCATGGGGGAAACACCGGGCGGTAGATCGAGGGAATGGAAACCGGTTCAGTTCCGCATGGTCTCGGCCGGCGCGAAGAACGCGCCAGCAAATTCGCAGTTTCTCGCACCGTGAGCACATTTGAATTAAAGGTCAGGGCCGGGGGGAAGTCCCCCACGGTGATTCCCTTCATATCCAGGGTGCGCCTTCCGGCCTATTCTTTATGCGATGGAAAAGCTCACAAACGGAAAGGCGTTCACATTGGCCCTTGAGCCGGGAACCGCCGCTTCCGCAGTGGCGCCGGGCGCCATTTCGATTGTGCGCTACGCGCAACTTAGAAATTATGAAATCCACACCTTTGGTTATCACGTTCCTGTCCGTCGTCACTTTTGCAGTTGGTTGCAACCAGGAGCCGACCGCCTCTCAACAGATTAACAAAGCTCAAACCGCGACCGCGAATGCGGCGCAAGACATGAAGGACTATGCCTTTGCGCAAAAGACGGAGTTTGTCACAAAAATGCAGGGGCAGTTGGACGCGCTCAATAAGGATTTAGACCAGCTCTCGGCGAAGATCGAGAGTTCCAGCGACGTGATCAAGGCTGACGCCAAACCCAAACTTAAAGCTTTGCGCGATCAATCGGCGGAATTGACGAAGCAATTGGATAACGCCCGGAACGCCACCGAGTCCACGTGGGACAGCGTCAAAGCCGCGTCCCAAAAAGCCTTTGATTCAGCAAAGGACGGCTTTCAAGACGCTCGCCAATGGCTCAGCGACAAAATTCAGCCTTGAGACAAAAAGAAGAATTTTATGAACAAAACTATAAACTCAAAAATCGGATTTATTTTCGGCATGGCGGCATTGAGCCTCCTGGCGGGATGTGTCGGGTACGTGGATGGACCCCGCGGAGAAGTCTACGTCCCGGCACCATCGGTGTACGTGGAGGAGGGTGTGGTGATGCAGGATGATTATGTCTATTACCCCGCTTATCAGGTTTACTACAGCAGCTACCGGCATCAATACGTCTATCAAAGCGGGCGTTCCTGGGTGTCGCGCCCGACACCGCCGCACGTAGCGGTCAATGTGCTGTTCTCTTCGCCTTCGGTGAACGTTGGTTTTCACGACTCTCCCGCAAACCATCATGCTGAGATTGCCAGGCAATATCCGAAACATTGGGCGCCGCCTGGCTCACCGAACGAGAAACATGACAAACGGGGGAACGGCCATTCCGGCAGTCATTAGCAAATCGTTTCCCTAATCAATAGATGCCGGGGAATTTCTTCACGAAATTTTTCGGTCACGGTAAACAGAATCAGTCAAAAGAAAGAAAATAGAAAATGAAATCAACTTATACGCTCGCGCTTATGGCCGCGAGCCTCCTGTTAGTCTCCACTGCTCCGTTGCGCGCCGGCGAAACCGACGACCGTATTGAGTCGTCGGCAAAGAAGTCCTACGTCTTCAAAACGTATCTCGCGGATGATTCGATTAAAACGGAATCCAAAAACGGAACAGTCACCCTGACCGGCACGGTCGCCGAAGCATCCCACAAATCTCTGGCGGAGGACACGGTTGAAGGTCTGCCCGGAGTGAAGAGCGTGGACAACAAGCTCGTGATCAAGGGCGAAAGCCCGGCCGAACATTCGGATGCATGGATTGGCATGAAGGTAAAATCAGCGCTCTTGTTTCATCGCAACGTGAGGGCCACCAAGACCGACGTGAACGTCAAAGACGGCGTCGTCATCCTCAGCGGTGAAGCCTCCAGCCAGGCGCAGAAGGAGTTGGCCACGGAATACGCCAAGGACGTAGACAATGTCAAAGAAGTCAAAAATGAAATGACCGTCGCCAAAACGCCGGCCACGCCGGGCGAGACCATGGGTGAAAAGATGGACGACGCTTCCATTACGGCTCAGGTGAAATCATCCTTGATGACTCACCGTTCGACCAGCGCAGTGAAAACCAAGGTTACGACCTTGGATGGCGTGGTGACTCTCAGCGGCATCGCCAAAAACGCCGCCGAGAAGAGTCTGGTCACCAAGCTCGTCAACGACGTCAACGGTGTCAGCAGCGTCATCAACAACATGATCATCGAAGTGCCGGTCGCGGCCAACTAATTGCCGTTCCCTGTCGGCCCATAAACCGGCTGGCAGGGACGCTGACAACGGAAAGAAAACATATGTTATACACTCTGGCGGTAGTTCTCCTGATTCTTTGGCTGCTCGGTCTCGTGACCAGTTACACCATCGGAGGATTCATTCACATCCTATTAGTGGTGGCCGTCGTCTTGATATTGGTCAACCTCATTACCGGACGCAAACGATCGATCTGACCGGTAAAACTTTAACCCAAAATATTTATGAACAGCAAAATTATTGCAGTAATCCTGGTCGTTCTCGGCCTCGTCGTGCTCGCTTATTCCGGCGTCACTTTCCACACACCGGGCAAGTCGATCGACTTCCTGGGAATGCATTTCCAAACCACCGTCAGCCACTTTATTTCGCCAGCAGTGGGCGTAGTCATGCTCATCGCCGGAATCGTGTTGATGGTTTTTAAACCCGGACGGGTTTGATTGTCACCATACAAAACAAAAACAGAAACAATGAATATGAATAAATCCCATGCAACTGAAAACGACCTCGGCACGCTCGCCGAAGACGCGCGCGCGCTGATGGCCGCCACGGCCGATGTGGCTGGTGAAAAAGTCGGTGAAGCCCGCAAACGCCTCGCCGCCGCCCTCGAAAGTGGAAAACAAATCTATGGCCGCGTTCGTGAAAAAGCGGTTGAAGGCGCCAAAGCCGCGGATCAGACGGTGCGCGAGAACCCTTACCAGGCGATAGCCATCGCCCTCGGCGTCGGCGCACTCATCGGCTTTGTCGTCGCCCGGCGTTGTTCCAAAAGCGATTGATCGCCATGCGCCCCACTGCCATCAACGGCTCCGAACCACGAGACGCTTCGCCAAAACATTTTGCGAGGCAGCTCCTGGTCGTTGCCGAAAACCGGGTGGAACTGCTGATGGTGGAAGTGCAGGAAGAACGCGAGCGTCTCCTGCGAGCAATCCTACTGGCTCTCGGCGTGGCTGTGTTCGGTTTCCTTGCGGGGGCCGCGCTCACCGTTGCGCTGGTAGTCATGCTTTGGTCGCTGTCGCCGATTGCGGTTCTGCTAACGTTGACACTGCTCTACAGCGCAGTCGCAATTCTTTTGTACCGCCATTTTACGATTCTTCAGCGCAGTTGGGAAACGTTGCCCGCCACCATTGACCAATTGAGAAAGGATCGCGCATGCCTCGAAAACTACCTCGCGTAAGCCCTTTGGAAATGCGCAAAGATTTGTTGATCGCCGAAAGCGAACTCAACCGCGTGCAATTGATGGATGAATGGGACGCGGCTACCGAATGGCATCGCACACTTAGTGCGGGAGCGAGAACAGTCGGTTCGTTAGCCTCCGCTGCGGCGTTGGTCGTGTCCGGCTTGCGCGCCTTCCGGCGCAAACGCGACGCGCGGAACAGCACAGGAACTGCCTGGTCGGAACCTTTTATCAAGGGCGCGGGGTTCATTTCCTCCCTCTGGGAGGTGTTCCGTTCGCGGGGCTGCGATCAAAAGAACAAACAGCACGAACAGGAAAGGTGAATTTATGTTACGAAGCCTCAAACAGTTATACGGAGAGAAGCTTGGCGCCACGGATGGAGAAATCGGCACGATTAAAGATTTCTACTTTGACGACCTGAACTGGGCGATTCGTTATCTCGTGGCGGACACGGGTGATTGGTTGACCGGTCGCCAGGTCCTCATCCCGCCGCGTTCGCTCGCCAGTCCCTCGGCATCCGGCAAAGTAATGCGCGTGGGCCTCACTCGAAAGAAGATCGAGAAAGGCCCTTCGGTTGAATCGTACAAGGGGTTCTCCCGGCAATTCGAGGAAGAATACCACAAACATTATGGCCGGCTCGCGCATCCGAAAAATGCCGCCATGGGGACGGTTGGGCCAAAACCCGAGCGGGAAATTCATATGCACAGCGCGCGAGCCGTGAATGGCTATCTTTTCCGGATAGGCGAAGAGACCACTGGCCAGATCTGTGATTTTATGATCGATGCGGAAAGCTGGACGATTGGCCAACTGGTCGTCAGAACCGGTCACCGGTTTTCCGGCAAGGAAATGCTGATCGAGACCAAACAGGTGGAACGGATTAGTCATGACGAATCCACCGTATTCGCGCGCCCGCTCGAGGAAGCCTCCGGGCAAGGTCCCGCGGAGCATTTGGCCTCGATCGGAATCGTTCTTTGAAATCCGATCTCCGAAATGATTTCAGTCAATAAACAAATTGTCCCATTCCCCAGAAAACCATGAGCATGCTTTTTGCCAATCCGGACCTGAATAAACACGCCCCGCACAGCCCGCGCGAACGTCTCGCCGGATTTGCGCTCGCCAGCCGCACGGTTGACAAATGCCGCGCCAGCATCGCAGGAACACTGGGTCAATATCACTACGATTGTCCGTTGGACAACATGCTTTTTACGTTTAAAGGAATCACGGCGGAGCAATTCAAGAAGGCCGTCCAGGCGGCAAAGGATTATGACGAAATCGGCGTTTGGTTGCACGCCAACGGCACGTTGAAAACCGCTGAGGAAATCAAGGCCTGGTCGGATGAGGTGGAAGCGAGCAGCCTGAACAAAGATCCGAACAAGCGCGATTATTTCACCGAGAATTGCCACAAACTCGGACTGAATCCGCAAATGAACAGCACGTTCGATTGGTTGGAAACGGACGATCGCGAAAGTTTTCGGCGTTAAATGATGCGAATCAATAAGGGCGAACCGCCCAGGGTGAAGCCCCCTGGAATCAGGCACAACCCCCTTGGAAAAAATCATTGCAGACGATGGCGAATACATCGCCATCACAAATGAAAATAAACTATGCACATCCTATTCTCACCCGTTTTTGCCAATATAATTTGGATTGGAGGCGGTTCGGCCGGCCTTCTCATCGTAATCGTTGTCTTGGTTCTCCTGTTCCGAGGCTAGCGTTGAGTCCGCCGGACGATCCGGGAGTTCGAAAACTTTTGCTGTCACAGAGGCGGCGCGTTTAAAAGGAACAACAGTCCATTCGTCTTGGAGCAACGTATACATCGAAATGCAACCGTCCCGTGCATTGGCAGAGCCGGTCGGGTCTCCTCCTGACAAGCTGGCTTTGCCTGACAAAAACGGATCTGGAAGCCAGACCCATCCAGTCGGGCTCACGATGTCTAAAACGGCGATGGCGCAGATCGTTTTGATCGTGTTAGGCGTGGTGGCAGCACTGTATTTTGCCCGCCCGGTACTTTTACCAATCTTCTTCGCCTGCGTGGCGGCGATGACTTTGAAACCGCTGATTCGATGGGCTTCTTGCTGGCATGTTCCGCCAGGTTTCTCGGCCGGGATCGTGCTGCTGGTTTTGGTTGCCGGCGTGATGATGGGCTTCAGTCAATTCGACCGGCCGGCGATGGCATGGGTAAATGACGCGCCGCAACATATGACGGAGTTGCGGCAACGCGTCCAGAAGCTGTTTCCGCCCGGCGCGCGCTTCAGCGCGGCAGTGGCGGCAGTCAATAACCTTGGGGCGACGGAGGCTGAGAAAAGGGAGCAGCAAAAGAGTGCCCCAACTGTGCAGGTCAAAGACAATCACGGCTCCGCCTCGGTGATCAACTGGACGGAATTATTTTTGGTGGAAGTGATGGAGACATTGGTGTTGCTCTACCTATTGCTGGCTTCCGGAGACCTATTCCTGCAAAAGCTGGTTCATGTGATGCCGACGTTGGATGATAAAAAACGAGCCGTTGAAATCAGCCATGAAATTCAACGAAACATTTCCAGCTATCTGCTTACTGTGACGCTGATCAATCTGGGGTTGGGTGTCGTGGTGAGCGGCGGCCTTTATTTTCTGCACGTGCCCAACGCCGCGATGTGGGGAATCTTTGTGGCCGTTCTGAATTTTGTGCCTTATTTCGGTCCAGTAGCCGGAATCATTTTGTTGGCAGCCGTCGGATTGCTTACCTTTGAGGCGACGTGGTGGCAGGCGCTGCTCCCGCCGGCTTGGTATTTGTTGCTGCACCTTTTGGAATCGAACCTCGTTACGCCGGTTTTGCTCGGGCGCCGTTTCACCCTTAATCCGGTTGTGATTTTTGTGTCGTTGATTTTTTGGACCTGGCTTTGGGGCGTCCCGGGCGCGTTACTGTCATTGCCGATTCTGGTTTCGATAAAAGTGATTAGCGATCATGTTTCCGCGTTGTCGCCCGTCAGCGAGGTTCTTTCCCGATGAGCGCGGCTCAACATCCTCAACAACTGCGGGTCGCCACTCCGGGAATGGTTTTCAAAATGTTGGCGGGCATAGGCAGTTCTGCGCGCGAACATTGGGATGACTTGCGCCACGCCGCAGCTGTGATTGGAACGGCGCTTTATACCGGAATTTGGCCGCGCTACTGGTCACGCACGGCGCGCTTGGCTTTTTCCCGGCAAGTCATGGCAATCGGCATTGAACCTTTATTGTTTGTCGGCGCCCTGGCGGTGTTCGTGGGTATTTCGATAGTGGTGCAGCTTTCCTCGTGGATCGGCGAGGCAGGACAGTCACAATTGCTCGGGCCTGTGTTGGTCATCATCGTAGCCCGTGAACTCGGGCCGGTGCTGATAAATCTCGTAGTGATCGTCCGCAGCGGGAGCGCCATGACCACGGAACTCGGCGTGTTGAAAATTGACGGGGGCGTTCGCGCGCTGGAAGCGGAGGGCGGCGATCCGTTTCGGCAACTCGTTGTCCCACGAGTGCTGGGAACGGCGGTCTCCACTTTTTGCCTGACGATCGTATTTATCTTTGTGGCCTTCGCGAGCGGTTACTTTTTCGCCGCCTCGACAGGAAACGGCAGCCGGGATTTGCTCTTATTTGTCGACACGGTGTCACGAGCGATCCAACCCAAGGACGTGGGCAACATCGTGGCCAAAAGCATTCTCCCCGCACTGTTTGCCGGCGCGTCCTGTTGCATCGGCGGGTTGGGTGTCGCCAAATCCGTCACAGAAATCCCGCTGGCCACGCAACGGGCCCTCACGCGGTCCGTCGCCGGGCTATTCGTCATCTCCGCCGTGATATCCCTGCTGACCTACCTTTAGTCATGAACAAAACCAGCGACATCCTGGACTCTGAGGCAGCCGCGAAAAACCAGCCGGAAGAGCCCTTCAAATTTCGTCGCGTCAATGAAATCACCGGCGTATTTGTTCTCGTGATTGTGGCGGTATTGATTGCGGCCGTCCTTTGGATGGGCCACAGCCAACGCTGGTTCCGAAGCCGGGTGACGCTACGGATCAGTTTGCCGGAAGCGGGCGCAGCGGGAATCCGGCAGGGTTCGGAAGTTTATTTCCTGGGCACACTGGTGGGATCGGTTTCCGACGTCACTGTCTATGCCACGGGCCGGATGGAGGCGGAGGCGAACATTCGCCGCGATTTCTTCCGGTTCGTGCGCGCGGATTCATCAGCGGTCGTCAAAAAGAAATTTGGCGTGGCCGGCGATTCATTTTTTGAAATCACGCGCGGCACGGGACAGCCTTTGCTCGAGGCTAACGCCGCCATTGTTTGCAATGAACAGTTTCAAAGTCCGTTGGAAGCTGCGGTGGAGGAAATCCGAGCTGAAACTCTGGCCGTGTTGAAAAAGACGGGTGCGGGACTGGACACCTGGACGAAATTAGGCGCGGACCTGCGCGAGACTCGGGAGCATCTGGATCAGTTAACCGTTCGTGTGGAAAGCATGGCGGCGAACGTCGAAGCGGGCCAAGGCACCGTGGGAAAATTGATCACCGATACCACGCTGCTGGACGAAGCGCATGAAATCCTGGTGAAAGCGAACCAGACGACGAGCCAACTCCAACGTGTGGTCACCAACGTCGATCTTGCCGCGGCTGATCTGCCTGGAGTCACGAGCGCGTTGGCGGGGGAAGCCAAGGATTTGCCCGGTTTGGTCCGGCAAACTCAAACTTCCATGCGCGAATTGGAACGGTTGATTGAAGCCATGCAGAAGAACTGGCTGGTGCGCAAATATGTTAATAAGACGAATCCACCGCCAGCCGGTTCGGTAGCGGATGAAACACCGGAACCAGAGCATGTCCCGATGGCGCACCCGTCCAAAAGTTCAAACCCGCCTCGGTTGCAACGCCGATAGCAGGAGGCTATTGGCGAAAGGTAAACAAGGTATTGGCCGGCCTGCTCTGCGAGACCGACACTATGCGTGGGGTGAAACTGTCCGGCCTCCCATCGCAGTTGCCGAACGCTTCCTCTAAAGAACAAAAAGAATTAAGCATGAAGAACCCACTGGATGGTAAAAGCGCTGCTCCAACCTCGATACCCTTCACTTTCGCGGCTTCAAGCGCGCGGAAAGTATCGCTGGCTGGCGACTTTAACAATTGGAACCCTGAAGACATGCCAATGTACAAAGGCGCCAATGGCGTGTGGTATTTGACCGTGTCGTTGACGCCCGGGACGCATGAATACCGATTCATCGCGGATGGAGTATGGCTGGATGATCCCACTGCCCAGCAAAAGATCACCAATCCCATGGGCAGTGAGAATTGTGTGAAAATCGTCGCTGCCCAGGTCGTTGCCGGAACTGCGCAACGGCTAAGCCCCGCGGTTTCCTGAGGAATCACATTATGAATACTTCCAAACGCTGGAATCAATTGAAAGACATGGAAACGTTCCAGCACAATCTGGATAGTTTATTGAAACATTCGTCAAGCCTTCCTCCCGGAATTCTGCAGACGCCGGCGGCTGCGCCCGAATGGTCGCCGCTGGTGGATATCAGCGAAGACGAACGGGAATATCTCATCAAGGCCGAGTTGCCAGAAGTGAAGAAGGAGGATGTCAAGGTCACGGCGGAGGCGGGCATGCTGACCATCATGGGCGAGCGCAAATTTGAAAACGAGGAACACGGAAAAAGATATCATCGCGTGGAGCGCGCCTATGGAACTTTTGGCCGGAGCTTCGCGCTTCCTCCCGATGCCAATCCCTCGAAGTTCACCGCAGAGTTTAAAGACGGCGTGCTGACGGTCCATCTTTTGAAAGATGAAAAGGTCAAGCCTCAGCAAGTCGAAGTCACGGTTTCCTGAATCGATATGAAATCAGCTTCTGTAGCGAAAAAAAGCCCGGCGCTGCAGGCCAGAAAGCAGATTTATGACCTCACCCCGTGCGATCTCGAGGCCTTCCCCATTTGGGAATTCAATCTGGATGCCGCCGCGAAGGGCAGTCAGGACGAATTAACCGTCCGGCCATACGTAGCCGCCGGGCCGCTCAATCCGGTGGATCGCATGTTTGCTGTTCGAGCTGTGTTTACACTTGCTGATGGTTCGATGCGGCGGGGCTATCTCACACCGCCCGGCAGGGCTGATGAGGGCGTCGGGGTCTTGCAGCCGATTATCGTTACCGAGCAAGGCCAGGTTCGTTTTTGGTGCGGCACCTCGGTTCCCGGGCCGGAACGTCTGGTTCGCAGTTATCAATTGCTTGGCAAAGAATCGAACGAGCTGTTCCCGCTGCTATTCGAGTCCGAAGTCGAATTGGCGGGTGGACCGATCCGCGGCAGCATTCCAGGTTTTTTGGTGATGGAAGATTTCCAAACTCGAAGAACGCGAACCGTCATCTGACGCCGAATTATCTCATGCATATACTCAAAGTCATTTGCTTTACAATTATTGAACTGGCCAAACAGGCTTGGGCGTTTCCCGCAAACGTTACAGCCAATTTGCGAAAGCGGCGGCGCCTTGTGGCGGTCAATGACGTCGAGGCGGAACGGCTGGACCGGCTTCGTCATCCCTCAAAATACCTGGGGAAGGAAAGTTAATTAGCTCTGGGACGCATTGAAACGCGATTGCTATGAACGCCAAAATATATTTCGACAAGTTGCCAAGCACAGTCACGGAGAAGGAGTTGATGGAACTGTTCTCTGTTTACGGCAATGTGGTGGACATCCATATCCAGGTAGACCGCACGAGTCCGGAGCCAAGGAGCTACGGGTTCGTAACGATGATTACACCAGAAGGCGCGCGAGCCGCCATTCAATCCATTAGTGGCAGAACATTCGGAAGGGAGCCGCTCGTCCTGAGTGAAGCGTCGCAGGGCGAAAGGACAATCGGCTCAGAGAATGACCGAACGATTCCTCGCCGGATGATGAGCCATCTTTATTAAGTGTTGTCTAGGGAATGAGCGCCGGAGCTAACATACGAAAAGTCGCGTTTCTGGGAGACTACCTGCCGCGCAAATGCGGCATTGCCACGTTCACGACAGATTTGCGCTGTGCGATCGCAACGGAATTTCCATCGACGCAATGCCTCGTGGTGCCTGTCAACGACCTGGCCGACGGATATAATTATCCGGCGGAGGTGCGTTTTGAAATCGCGGAGCAGGACCTGCCCTCATATCTCCGTGCCGCGGACTTTCTGAACATCACGGACGTTGATGTAGTCTGCGTGGAACATGAGTTCGGTATTTTCGGCGGGCCAGCCGGCAGTCATGTGCTGGCGTTGCTGCGGGAATTACACATGCCCATCGTCACCACGCTACACACCATTTTGCGTGAGCCGAACCCCGAGCAACGGCGGGTGATGCGCGATTTAATCCGGCTTTCTACCCGCCTGATCGTCATGAGCGAACGAGGCGTAGAATTCCTCCGCGATGTTTATCAGGCGCCAGCATCCAAGATTGATCTGATTCCACATGGCATTCCGGACATGCCGTTCGCCGATCCCAATTATTTTAAGGACGAATTCGGCGTCGCGGGCAAGCAGGTTTTGCTGACGTTCGGATTGTTGTCACCGAACAAGGGCATCGAATTCGCATTGCGGGCCTTGCCGGACATCATTCGCGGATTTCCCAACGTCGTTTATATCGTGCTGGGCCAGACCCATCCGAATTTGCTGCGAAACGAGGGCGAGGCCTACCGTTTGAGCCTGGAGCGCTTGGCTAAAGACCTCGGCGTGCAGAAACACGTGGTCTTTTTCAACCGCTTCGTTGAGCTGGAAGAATTGATGCGATTCATTGGCGCCACGGATATTTATCTCACACCCTACCTGACCGAGGCGCAAATCACTTCAGGCACGCTGGCCTACGCATTCGGCGCGGGTAACGCTGTGGTTTCAACGCCTTACTGGCACGCCGCGGAATTGCTGACGGCGGAGCGCGGCAAGCTCGTTCCGTTTCGCGACGCCAAGGCCATCTCGGTCGCCGTCGTGGAATTGCTACGGGACGAACCGTTGCGCCACTCGATGCGCAAGAACGCGTATAAGTTGGGGCGGGAAATGGTCTGGAGCCGCGTGGCGCAACTTTACGGGAAGTCCTTTGAGCAGGCCCGCCAGGATCACAGTTTCGTGGGACGAAAGTCGTCGCCTATCAAGACGCTCGACGAACAGCCCGGGCAACTCCCGGAGTTGAAACTGGATCATCTGTTCCGCATGAGCGATTCAACCGGCATCTTCCAGCATGCAAGTTTTACGGTGCCGAATTTTTCCGAGGGCTATTGCACGGACGATAACGCCAGGGCTTTGGTGCTGGCTTTAATGCTGCAAAAGTTGGGGCACGGTTCGCCACAGCTTGGGGCGCAGGCCGCCACTTACGCCGCTTTTTTAAATCACGCGTTTGATCGCAAGCTGGGGCGCTTCCGCAATTTTATGAGCTTCGATCGGCGTTGGCTGGAAGAAGTCGGTTCGGAGGATTGCCAGGGGCATGCGCTTTGGGCGCTGGGATTGTGCGTCTCGCAGGCAGGCCAGGACAGTTTTCAAATGCTCGCCGCACAACTGTTCGAGCAGGCGCTGCCAGTCGCTGCCGAGTTTACGTCGCCACGCGCCTGGGCTTTCACGCTTATCGGTATTGACGAATACCTTCAACGATTCAGCGGCGACCGCCGCACCAATCAGATTCGCGATTCCCTCACCGCAAAACTGGTGCAACGGTTTGCCGATGCTGCCACGGAAGATTGGCAATGGTTCGAAGACACTGTTTCTTACACGAATGCCAAGCTGCCACATGCGCTAATTCTTAGTGGCCGCTGCCTTAATAATGCGCCGATGTTGGAACTGGGACTCAAGACGTTGCGCTGGCTCATTAAAATTCAAACTTCGGAGGCCGGTGCGTTCCGTCCTATCGGTTCGAATGGCTTTTATCCGCGCGGCGAACAATGCGCGCGCTTCGACCAACAACCCATCGAGGCCCAAGCCACTGTATCGGCCTGCATCGAAGCATATCAGGCCACCCAAGACATGTTCTGGGTCGCGGAAGCGCGCCGCGCATTCGAATGGTTTCTCGGTCGCAACGATTTGGGAATGGCGCTTTACGACGCCGGTACCGGCGGCTGTCGCGATGGCCTGCACGTCGATCGATTGAGCCAGAACCAGGGTGCTGAATCGACACTGGCCTTTTTACTCGCCCTTGCGGAAAAGCGGGCGCTGCAAAACACCCTCGCAAGTTTCAAGGAACCCGTTTCCAATTAACGTGCCGGTTCATTCGCGGGTAGAAATAAATTCATGATTAAAAACACAAAACCAAGCCTGCACGCCAAACGCATCGGGCCGACGTTGGTCCCGGATCGCGCGCGCGTGCTGATGCGCCCGTTTCGTCCGACTACCGACGAAATCGCGCGGCGCGTCGTCGGGCGGGTCATGGCTCTCCCGGAAGAAGAAGTCTCCCGGCTGTTGGGACAAGTGCTCGGCGAATTCGCGGATCGGCACGAGCGGGTGGAAAAGATTTTTCGCGCGCGGTTTGAAGAAGTTAGCTTTTATCTTGAATCCAACGCGCAGTTATCCACTGAGCGGCAGAAGCTTATCGGAGCTTATTTCACACACGAGTATTCGCCGGAAT
>Ga0310811_10005444_pt1 | contig 16099 bp, 22 predicted proteins | sample YCmetagenome_FD_207642 | JGI IMG/M metagenome (GOLD analysis project Ga0310811, IMG submission 207642) | Soil microbial communities from experimental microcosm in Duke University, North Carolina, United States - YC | ecosystem: Engineered > Artificial ecosystem > Soil microcosm > Unclassified ...
ACATCGCTGCGAGTATCATCGAGCCCCCTCCGATTATCGCCGTAGTATCGGACAATTAGCGCCGCTAGTCGAGGGCGGCTGATCGACAGTTCTTCCTCAAGAATCGGGCGGCGGCGGCGCATAAACCGGTCGAAGTCGGCCCTGTCGATCGCGATACAGGTAGCGATCTTCGGCCTCTTCGATCGCATGTGGAGAGACGCGCTCGGGCGCGGTGTCGAAATGGCTGGCGATCGCCTCGACCTCGCGATCGGAGCGGCGGCTTCGACGCATCCAGATGATGCCGATCCAGGTGAGCACCGGCCCGGTGACGATGATAGGCGCGATCTGGATCGCCGTCCCCACCACGGTCCAACCGTTGCAATCGCCTGCGCATCGACCGGCCAACCAGTCGAATAATGTCTGGAGGTCGGTCGGCCCCGCCACCTGAATGGTCATCAGGATCATCGCCGGCAGATAAACCATGCATCCCAGCGCCAGCAGCGCCACACGAATTAGGTGCTTTCTGATCACCGCTCGGCGTCGAGGAACGCCTCGACATCGACAAGGTCGACCGAATGGTCGAGATAGGTCCGGCCGATGCCGTGCGCGAGGAGAAAGGGCAGGGTGCCCGCGTCCATCTTCTTGTCGTGCCGCATATGGTCGACCAACGTCGCGCCGCTTGCGTCAATTCCCGCGGCTTTGATCCCGTCCGGCAGCCCGACCGCGCGCAGATGTGCCGCGACGCGCTCGGCGTCCTGGCCGGGACACAGGCCGCGCCGCGCCGAATAAGCGAACGCCAGTGCCATGCCCGCCGCGACGCCTTCGCCATGGAGCAGGCGGTCCGAAAACCCCGTCTCCGCTTCCAGTGCATGTCCGAACGTATGGCCAAGATTGAGCAAGGCGCGCTTGCCCGTCGTCTCGCGCTCGTCCTCGGCGACGATCCGCGCCTTGGCACCGACCGAACGCGCGATGGCATGTTCGCGCGCTTCAGGATCGCCGGCGAGCAGCTTGTCGCCATTCGCCTCGCACCATTCGAAAAAGGCGAAATCGTCGATTAGCCCATATTTGACCACTTCGGCGTATCCGGCGCGGGTTTCCCTGGCGGGCAAGGTGTCGAGCACGTCGGGATCTATTAGCACCAGCCCGGGCTGGTGGAAGGCGCCGATCAGATTCTTGCCGGCGCGCGTGTTGATCGCGGTCTTGCCGCCGACCGAACTGTCGACCTGGGCCAGCAACGTCGTCGGTATCTGGACGAAGCCGCAGCCGCGCTTGACGATCGAACAGGCGAAACCGACGAGATCGCCGATCACTCCGCCGCCCAGCGCGACGACATGATCGCCACGCTCGATGCTGTGCGCCAGCAGCCGATCGGTCAGGGCTTCGAGCTGAGCCCAGCTCTTGGTGCCTTCGCCGGGCGGCAGCACGATCGCTTCACTTGCGACGCCGGCAGCAGCGAGCGCGGCCTGCAGAGTCGCAAGATGCGGCGCGACATTGGCGTCGCTGACGATGGCCATCGACCTGCCGCGCGACAGCGGCTTCAAATGCTCGGCGGCGCGGCCAAGCAGTCCGCGCTCGATCACGATATCGTAGCTGCGCGAACCGAGCGAAACGGGAACGATGGTCACAGGCCGATGGCTTTCAGGATGGCGTTGACGGCCGATTCGTGCGGTGCCTGGTCGCTGGCGATGCGAATCGGAGCTTGGGCATAGATCGGATTGCGGACCACGGCGAGTTCATCGAGCACCTCGCGCGGGTTGCGGTTGCGCAGCAAAGGGCGGGTGTCGCGGCGGCCGACGCGTTCGGCCAGGATCCTGGTCGGCGCATCGAGCCAGATCGCGATCGATTGATCGAGGATCAGCGCCCGCGTCTCGTCGTTGATGAACGCGCCGCCACCGGTGGCGATCACCTTGGGCTTGCCGTCGACCAGGCGCGCGATGACGCGCCGTTCGCCGTCGCGGAAATACGCTTCACCGAATTTCTCGAAGATTTCGCTGACGGTCATGCCGGCGGCTTCCTCGATCTCGGTATCGGCATCGACGAAGGGCAAATGCAGCCGCGCCGCGAGGCGGCGGCCGACGGTCGACTTGCCGACGCCCATCAACCCGACGAGCACGATCGGCTTGCCGGTCCAGGAAAGAAAGGGAGGAGCGCTTTGCAACATGGGCTTGGGGGCTATACAGCGCACCGCACGCTCGGGCACAAGCGCCGAGCCGGGCGGCGTGTCGGTTTGAACGCCGAAAAAGTGTAAAGGTTATTGTCGCATGTCGCGAATGTTGGTGGTGCTGATCGTCGTGCTGGTGGTGTTGGTGGGGGGCATGTTCTTCCTGTCGAACCGGGCGCATGAGTCGCAGCAGACCCGGGTGGAAAAGGCTGTCTCGCTTGCGAATCTCCAAGGCTAGCGCTGGCGCGTCGGCGCTGGCGATAGCGCTGCTCGCCGCAGGCGGCGCGGCGCTTGCGCAGAAAAAGCCCGAATCGATCCTGCCGCCAGGGTTCGACCAGCCGGTCGCGCCTGCTCCCGCGCCGCGTCTGTCGCCGCGTGCCCAGACCCCGGCGCCGACATCGGCTGCGGCGCCGGCTCCCGCGCCGACGACGTCTCCCGCTATCAGCGTCGCGCCGACGGCCAGCCCGGCCGCTCCCGCGTTGCCGCTACCCGCGCCGGCCGCGACCGATCCGTTGACCGGGCTGCCGATCGCGGCACCGACACCCGCGGCGACATCGGGACAGGTACATTACACCTTGCCCGAATCGTCGCGCCGCAATCTGGCGATGATCGGCATTTTGCCGACCGCCGAGCGGATGATGAATCCCGTGGCGTTCGGGAATGCCGATGGCCGCTATATCGAGCGGCTGATGCGCGACACGCGCGCACCGATCGCCTCGCGCTGGGTGTCGATCGCGCTGCGCCGTTTGTTGCTGCAGCCGATCAGCACGCCCCGCAACGTCAACGGCGCGGACTTCGCTGCCGAGCGCGCCTGGTTGCTGCTGCGTATGGGCGAATCGGTTGGCGCGCGCGCGATGGTGCAATCGGTCGACCCACAGGATTACACGCCGAAACTCTATCAGGTCGCTATGCAGGCGGCGCTGGCGACCGGTGATGTCGGCGCGATGTGTCCGTTGGCCAACGACGCGGTCAAGGTATCGAGCGAGCCGGCGTGGATATTGGCACGCGCAATGTGCGCTGCTTTATCGTCGGCGCCCAGCCAAGCGACGCCGTTGATGAATCAGGCCAAGCGCGTCGCCGCCGGCGTCGACCTAGCGCTCGCGCAGAAGATCGCGGGGCGCGGGTCGAACAAGGGCGACGTGGTGATCGAATGGGACGGCGTCACTAACATCAATACGTGGCGTTACGGCCTGGCGATGGCCGCCGGCGAGAAGATTCCCGATACGCTGTTCGAGGGCACCGGACCTCAGATGCGCTATTGGCAAGTGCTCGCGCCCCAGGAAACGCCGGTGGAGCGATCGCAATTCGCTGACCAGGCGGCGGCGCAGGGCGTTCTCTCCAACCTCGCATTGGTCGATCTCTACGGCCTGATCGATGCGGGCGACGATCAGGGCAATCCGGCCAACGGCGTCGCGAGCGACCTGCGCACCGCTTATGCGGGCGAATCGCGCGATGCGCGGCTCGGTGCGCTGCGGGGGCTGTGGGGCCAGAATAGCAACGGCCTCACCGGCTATGGCCGGCTGGTGCTGACGGCGCGTGCGGCCAAGCGCATTCCGGTGGCGGACAAGACCGATGGCAGCGACCAACTGGTCGCCTCGATGCTCAGTGCCGGGCTCGATCGATCGGCGGCGCGGTGGCGCAATACGGTGGCGCGGGGCAGCCTGGGCTGGGCGCTGATCCTGGTATCTGATCCCGACAGCAACGCGCGCTATGGTTCGGGCGAAGTCGGCGCTTTTTCGGCCGATGCGACCAAACAGCGGATGTTCGCCGCCGCGCTTGCCGGGCTCGCCAGGCTCGATCCGGCAGTGGCGCAAAGCTATGGAGCGGACGTGCAAGGCGGCAATAGCTGGACTCGTGCGATCGATCGCGCCGCGGCGCAGCGCCATCCCGGTGAAGTGCTGGTGCTGAGCGCGGTCGGTTTGCAGACGCAGGACTGGCGCGGTGTGTCGCCGGCGGCAGTGTTCCACATCGTCAACGCATTGCGGATCGTAGGGCTGGGCAGCACCGCGCGGATGGTCGCCGCCGAGGCCGTGACGCGGGCCTGATGGCCGCGACCGACCTTCACGATCATGCACTGATCGAGCGGTTCCTCGAAATGCTCGTGGCGGAGGCCGGCGCCGCGAAGAACACCGTTGCCGCTTATGCCAGCGACTTGCGACTTGCCTCTGAGGCGCTGAAAGGGCGGTTGGCCTCTGCCGGCGTGAAGGACGTCGAACGACTTGGGAATGGCTGGCGCGATCTTTCGCATGCGACGGTCGCGCGCAAGGCGGCGGCGCTGCGTCGCTTCTTCGCGTTCCTGGCCGATGAAGGGCATCGCGCCGACGATCCCGGCGCCGCCTTGCCGCGGCCCGGCGCACGGCGGCCTTTGCCCAAGGTACTCAGCCACCAGGATATCGATCGCCTGTTCGCGGCGATCGCTGAGCGACAAGCGCGCGTTCCGCCCGATCCCAACGATCTGCGTCTCTCGGCCCTGATCGAATTGCTGTACGGATCGGGACTGCGCGCGACCGAACTCGTCTCGCTGCCGCGCAACGCCATCCAGCCCGATCGCCCTTATATCATCCTGAAAGGCAAAGGCGGACGCGAGCGGTTGGCGCCGGTCTCCGACCGAGCCCTCGCCGCCGTGGCGGCATGGCGCGCGCATGTTTCGAGCGACCGGCCATGGCTGTTTCCCTCGGGTAAGGGGCATTTGTCGCGCATCCGCCTCTACCAGTTGATCAAAGCGCTGGCCGCCGATGCCGGCATTCCGCCCGACCGCATCAGTCCGCACGTGCTGCGCCACGCCTTCGCTACCCACTTGCTCGAGGGGGGCGCGGACCTGCGCGCGCTCCAGGCGATGCTGGGGCATGCCGATATCGCGACGACCGAAATCTATACGCATGTCGACAGCAAACGGCTGATCGAGTTGGTCAACACGCGTCACCCGCTCGTTGACGTTGCCCCGAGGCGGGCCTAACCCGCCCGGCCATGGCAACCTTCCTTGAATTCGAGAAGCCGATCGCTGAGTTGCAGGGTCGGATCGATGAACTTCGCGACACCGCTTCGGATGGCGCGATCGACATCGATTCCGAGGTCAAGCGGCTGCAGACCAAGTCGGACGCTTTGCTCAGGGCGGCCTATGCCAGGCTGACGCCGTGGCAGAAGACGCAAGTCGCACGCCATCCGGATCGGCCGCATTTCGGGGATTATGTCGCCGGCCTGTTCGACGATTTCATGCCGCTCGCCGGCGACCGCGCCTTTGCCGACGATCAGGCGATCCTGGGCGGTTTCGCGACGTTTCGCGGGCAGAAGGTGATGGTGATCGGCCACGAAAAGGGCAACGATACCGCCAGCCGGCTCAAGCACAATTTCGGCATGGGCAAGCCCGAAGGCTATCGCAAGGCGATCCGCCTGATGGAACTCGCCGACCGGTTCGGGCTGCCGGTGCTGACCCTGGTCGACACGTCGGGCGCCTTTCCTGGCGTTCAAGCCGAGGAGCGCGGCCAGGCCGAAGCGATTGCGCGCTCGACCCAGGCGTGCCTGAAGCTTGGCGTACCGATGATCGCGGCAGTAGTCGGCGAGGGCGGATCGGGCGGCGCGATCGCGCTGGCGGCGGGCAATCGCGTGCTGATGTTCGAACACGCCGTCTATTCGGTGATCTCGCCCGAAGGCTGCGCCTCGATTCTGTGGCGCACTGCCGACAAGGCGCCCGACGCTGCCGAGGCGATGAAAGTCACCGCGCAGGATCTGAAGGGGCTGGGTGTTATCGACACGATCGTGTCGGAGCCGCTGGGCGGCGCGCATCGCGACCCCGACACGGCGATAGCGGCACTGGGCGACGCGATGGCGGACGCGCTGAGCGGGCTGCACAATCTCGGTCCCGACGACTTGCGCCGGGACCGTCGCGACAAATTCCTGGCGATGGGCCGGCTCTAAAATCCCTCTCCCAATGGGAGAGGGAGGGAGCCGCGCGTTGCGCGGCGGAAGGGTGAGGGTAGGCGCTTTTCGCTCTACTCGACCCTCACCTTCCCACTCGCTCCGCGAGCGGGCCCCTTCCTCTCCCAATGGGAGAGGAAACAAAAAAGGGCGGCGGAACCGAAATTCCGCCGCCCCTCTTTTTCAGCTGTAAGCGTTGGAGCTTACGAAGCCTTCATGTTCGACGACACGTTGGTGAACGTGGTCTTCAGCTGGTTGCCCAGGCCCTGCATCGCGGCAATCGCGGCGACGGCGATGAGCGCGGCGATCAGGCCGTACTCGATGGCGGTGGCACCCTTCTTGTTGGTGAAAATCTTGCGAACGGTCTTCATATCCGGTCTCCAGTGGTTCGAACTACTTCAGTCACCCGGCTGAACCAGGATATGCCCCCGTCCAGCAGTTCGAATCAGTAGGCCAGGGCGGTTGAGAAAAGCTTAAAGCCGGAACGAATTGTTCCGGATAAGCATTAATGCGGGTTCTGGACCTTGTCCGACACGTTATTCCACATGCCGCTTGTCGTGCTGGCCAGCCCTTGCAAGGCGGCGAGCATCGTCAAGACGACCAGCGACAGGATCAGTCCGTACTCGACGGCGGTCGCGCCTCTTCGACTCCTGGCCAGTTGGCGTAGGACATGGATCATCGCTTTTTTGCCGCGTACGGCTCCCCAATCTAGACGGGGATGGTAGGTACGTTTCGTTAACGAATGACCAACAGCGCAAAAGGGACGGTGCCAAATGGACTTGTTGCCAGTGGTGGCCGTGGCGCTGACCGATGCCCAAGGCCGTGTACTGATCGCCCAGCGTCCGTTCGACAAGGAGCATGGCGGCCTGTGGGAATTTCCCGGCGGCAAGATTGAGCGTGGCGAGTCGCCTGAGGCGGCGCTGGTACGCGAATTGGGCGAGGAACTTGGCGTCACTGTCACGCCCGAGCAACTCGAACCGTTGACGTTCAGCAGCGCCGGGCGAGGCGGACGCCATTTACTGTTGCTGCTCTACCGATGCACCGCCTGGCAAGGAGAGCCGCGCGCGCTCGATGCAGCTGCGATCCGCTGGGTGCTGCCTGCCGCGCTGGCGAACTATGACATGCCGCCCGCCGATCGCCCGTTCGTGTCAGTCCTTTCGGGCGAAGGCTGAGGCTAGCGAGACGGTGGCGCTGCCGCGTCGCGCCGGCTTGGGCTGGTCAGGCGAGGGTGCCCAACCGGTCAGGAAGATCAGGTCGAATCGCTCCGTGGTGCGGCCGTCAGGGTCGGCACGCTCGGCAAAAGCAGCGGCGGCGGCGGCTAACGCCGTCCGCGCGAGCAGCACGCGGCCGCGCAGCACGTTGGTCGCCGCCATGCCGCGCAGATCGCCGATCAGACGAAAGAGGTCGGAATAGCGCACGCTGAGCGTTTCGCTGTCGGCGACCGGCAAAGCGAATCCGGCGCGAACCAGCAGATCGCCGGCCGACCGCACGTCGATCATCGGATGGAAGCGGGCGGCAGGGCGATCTGCTTCGGCCTGAAGAAAACAGGCTCGCATCGTCGGCAGAGACGTGCCCCCGACGAACGCGCCCAGGAACAAGCCGTCCGGCTTGAGCGCCCGCCTTATCTGCGTCAGCGCGCCGGGCACGTCATTGACGGTGTCGAGCACGCCCGCCGAGACGACGAGGTCGAAGCTTTCCGGTTCGACCGGCAACATATCCTCATCCGCTTGGATGGCGCCCGCTTGCGCGGCGAAGAGGCTCCCCGCATCGATCCGCGTCACCGCGCTGTTCGGCGGCGGCACGAAGGCTCCATTGAAGCATCCGAGATCCAATATATCGGCGAACTGGCGCTTCACCCCATCCAACCGCTCGGCGATTCCGTCGAGCATCGCCGCACGAAGGAAATCGTGATCGACATAGATCGGCGCGGCACGATCGCGGCGCAGTCGCCGTGCCGTGCGATCGAAGATTTCGGGAGAGTCCATCGGCCGCGCTTGTGCCGCCGCGGCGACCGCGCGACAAGAGCGCGATGGGGGTCAAGCAAGTCTTCGCGGATACCGTGTCGCTGGCGCTGCCACCGCGCTGTCCGGGATGCGGCGCGGTGGTGCGGGGCGACCACAATTTCTGCGTGGCGTGCTGGGATTCGCTCGATCTGCTGGGTGCGCCGTGGTGCGCGACGTGCTGCGCGCCGTTCGAGATCGATCGCGGGCCCGACGCGCAATGCGGCGCGTGCCTCGCCAATCCGCCGATCCATGCCGGAGCGCGTGCCGCCGTCGCTTACGGTCCGGTGGCGAAGACCGTCGCGCTGCGCCTCAAATATGGCGGCCGGCTCGCCTTCGCGACGACGGCGGCGCGGCTGATGGCGCGACACATGCCCTCGGATGCGACCTTGTTAGTGCCGGTCCCGCTGCATCGTTGGCGGTTATGGGGCAGGGGGTATAACCAGGCCGCGCTGATCGCCGACGCATTGTCGGCCGCGAGCGGCGTCGCGCACGATCCGCTGCTGTTGCGCCGCACGAAGCGAACGCCAGCCTTGCGCGGAATGAACCCGCGCCAGCGCCGCGACGCGGTCCGCGCCGCATTCACGGCCGGCCGTCGGATAGAGGAGAGGCACGTCGTGCTGGTCGACGACGTCTACACCAGCGGCGCCACGACGGATGCCTGCACGCGCGCGCTGCTGAAGGCGGGTGCCCGCAAGGTCACGATCCTGTGCTGGGCGCGTGTCGTCGATATCACGTCCGATTGACAAGCAGCGACGCGCTCTCCACCTCTTTCTGACTATGGCGAAGGTAGAAATCTACACCAAGGCGTGGTGCCCTTATTGTGTGCGCGCGATGAAATTGCTCGCGTCGAAGGGCGTCGAGCCGATCGAATATGATGTCACGATGGGCGGTCCTAAAAAGGCCGAGATGGTCGAGCGCTCGGGCGGTCGCATGACGATGCCCCAAGTGTTCATCGACGGAAAGCATATCGGCGGGTCGGACGATCTCGCCGCGCTCGATGCGCGGGGAGGGCTCGACCCGCTGCTTGCGGCATGACGCCGGGCGGAAAGATCGCTGTTCTGCAGATGACGAGCGGGATCGATCCCGCCGTCAATCGGGCGACGATGGTCGATGCGGTCGCGGATGCGGCGGCAGGTGGCGCGAAGATGCTGTTCACGCCCGAAGTGTCCGGCCTGGTCGACCGCAACCGCGAGCGCGCTGCACCGAACCTGTTCGGCGAAGCGGACGATCCCGTGCTGGCGGCGGTGCGTGCGGCGGCCTCTCACCACGGTATCTGGGTGCATATCGGCTCGCTGCTGATTCGCCGCGACGACGGTAAATTGGCCAATCGCGGCTTCGTGATCGATGCGGCGGGCGACATCCGGGCCCGGTACGACAAGCTCCATATGTTCGATGTCGACCTGCCGACGGGAGAGAGTTGGCGCGAATCCGCTTCCTATACGCCGGGCGAAGGCGCCGTGGTCGTGACGACGCCGGTCGGGCGCCTGGGTATGTCGATCTGTTATGATATGCGCTTCCCCGATCTCTATCGCGCGCTGACCAATGCCGGGGCGACGATCCTCGCGATGCCGGCGGCGTTCACGCGGCCGACCGGAGCGGCACACTGGCACGTGCTTTTGCGCGCGCGGGCGATCGAGGGCGCCTGTTTCGTGGTCGCCGCCGCGCAAACCGGTGTACATGAGGATGGCCGCGCGACTTATGGTCATTCGCTCGTGGTCGATCCGTGGGGTGAAGTACTCCTGGACATGGGAGAAAATCCCGGACTGGGTTTTGCCGAGATCGACCCTGTCCTGCAGGAAGACGTGCGCACACGGGTCCCTGCGCTCAAGCATCGGCGTGCCATCCCTGAGGTGCTCCGCGCATGATCGTATTCGACCTTAAATGCGGCGGCGGCCACGTCTTCGAAGCCTGGTTCGGTTCGTCCTCGGACTATGACGACCAGCGCACGCGCGGTCTGGTCAGCTGTCCGATGTGCGGCAACAGCGCGGTGGAAAAAGCGGTGATGGCGCCCAACGTCGCCGCCAAGGGCAATCGCCAGGCGGAAGTCACGCCCGCCGCCGTGAAAGCCGCGATGGCGACTCTGGCCAAGGCACAGCAACAGGCGCTGGCCAATTCCGAATGGGTCGGAACCGCCTTCGCATCGCGTGCCCGCGCGATGCATTCGGGCGAAGAGGACCATGCGCCGATCCATGGCCAGGCCTCGGTCGAGGAGGCCAAGGCGCTGGTCGAGGACGGCGTCCCGGTTGCGCCCTTGCCCTTTCCGGTCGTGCCGCCCGAAGCCTGCAATTGACCCTTTCACCCACGCTCGGTACCAGACCAAGCGTGGTTCCGTAGCTCAGCTGGACAGAGCGCCACTTTCCTAAAGTGGGCGTCGGGGGTTCGAGTCCCTCCGGGACCACCACCTCACCATCGCTACGGTTGATGCCGCTCCGCCAGGCTCCGCTTCCAGCGCGATCGCAACTCGCCAGCGCGTGCGGGATAGCGTTCGTCGAGGAAGTCGGCCGCGACGACGCGGTCGGTGCGGAAGGTGCGGAAATCCTCGCGCAATTCGCACCACGCCGCGATCACCCGCGCCTGATCGAAAAAGCCGATGATGACCGGCCAAATCACGCGATCGCTAACCTGGCCGCGTTCGTCGCGATACTCGATGCGGATCTTGCGGCCCTCTCGAATCCAGGTGCGGGCAATCCCCAGGTCGATAGCGTCGGGCGGGGCCTTTGATCGGGGCGGCGTGCCGATAGAGGGATCGGCGATGAACGGCCGCAGTCGCTCGGGCACGACCGAGGTTATCTTGGCGATCAAGTCGCGCGCGGCCGCCGCCAGCACCGGGTCGCCACGTCCGGCCACCCATTGTGCGCCGAGCACGGCTGCCTCGATCTCGTCGGTTGTCAGCATCAGCGGCGGCATGTCGAACGCGTCGTCGAGGATATAGCCGAAGCCGGCCTCGCCGCGGATCGGAACGCGCTGGCCGATCAGGTCGGCGACGTCGCGATAGACGGTGCGGGGCGAGACTTCGAGTTCTTCGGCGATATCCTGCGCCGTGATCGGGCGCGAGGATCGCCGGAGGATCTGGATGATCTGGAACAGGCGATCGGCACGGCGCATGGGCTCAGACTCCTACTGACAGAATGCTGTCAGTAGGGTCGGCTTACAAGCCTTTTCATCGGGCGCGGCGATGGGCCGCCGCTTCGAGCGAAGGAGCCGTCCCTATGATTACTCTCTATCACGCCCCGCAATCGCGGTCGTCGCGCATCATCTGGCTACTCGAGGAAGTGGGCGTGCCTTATGAGATCCGCCCCGTGTCGATCTTTCGGCCGATGACCGGCGAGGGCACCCCCGATCCGGCCAATCCGCACCCCGACAAGCGCGTGCCGGCGATAGAGCATGATGGCGCGGTGGTCGCCGAATCCGTCGCGATCCTGCAATATCTGACCGATGCATTTCCGGATGCCGGCCTCGGGCCGCGCGTCGGGACGCCGGAGCGGGGCGCTTACCTCACCTGGCTCGCCTGGTACGCGGCCGAGATGGAGCCGGCGATGTTCGCCGCGATGATGGGCGAACTGGTCGGCGCGCCGAACAAGCAGCGCAATTACGACGCGGTCGTCACCAGGTTGGATCGGGCGCTCGCTGATGGCCCTTACGTGATGGGCGACGCCTTTTCCGGCGCTGACTTGCTGATCGGCAGCGCGCTGGCGTTCGCCCGTCATGCTTTCCCGCCGAGCGAGATCATCGACGCCTATATCGAACGGTGCCGTACCCGGCCGGCGGCGGTGCGTGGCGCGGCGCTGGACGACGCGTCCGGCATTCAGATCGTGACGGCAGCGGAGCCTGTCCCAGCCTGAATGGTACCCGACAGCAAAAAGGGCGTCGCGCGATCCCCCGCGCGGCGCCCTTTTCGGTTTGAGGTCTGGCTTACGCCTTGACGTGCTTGGAGATGTGCTTGTTCATCTCGAACATCGTGACCTTGTCGGTGCCGAAGACCTTCTTGAGCTTGTCGTCGGCCAGAATCTCGCGCTTGTTGGCGGGGTTCTGCAGATTGTTCTTCTTGATGTGGTCCCACACCTTGCTGATCACCTGGCTGCGCGGCAGCGGCGCCGTCCCCACGATCGCGCCCAGCTCGGGCGACGGGGTGACGGGCGCGTGAATTCCGCCGGTCTTGGGTGCAGTAGCCATTGCATTCCTTCCTGTTCATTTGGCCGGTGTTCCGGCCCCAGACTCGTTACGCCTCATGGAGCGCGCGCCTCTTGTGCGCTGCCTTTTTGCGCTTGTCACGCCTTAGGATAGGGCGCGGACCGACTTTTGACGCTGAGATGACAGGACCTTGATCCGCAGGGCGCTGGTTTACGCCGGCTCGGCGTGCCGATGGGCAGTGCCGACCCGGGCATTCGGGACACGCGATTGGCGGTGTCCGATGCTGTTTCCAGCTATCGATCTCGAGGACTTCCAGCCGCTCGTGTGCGGGCAAGTCATGCCGCCATCGAATTTAGGGTATGTCGAAAGGTTGCTCCCGCCGCGTCAGCGATTAAAGCGGGCGCAACAATCAGGGAGCCGATACCGATGAAGACCCGCGCCGCCGTCGCGTTCGAAGCGAAGAAACCGCTGGAGATCGTCGAGGTCGACCTGGAAGGCCCCAAAGCGGGCGAAGTGCTGGTCGAGATCATGGCGACCGGCATCTGCCATACCGACGCTTACACACTCGATGGCTTTGATTCAGAAGGGATTTTCCCGTCTATCCTGGGCCATGAAGGCGCCGGTATCGTGCGCGAGGTCGGCCCGGGCGTGACCAGCGTGAAGCCCGGCGATCACGTCATTCCGCTCTACACGCCCGAATGCCGACAGTGCAAAAGCTGCCTCAGCGGCAAGACCAATCTGTGCACGGCGATACGCGCGACCCAGGGCAAAGGTCTGCTTCCCGACGGCACGACGCGCTTTTCGTACAAGGGGCAGCCGATCTTTCATTACATGGGGTGTTCGACTTTCTCGAACTTCACCGTCGTGCCGGAGATCGCGGTGGCGAAGATTCGCGACGACGCGCCCTTCCAGACGAGCTGCTATATCGGCTGCGGCGTGACCACCGGGGTGGGTGCCGTGGTGAAGACCGCGAAGGTCCAGGCGGGCGATAATGTAATCGTGTTCGGATTGGGTGGAATCGGCCTCAACGTCATTCAGGGCGCCAAAATGGTCGGCGCGGATAAGATTATCGGCGTCGATGTCAACGATTCGAAGGAGGAATGGGGCCGCCGATTCGGCATGACCGACTTCGTCAATCCGAAGAAGGTGGAGGGCGATCTGGTCGCGCACCTCGTCGCGCTGACCGATGGTGGCGCCGATTATACGTTCGACGCGACCGGCAATACCGACGTCATGCGCGTGGCGCTCGAGGCGTGCCATCGCGGCTGGGGCACCAGCATCATCATCGGGGTGGCGGAGGCCGGCAAGGAAATCTCGACGCGCCCGTTCCAGCTCGTCACCGGGCGCAATTGGCGCGGCACCGCGTTCGGCGGCGCCAAGGGTCGCACCGACGTGCCCAAGATCGTCGATTGGTACATGCAGGGCAAGATCGCGATCGATCCGATGATCACACACGTGCTCAAGCTCGACGAGATCAACAAGGCATTCGACCTGATGCATGCGGGCGAGAGCATCCGCAGCGTCGTGGTCTTTTAAAAAACACATTCATCTAGGGAGGATAAAGCCATGTTTTCACACATGATGGTCGGCAGCAACGACCTCGACCGATCGAAGAAATTCTACGACGCGCTGTTCAGCGCGATCGGCGGACGGGAGGCCATGGTCGATCCCAAGGGCCGGCTGATGTATATGCACAATGGCGGCATCTTTATGGTCACCGCGCCGATCGATGGCCAGCCCGCCTGCCACGCCAATGGCGGCACGATCGGCTTCGCGATGGAAACGCCCGAACAGGCGGACGCTTGGCATGCCGCCGGCGTCGCCAATGGCGGCACCCCGATCGAGGAGGATCCGGGCGTTCGCGAAGGGGCCGGCATGAAACTGTACCTCGCCTATCTGCGCGATCCCGACGGCAACAAGCTCTGCGGGCTCCACCGGCTGGGCTAATAGCGTGTCGCTGACCGTCAAATCGACCAATCGTGCATTCGGTGGCGTCCAGGGCGTGTACGAACACGCCTCGGCCGTCACCGGTACGCCGATGACCTTTTCGGTGTTCGTGCCGGAGCATGAGGCGGGCACTCGGCTGCCGGTGCTCTGGTATCTCTCGGGCCTGACCTGCACGCACGCCAATGTCACCGAAAAGGGCGAGTATCGCCGCGCTTGCGCCAAGCACGGTGTGATTTTCGTCGCGCCCGACACCAGCCCGCGCGGCGACGACGTGCCCGACGACCAAGCCTATGATTTCGGCAAGGGCGCGGGTTTCTATGTCGACGCGACCCAGGCGCCCTGGTCGACCAACTTCCGGATGCGGTCCTATATCGAGGACGAACTGCCCGCGCTGATCGCGGCCGAGTTCGCTGCGGCCGATGTGACGCGGCAGGGCATCACCGGGCACTCGATGGGCGGCCACGGCGCGTTGACGATCGCGCTGCGGAACGCGGGGCGCTTTCGCAGCGTGTCGGCCTTTTCCCCGATCGTGTCGCCGCTGCATTGCCCTTGGGGCGAGAAGGCTTTGTCAGGGTATCTCGGCGAGGATCGTGCCGACTGGCGGTCCTATGACGCCTGCGCGCTGATCGACGACGGCGCGCGGGTGGCCGAGATCCTGGTCGATCAGGGCGATGCCGATGCTTTCCTCGCCGACCAGCTCAGGCCCGAGTTGCTGGCCGATGCGTGCCATCGCGCCGGGATCGACCTGACGCTGCGGATGCAGCCCGGCTATGATCACAGTTACTATTTCATCTCGACCTTCATGGCCGATCATATCGCCTGGCACGCGGCGCGGTTGGGTTAAGCCGGTCCGGCGAAGCAGAGCAAATTACCGTCGGGATCGGCGACGATGAACGTGCGCGCTCCCCAAGGTTCGGTGCGCAACGGCTGGTGGAATGAGGCGTCGGCCTGCTGAAACTCGAGGAAAAGCGACTTGGCGGCGTCGACCGTCAGGGTCGCGGATAGCGCGTCCATTTCCTCTGCGCGAAATCCGATTGGGCCATCGGTTACGCGCAGGTTGAGCCGGGCTCCGCCGCGGGCGACCTGCGCATAGAAAGCCGGCTCGCCATAGCTGAAGGCGAGCGAGAAGCCGAGGCGATCGGTGTAATAGGCGATCGCCGCCGCCATGTTGGTGACGAAGAGCTGTGGCTCGGCGGCGAGGATGGTCGCGGTAGCGGAGGGCGAGGGGGTGTCGGTCATCGGTTCGCGTTCCTTGAGCAGCGCCTGCCAGCTCTCGAAGCCCGCCCTGCGCGCGACCAGTTCCTGCGCATCGGCGAGCTTGAAGCCGGCGCGCAGGATGTCTTGGTCGGAAAAGGTGGCGAAGCGGGGCAGCATTTCGCGGATGATCGCCGCGACGGGATAATATCCCTCGCGGTGCCAGCGCAGGTGGAGCTTCGCCTGCTTCCTGAAATGCTCGATCCTAGGCATGGGCGCAATTGGTTGACGTCAATCGCAGGCGGGCAATGCCCCTCCGGCCGGATGCCGATGCGCCCTGCAGCAACGTGATCAGCGTTAGGATCGCACGGGTCGGGGGTCAAGAAAAAGGCCCCGCGAGCAAGCCCGCGGAGCCATTATTCGAGTAGTCCAAACCGCTAGCGGGAGCAGCGTTGCCGCTCCCGTGATCTATACGTCAGAACTTGAAGCCGGCGGCGAGGCCGTAGCGGCGCGGTTCGAGCGTGAACGCGTTGGTGAACAGGCCCGACGACTGGTCGGTCACATAGAGACCGGTGATCGCGTTGTTGTTGGCCAGGTTCTGGATGAACGCGCGGACGTAGAATTTGTCGCTCGGCCCGTTGAGCTGGACCTGGGCGTTGATCACTTCATAGCCCTGGATCCGGTTCACGTTGTTGTTGAAGATGCTGCCATAATAGCCGCCGGTATAGGCCAGGTCGGCGCGCGGCACGATCGTCCAGTCGCCACCCAG
>Ga0310811_10005445_pt1 | contig 16095 bp, 7 predicted proteins | sample YCmetagenome_FD_207642 | JGI IMG/M metagenome (GOLD analysis project Ga0310811, IMG submission 207642) | Soil microbial communities from experimental microcosm in Duke University, North Carolina, United States - YC | ecosystem: Engineered > Artificial ecosystem > Soil microcosm > Unclassified ...
CTGTTATTTTGCCCGACATTCGTATTCTGACGCTACTGGTAATGCAATGGTCGGCAGTGATCAGCAGTGAGCTTGCTCGTATGCGCGGCTCGGCCCATCTAATATGCTCGCTTGGCAGTAGCGAGGTTCCCTATGCTTCAGAGGTGGTGGTTTCTCTTTGTATCAGCAACGAAGGCGAGTGCTCAGCGGATAACGTGCGTATTGAGCTGGAGAGCAGTCCAGATTTTACGCTTGTGGGGTCCGGACATCACAGGTTAATTGAGATTTCCACAAAGATTCCGGTCAACGTGGACTTTACGCTTCGTCTACATGGGCCTTACGCTCGTTTAGCCTTTTGTGTCATCTATGACGATGCGGAAAAAAGAGATAAGGTTCTGAAATTTGCTGATAAGGTCGTTGTGTATGAGTATCAGCGCCCCTATCACACTATTGCCAATCCTTACACAACTGGCACTCCGATTCGCGAGAGAGAGATGTTTTATGGTCGAAAAGAGGATCTGAAATTTTTGCGTGAGAGCCTGGGGAGCCTTTCTACAAACCGTGTCGCATTACTCTGGGGCCAGCGCCGCATGGGGAAAACCAGTTTAATCTATCAACTGGCAAGTGAGCTGGCAGTGGGACGCTACGCCCCGGTCTTTATTGATTTGCAGGATCTTGCATTGAAAGATAGTACGGCCCAGTTACTCGAGAGTTTTGCCCAATGCATTTACAAAGAGATCTGGCATTACAAAGGAATTCGCATCTCTGAACCGGTGTCTGAACGCTTTTACCTGGATTCTTCGACCGCTTTTCGTGATTATATTGCCTCTGTATGGGAATGGCTACCTGACCACAGATTAATTCTGCTTATTGATGAGTTTGATGGGATGCGTCAATACGTAGAGCGTGATGGCGAGCCTATTCTCCATTATTTGCGGAGCTTGATGCAGCATTATCCTGGCTTGAATGTTTTGCTGGCCGGTGCTCCACAGATGCCCTATACGGAGGGTTATCAGTCTGTCCTTTTTAATATTGCCCAATCACGCAAGCTTGGAAAACTGAAGCCAGAAGAGGCTCGAGAACTTATTACGCAGCCTGTACGCAACGATCTTGAGTATGATTCTCTCGCCCTACAGAAGATGCTCACTCTGACCGATGGCTGGCCCTATTTTATCCATGTGATGAGCGAGAAACTCATTGAGCATTGTAATACCATTCAGAAGCCCTACGTTACCGTTGGTGAAATCAATAAGGCGCTAGAACTGGTCTTGAATGAGCAATCCAGTAGCATTCGTTGGATCTGGCAGGATCTTTCATCTCCCATAGAAAAGCTCATCCTTTCTTTGTTAGCCCAGGAGAAAGGTGAGGATGGGCGTATCTTTTCAATCAATGACATTCGCCGAGATTTTGATGCCTTCGGCGTTCAGTATACCCATAAGGATGTGATAGCCGCTCTGAGCAAGCTTACCAGAGGTGATTTCATTGAGGAAACGTTTGACGGCGTCCAATATAGAATGCCCATCGGATTGGTCAAGGCCTGGTTACGTAAGGATAAACCACCTGAACGTGTTGTGCGTGAAGAGAAGTTTTTTGAGGACGATCCGGTAATGTAGTCTCACTCACTCTTTCGTGTACGATTTTATCGTCACGGGATTGCTACTTACGGGTGTGCGGGAGGAGGGAGGAATATATTTCTCCTCTAAGTGCTCTAGCAGTACCTCGGTTGGTGTCTGAATTTGCAAGCGGCAGGCCCTGGTTTCGGTAGAGTTAAAGGTGCCATTTTCGTAGAGTTTATTAGATGGCGATCCTCCTCCACACACAGAGAAATAGGCGCAGGTTTTCTCACATTCTCTGATGCCTTGCTGAATTTGCTCCTGAATATACTGAAATTTTGGATTGTCGTATATCTCTTCTAGAGAGTTTTCCAAAATGTTGCCAAAACGAAAATCGCCATATTCTGGATGCGTCATCGTGAGTAGCTCAGGTGAGAACGTTGAGAAATTGCCATCACAGTCAAAATTGATAATGGCCATAGGTACATTCGTTTGCATATAGGTAAAGGGCCGAGGCTCATAGATCTGATGCGCAAGCTCTTCAAATTCGCGAATGAGCACAGGCCTGGCAGCTTGCTCATTAAGTGTAAGCAAGTGCTTCAGGAACTCTTTATAGCGCTGAATATTTTCTTCTGTATGCAGAGAAGAGGATGCGTTGATGCCTTCTACTTCTTCTGGATTAAGACCTAAGCGCAAGGGAGAGAGTTCGGAGAAGAACTGCCAGAACAACTCGGCCTGTCCTACTGACGAACTGGTGATCACTGCAATGGCGGTGTAGGGAATATTGTTGTGACGAAGCAATTCAATGCCGCGCATCGTGCGTGCAAAGGTGCCTTTCCCGCCCCTATTCACTCTGTTTGCATCGTGTATATGTTGTGGCCCATCAATACTGACGCCTACATGCACATTGTGCGTCTTAAAGAACTGACACCATTTTTGTGTAATCAAGGTGGCATTTGTCTGAAATGCATTGACAATATGAACCTGCTTGACATTCCAGCGCTCCTGGAGTTGAAAGGCCTGCTCGTAGAAGCTAATTGGCAGCACAAGAGGCTCGCCTGCATGCCAGAGGAACAGAATTTCATCGGCAATAAAGGAAGAAGCGAACAGCGCTTTAAAAATCTGTTCCAGTATCTGTGGGCTGATACGTCTGGCGGCAGCCCGATCAGGTAGGTAGCAATATCGGCAGTTGATATTGCACAGGGAAGTTGCTTGAATGATCACGAGTTGTGTGTGCATCTTGTTGTTCAATCGGCATGCAAAACGTAATTCCCGAAATTTTCCCAGATGCATCCTCTTGTAGGCTCAATATTCCTCCATTCCAGCTCTGTTTCACTTTTCGTGGCTTCCTCCGCCGACCTTTGCTTTTCCCGCGCTACCATTGCATCCTGATCTTCTGGAGAGTCGGCCAAATTCATGAGTACGTGGAGCCGATGTATTCGCTCCGCTATGGAAAACTTCTGTGCTGATTTTATTGGTTCCATATATTACTCCTGATACTTTGTCGCAAACGGCGAAAGAAAATGTATTAGGGTAACTACGAGTGAAATAGTAGTACTAAAGAAAATGTAACATAATGAATGATCAAAGTCCATACTATATAGAAAAAAGGAGAAAATAAATTGATAGTCAAAGGTATCTCTTAAAAAGAAGGTGATGGCTCTTGCATTCGTCCTCACAACGTTGCAGCTTCCTCCTGACCTTCAAGTTCGCTGCCGGGGAGAGGCAGATTTTCTTGCTATCCAATATCTTTCCATACGACAGGGCTGGATGATGCCTCAAGTCAGGGCCGAAGAGACACTTCTTTTACTCCAATATATCGATTAAAAGGCTAGCGCACAATAAGGCATGCTCTCTTTGACGCAGTGAGAGCGATGAGAAACGGAGCGTATTCAAGGCATGATAGAGCAGGCCTATATAGTACTCACTCATATCATCGCTGATTTTTGGGCCTGTTATCTTACTCACAAGCATACGCAGGTGCACAATAGAAGCGTATGCTTTTGCCAATGCCTGATTGCTGGTAGAGAAGGCGGTTACAAGACGCTCTAGCTGACTGTAGTTTCTAATACCCAACAGCGTTTCCTCCATATGCAGAAGCTCTGCCAGCGTTGCCTCTTCCGAAAGCACAAGCTGGTAGCGAATTACGGAGTCGAGCATGGTGAGATCGCGCAAAAAGTGGCTCCGACCTGTATCGTGGAAATCAATCAACCAGGTGTTCCCTTGCGTATCCAGCAAAATATTATGTTGATTCAGGTCGCCATGCGTAATACAGGTGTAGGTAGGATATGTATAGGTACGGTCCAGAATGCGCACAAGCGGATTTGTAAAGGTTCTCTCAGATGGAAGTGATGGCAAGCGAAATCTCTGTTGCTCTTGAATGTGAAGCAATTGTCCTTCAGCAATTTCTTGTATGACTTCGCTCACATTTCCCAGTGCGCGCTGGTAGTCGGCGGTGAGATCATGAGGCTGGATATTTCCCATACCCGAATACCACACCTTACATGTATGAAGGAAAAGGCGATTTAAAACATATTGTACCTGCTCGATAGTTGCTTGCGGATAAAAAGAACCAAAATCCTTTAAAGGCTCCTGTGGGAGCTGGAGGAGCGAATAGGTAATTCCTCCCAGATGTGGGGTATGGCGCACCTCTAAGATGTTGGTGTTATACCCGCCCGTGATAAAAGGCTGCACATACGTGCGAAAATTGTGATCTTCAGTCCGAATTTTGGTGCGATCCCCAAATTTTAAGATTGTTGGTTGCCCTCCTCCTCCATCCTTATAAAATGGTTGAATCCAGAGAACCTGCATTCCGCTAAATCCAGGTGGCAGGAAGCGCACAAGAATGCTTTCTGCTTTATGGAATAAGCGGCAGAAAAGATCTTCCAATTCCGGCAAGAGCTGGCTATGCAGGTCTAAACTGTTTTTCATATATTCGTTGCCCGATTTAAGCTGCTGGACAGCCAGCTCACGCGCGCTTTTGGGGTTCCAGTGAATCTCTATTTCCGGGTTAAAACCCAGCTCTTCTTTTAGCAGCTTTTGTATCTCCCCTAAAAAGAGAAAGGCGTCAAAATAGCTTTTATCGATAAAATCGTATACCTGGTATTCATGGAAGGCTTCGTGCATGCTACTGGTTGTACCATAGGCAGAAAGCATGATCACTTTGAGGGTTTCCGCAAGTCCACGCTTCTGCAACTCTTGTAAGAGAAGTATCCCCTCAGAATTATTGATATTGCCGCCCTCAAAACATAAATCCAGGATCAGCACGTGATAAAATGACTGGCTCAGTTTTTGGAGGGCTTCTTCTATCGTAGAAACTGCCTCTGCAAAAATATTTCTTTGCTCACAAGCTTCTATCATCAATTCACACCATGCCGCTGAATCGTCAACTATTAATATGCGACTTTTTCGACTCATGAACAGATTCGCCTTTCCTTGCTTTTGAAAAGCAGGATCTATGTACATTCACATATGCATAGATCCTGGTAACAGGAAGCTTTCATAGAAATAGACGCTCTTACAAAATCTTCTTCTCATTATCTACTACATCAGTCATATGCTCTGTACGGAGCATATCATCTCCATAATGCCAGTATGTGATGGTGGAATGTCCTTTTCGTGCCACAAAACTCGTTTGTGCATAAACGCGATCTCCGCTTTGTTCGTTTAGTTGTGTTGGATATATTGACGAATAGCGGTTGCTTGAAAAAGACGCTTATAGGCAAAGCTGAGCAGCGCATAATGCCTGTTTTTTTCCCGGGTATTTTCTGGCGTGACATGATGATAAGCACGAATTTCAATGCCAACTTGTAAAAAGGCCGCCTCAAGCGATGTGACCTGTTGCTCAAAGACCATGTGCTCTGCTACATCAATGAGCAGGGCTTCCCTTTGTTTAGCGGGAAATGTCGCAATCTCACACGCTACCAGCTCAAATAGCGCGTTACGATACGCTTGCTCAATTGCTATTTCTGCTGGATTTACTGCCGAATCCAGCAGCGTACGAAAAGAGTAAAAGACTGTATCAAAAGGGAGCAAACGATAATCTCGCCTTCTTAAATCTTTGCAGTAGTTGCTGGCAATCGTAAACATCATATGCTTTAGAGAGTTGACAGGAAGCATTTCTTGCCGTTCTGCTCTGATGACACGCTTAAACAGACGATGCAGCGTCTCCTGAATGACATCTTCTATCAGGTCATTCTCCTGCCCACACCAGTTGGGAAGAGGATGTGTACGAACAAGTTTTTGCGCTATGGGGCGTAAACAGGCATAAAGCTCTTGCCAGGTCTTTTCATCGTGAATATCCAGCTGTGATCTTTCCAGCTCTTTTAACGCAATTGCCATCTCACTCTCCTTTTAAGGATTATTAATCCATAAACGTCTATATGGTGAGCATACTTAATGAAACCTCAGGCCGGGAGCCCATCCAGTGGACAGATTCCTCCCTACTTTGGAGCGTAGAGACAGGGTCGTGGAGGGCACAAGGATGCCTTATTTCATGTCCTGCTTATGGGCGGAAGATGGGTCAAAAAAGTCTTTCCAACAACGTGGGATTTGTCAGAAGCGTATATCCTCTCTTCTGGCAAATCCCGTATTATCTTTCAGGGGCATGTGGCGGGAGCCGTTATTGTAAGTACTGAGAAAGAAGTGAGGCATAAAGCAAAGCGTGCTCGCGTTGTGTGGAGGAGAGCGGAACGCAGGAAAAATGATATAAAGCATGATAAAGCAAGGCAATTGCATACTCTTGTGCTATCGTCGTGGAACTGGCTAGAGCAAGGTACTTATAGAAAAGCTGCCTCAAATGGAGAATGGTGGTGTAGGCTTTCACGAGCTGCTGATTGTCAGAGTGAAAAGGAGGTGGTATGTGATCCCATTGTTCGAAATGCCTGCCATTACACAGGTGGTGTTCCATGAGCAGTCGCTCAGCTAACGTCGCGTGTTCGGTCTCTAAAAGTTGAAAGCGAATCACCGAATCAAGCATCGCAACGTCGCGTAGAAAATGGCCTCGCCCGGTTTTTTGAAAATGAATCATCCACACATGTTGCGCTTCATCCACAAGCAGATTATGCTGGTTAAGCATGCCATGCGTGATACAAGCGTAGGTGGGAAGGGTGAACGAGTGATTTTTTATGACCTGAAGAGGATTCTCCGCGAGAAAATTATAGGGAAGTTTTAAGGAGGCTGAAAGCTGTATCGTTGCGGGCGACGATACATAGGGCTCTATAAGCTCTTCCAGCGTCTCCAGGGAAAGGCCTAAGGTCTTGATATAATCGTCGGTGAGATTATACAATTGTAAACTTCCTATATTTCTATACCAATCGTTGCAGGTAACAAGAAGATCCTCAAAGACATGCCAGATTGCCTCTTCTTCCGCACGCTGGTAAAAATGAGCAAAATCTTCCACTTTATCTTCTGAGGTGCCTAATAATGTATAGATTGCTCCGCCCAGGTGGAGGGTACGTCTCACCTCTAGAATGGTCGTGCTACGGGCTCCGCCAATATAAGAACGGACAAATTCCAGGAGTTTTTGTTGTTCTTCTCTCATCATGTGTGTGGCGTCTAGCTTGAGAATAAGCGTACGCCCCACTCCTGTCATATAAGAGGGCTGTACCTTTAATACAGGCAAATTTCCATCATATCCAATGCCCAGCGGCTTGATGAGTATGCCCGAAGCCTGATAGAAGAGTCGACACAGGAGATCATCTAGCTCCTGACTCCTGTTCAAGAGCAACGTTGGATCATTCCCGGCGAGATTTGCGAGGATCTGTTTTTGTATCTGTTTGGATTCCCAATGTATCTCCAGGTTCAGGTTAATCTTCATCTTATCAGCAAAGAGCGTACGTATTATCTGTAAAAATTCCTGGCTATCAAAGATATCTTTGGAAAGAAAGTCGAGCACATGATAATAGTGAAAGGATTCGCGCAATAACTTTGGTGTGCCATGAGCCGAGAGCACAACAACGTGTATCACTTCAGTCAAGCCCATTGCCTGTAGGGTGCTCAGGAATGTAATGCCCTCTGTATTACCCGCATCGGACTCATTCATGCTGATATCGACGATAAGAAGATGATAATAGGACTCCTCAAGCTTCTGGAGTGCTTCTGTTGTCGTGGCCACTGCTTCAGCGAAGAGCCCACCCATCATAAGCGTCTCAACGAGTTGCTCACGCCATTGCACTAAATCATCAATAATAAGCACACGTCCAGCTCTCATAGCCGTGACCACCTTTCTGAATTGTGGGATGTGTCCATATCTCTGGTTTATTTTCTGGGTAGAAGTAGCTTAAATGTCGTGCCCTCTCCTATCTTGCTCTCTACAAGGAGATCGCCATGGTTGCGTAGGGCATTCTGACGAGCACTCCATAGACCAAAACCAGAATTTCCTTTGGTCGAAAAGAACAGGCTAAAGATTTTCTTGCGTATCTGTTCGCTTATACCCATTCCGGTATCACATACTTCGATGGCCGTGTAGTTATTTTCGTTATAGGCGCGTAATGTCAGTTTCCCGCCTTGCGGCATCGCCTCTATGGCATTGTTCACCAGGTTATAAAGAATATCCTGCACAGATTTTTCAAGGATGAAGACGTCGGATACATCTTCGTTCATCTCTATCTGGACGAGGACAGACAGTTTTTTCTTACAACTTTCGCATGCTCTGTGCAGAAGCACTTTTGGCGAGACATATACACGATCGCCTGCTAATGCTTCCCCTGACGAGGCCATCAAGTTTTTTAAATTGCCACTTAAATCCAGCACTGTACGTACTGCCTGGACCGTATCGTTTAATTTTCGGTTGATGAACTCATCCTGGATGTTGTAGGTGAGTAGTTTTCGGCGGACATCACCTATGTAGGATGCTACCAGCCCGAGATCATTGCCCAGGCGATGTGTTAATTCGATTGCCGATTGCCCTATAAGCATGATTTCTTCGGCGGCTCTGGCGCGCTTATCTGCCTCGATGCGTGCTGTGGCCGCGTCCAGGCGGTAGATGGTGGTGGCAAGTTGCTGCGCAAGACCATCGTAGATACGAGTGTCTATCCCGGAGAAGAAGCCTCCCTGAATATGTGTCAGTGCAAGGGTGCCGTAGTAGTGATCCTCAAACTGAATAGGAATAACTATGATTGAACGGAGCAAGGGATCATTCACGGTAATCGTGCTGATCTCAGGTGGAAGGTGCTTTGTATCCGGCACCACAATCGTGTGGCGATGTCGCGTAACGTAACCGTTAATCCCCTCTTCTACCGCAAGGTGTACCTCAAAAGGAACTGCGCGCTCTGATGCTCGTATCAAAAGAAGGTCACTATTGGATTCATCATAACGGCGGAGAACTACATAACCCTGGCTATATTCTTCCGCTAATCTCGTTACCAGGTCGTAGGCCTGCTCAAGTTGATCAGGTGTGCTAATCTCACTCAGTTCACGGCTCGCCTGATAGAGCAGCTCGAAATGCTGCGTCTCTTTCTCAACTGAATGATAAAGTTCAGCATTATGTAAGGCTATCACCGCCAGATCGGCCAATCCTTCTAGCAAGTGGACATCTCTCTCGCTGAAGGCATTTATCTCTGTACTCTCTATATTAATGACGCCGAGCATGGTGTTCCCTCTGATCATTGGGAGCGCTAGCTCGGAACGTGTTCCAGGAATATAATGCAGGAAGACCTCGTTCCAGGGTGGAATTGAGGGGTCAATATTGAGCGCTTCCCTGGTACGCGCAACGTGCCCTACCACGCCTTTATCCATACTGTGTGAGCTCCAGCGTTTGTCGGGGAGCACGCCATGCTCAGCTGCCATCTCCAGTTGCTGGTTATCAGCGTTGAGTAGCATCAACACGCCGGTCCGAGATCTCGTTAAGTCTAATGCCTTCTGCAAAATGAGCTGAAATACCGTCGGTAAATCGAGCTGACCGGTGAGTTCTTTGCTAATGTCGTAAAGCACCTGGCTCTCCTGTGCCAGACGTTTTTCACGTTCATATGCCTGGGCTTTGGTAATCGCCTGCACCGCCTGAGCTGCAAGTGTTTCGAGAAAGATCTGGTCTTCCTTACGAAATGCACCTTCCTTGCTGCTCTCGACATTGAGTACCCCTATGACTGTATCTCCCGTAATAAGGGGAATATCGACCTCGGAGAGCGTTGCCGGGTCCACCTTTCTGTAGAGTCGGCACCAGGGTTCTTCGGAGTGGACATTATTGACACGCACTGATTGTTTGTTCTGGTAGACCCAACCGCAAATTCCTTCTGGATAGTTATTGGGAAATTCGAGGAATCTGTGGGTTGGTTCCTGTGGCTTACGCGCAACTCTGGCATCAAGAATTTGTGTTGTCTGGTTGTACAGAAGAATGGCTGCTCCCTCCGCAGGAACGGATTCACGAATAAGGTGAAGTAAGGTATCCAATATTGCGTCAAGATTCAGGCTGCCGTTGAGAGCCTGCTCAATATGTTGCACGGTCTCTAATTCTTTGACCCGACGATGCAGGAGCGAGTCAAAGGTTCGTGCGTTTCTAATCGTGATTGCCGTAAAGTGTGCCAGACCTTGTACAAACCATTTTTGAGTGTTATCAAAGCATTGTATTTTGCGGAAAAGGAGACACAGCGCCCCGATCGCCTCCTTTTCCACGATGAGCGGCACTATCGCCAGCGATTTTACGGTTTCATGCTCAAGAAACACGAGCACCGGGGCTGGTAGAGACATTTCTCCAGGGATTTCGAGGTCGGGTAAAAAAAAGGAATCTCCATACTGCAAAAGAGGCTGTATGGTCTCCTCTATCCACTGCATGAAGGCCCTGGAGAGTTCTGTTGCATGCGAGATTATGCCTGTTGTCATGGATTGTTGCAGTAAATGATGTTCTTTTGCTGAAGAGAGTGGGGCCAGTATCACAATATCGGCTTTTGTTGCATCTTGTATTTTTTCTATCGCAGCTGGCAGCACCCCTTCTGAGGCGAATATGCGCGTTAAAAATTGTCCGGTTTGATTAAGCTGACTTAAGTTATTATATAAACGCATATTATTAATCGCCTGAGCAATATGATTTGCCAGAACCTGTACAATTGCCAGGTCTTCTTCTGTATAAACATTGGGAAGAGGATGCTGGATAGAGATCACTCCCAGTGGCGTATCATGCAGTAGCAAGGGGACAAAGATAAAAGATTCTTTAGGTTCTGTCCCTTCAATAGGCAGAATTTGAAACGTGGAGGTAGCTGTTTCCTGGCTCCAACAAGAAATCATCACTGATTGTTTGCGCTCAAGTACAAATCCGCTTGCACCCCCTAAGAGGCGTCCTGGTAAGTAGATAGTTCTTCCCTCATCAGTGATGTAGATGTCACGCGTGTTTGTTGTAGGATCGTAGAGTGCAAGATAGAACGAGCGATGTGCATCAAGAATATCTATCACCAGTCCACGCAACTTTTCGAAAAGCTTCTCAGGTGTAGATATTTCCTGATTGATCTCTTGCCCAATGCGCGCCACTTCTTTATAACGATACAATAGCCATGTTTCCTGTAGTATCTGAGAGGCCTGTTGTGTACAAAATGCCAGTATTTTGTCGCTCTCCTGGTCGAAAATTTGCGCTTGCTTAAACATGAGTAAGAGGAAACCGAATGGTCGTGCATCAGGTCGTAGACGCAGGGGGAGTATCGTCGATGATTGCATCGTTTGCAGGTGTGGATCTAATTGCAAAATTTCTACTATGGGCTTCTGATTTGTAAGATGATAAACATTCCGCTGTTCTATTTCTGTAATGATCGATGAGACATCCACTACTCGTTGACACTTGTCTGCGTTGATGGTCAGATCGCGGGATGCTGTGAAGATATACTGCGTAACTTCTGTAATGGGATGGGTACCTGCTACCACATAAGCATCTGTTTGAAGAAGAGATGCAATGGTCTGGGCTATATGGGATAACACCAGGGGAAGTTTTCCTCGATCTCGAGCATCAGGTATGAGCTGCCGGGCCAACAAGTTAAAATCAATAGTATGTGTAGTTATAGAACTCATCGTATTTCCTCCTGAAAGCATACAAAAGCCGTTATTGCCCACTTTGTACCTGAAGAGAGCATACGTGAAATAGTGTGCCTTTTTGTGCCATTCTGTATGATGACACCAGTATCTCCGTATATAAATTTAAGCAATCTCTTTCTCCTTCGTCTTTTGTAGTAAAGCATACTGAACCTCATAAGCATTGAAAATACCAGTAGGAAGACATCGAGAGGACATGTTAAGGACATGCGTGACGTCGTATGATGGGCTAAAGCGTTGAGGTACGAAGGAGCCGCAGTAATGAACAAGATTCTTCCCGCATGGAGTGTCATTTTGAAGCAGGAGCGCAATAAACGTGGCTGGTCCCAAAATGATGTTGCAACAAAATTAATCTGCGATAGTAAAACTATTGGACGATGGGAACGAGGAGAAGCTTTTCCTGGCAGGTATCTTATTCAACAATTGACAGAATTATATCAGAAGGATGTTGCTGCTCTTGGCCTGTTAGATGTGCTTGAACAGGGTCAGCGTGACGGGAGCAAAAACGTTTCTGCTCGAAAGAATATCCATGGTATCGAGGGGGATCTTGTCCCTGAAATAGAAGCGTTCTATGGTCGTACCACACAAATTGAACTGTTGAAACGTTGGATGGTGAGAGAGCAAAGTCGTATGGTCATCCTTCTCGGCATCGGGGGGATGGGAAAGACATTGCTGGCACGTATGATCGCTGACAATGTAAAAGAAAGCTTTGCCAGGATTATCTGGATTTCTCTGCGTAATGCTCCTGCGTTAGAGATGGTTTTAGAGCGTTGCCTGCATCAATTGTTGGAGTCTCAGACTATTCAAAGCGAGCAAACGCTTGATGGACAGATCTCGTTGTTGATCCGGGTATTCCAGCAACAGCGCTGTTTGCTTATTGTGGATAACGTTGAAGTCGTTTTGCAAGAGAAACACCAGGGTAGCTACTTTCATGCCGATGATTCTGCTTACGACAGATTTTTTCAACGGATCGGTGAAACTTCACACCAGAGCTGCCTGCTTTTGACTAGCCAGGAGAAGCCAGTAAGCATTGCGCGTCTTGAAGGCCCAAACTCGACCGTTCATTCTTTGCTCCTTTCCGGACTTGAGCAAGAAGATTGTTTACAACTATTGCATGCACAGGGTCTTCAGTGCTCACAGGAGGAACTCGTAAAGCTAATCGATATCTATGCTGGAAATCCTCTCGCTTTAAAACTTGTTTCAGCATCTGTACGTGAGACCTTTCAAGGTGATGTGTCATCTTTTTTACAACAAGGTGAGTTTGTCTTTGGCGATGTACAGCAACTACTACATAAACAGTTTCTACGCCTTTCCGCACACGAACAAGAGCTGCTTTTCTGGCTGGCAATCGAACGTGAAGCGGTAAAGATTCCCATCCTGCGTGCTGATATTGTTGCTTCAAAACAAGTTGTTACCACTATAGAATCATTGCGACGACGTTCGCTTCTTGAAGTGTTACCTGAGCAGGGATTTACCTTACAGCCTGTGGTAATGGAATATGTCACACAGCAGTTGATCGAGCGTATGTCAACCTGGTTGAAAGCTGGCTCACTTGATCAATTTGGGCGATACGCACTCATCAAAGCAACCAGTAGCGATTACATTAGGCAAAGCCAGATCCGTTTTATTCTGGCTCCCGTTGCAGATCATTTCCTCAATACCTTCGGGCTCATCAAGAGTCGCGAGATACTCATCTCCTTCTTCCAGCAGCTACGCACCGCGCATCAGGCGGAAAGTGTATATCCGGCTGGAAATATTCTCAATCTTCTCATCTATCTCCATGCTGATTTACGTGGAGTGGATTGTTCACAACTGATGGTTCGCCAGGCCTATTTCAGAGGCGTAGAGCTTCCTCTGGTCAATTTTACTGATGCAGATCTAAAGTCATGTGTTTTTACTGATACTTTTACCTGCATTTTATGCTTAGCCATCAGCCCGGACGGAAAATTGTTAGCCGCAGGAACAACAACTGGGGAGATACGCATCTGGAATCTCAATGATGCAATGCCCATTTTTTCTGCCAGCGAGCATACCGAAGAGATTCTTTCCGTGGCATTTAGTCCAGATGGTCGGTTTCTGGCGAGTGGAAGCGATGACCATAGTGTACGCCTGTGGAATCTGAGCACGGGAAGAAGTCAGCGCTTATCAGGTCATGGTGATGCCGTACGTGCGGTGGCGTTTAGTTCTGATGGCTATTTGCTGGCGAGTGGAAGTGAAGACCATCGCGTGCGTGTATGGAATGCGATCACTGGTGAATGCATCCGGGAACTGAGGGTACATAGCGCTAGAGTTCGCAGTCTGAGCTTCCATCCTTTCCAACAACTGCTTGCGACAGGGGGCGATGATACCACAGTTCTTGTGTGGAATTGCGTTTCCTGGGAAATCGTCGCGAGATGCAACGCGCATAACGAGCCCATCCGCGCGCTCTCCTACAGTCCCGATGGAAGATTACTCGCGTGTGGAAGCGAAGATGCTACCGTGAGTCTCTGGGAATGTAGTAAAGACTACGCCCTCTTGAGGAAGCTTACCGGGCATACTGAACGCGTACGCACGCTTACTTTTGGTGAAGACAGTACTATCCTCGTCACTGGTAGCGATGATCTCACGATACATTTGTGGGATCTGACTACATACCAGGTGCTCAAAACTCTCTCGGGACATAGTCGCCGGATCTGGTCGGTGGTACAGCATCCTGGGAGTAATATACTGGTGAGTGCCAGCGAAGATGATACCTTACGCTACTGGGATACGCGCACAGGGTTATGCCAGCAACTGGTGCGAGGCTATACGGACCTTATAAAAGCTGTTGCCATTCATCCCGATGGTGTATCTATTGCCAGTGGCAGCGAGGATACGACGGTGCGTGTATGGAATAGTCAGGCCGTACAATTGTATAAAGTGATGCGTGGACACCGCAACCGTGTGCGTACGATTGCCTTTAGTCCCGATGGCCAGCATCTTGCCAGTGGAAGTGAAGATGAAACAATTCGCCTGTGGAGCGTAGAAAACGGCAACTTGCTACGAGAGTTACGTGGCCATACGCATCTGGTTCGCTCGATTGCTTTTGATACTACCGGTCAGCATTTACTCAGCGGTGGTTATGATGGCAGTGTGCGTGTATGGAATGTATCAACAGGTCAGGTGCGCAACGTATTTGCTATGCACTATGGCCGCATCTGGAGTGTTGCTATCAGTCCTGAGCGTGAATTGGTGGCTCTAGGATGTGATGATCCTGTGGTTGTTCTTCTCGATAGTCAGACCGGGTTAGTACAGCAGGAATGGACGGGGCATACTCATCGTGTCTGGACCGTTACTTTTAGTCCCGATGGTCAACTTCTGGCCAGCGGCAGTGATGATCTGAGCATTCGTATCTGGAAAGTCGCCAGCGGAGAGTGTCTGCACATACTCAAAGGGCATGAAAGTTGGGTTCGTTCGATTGCTTTTAGTCCAGATGGGACCAGGCTTGTCAGTTGCAGCCACGATTTAACGCTGCGTCTATGGGATCTTGGGACTGGCTCTTGTATACGTATTATAAAAGGCCATCAGGCGTGGATCTGGTCGGTCGTGTGGAGTCCCGATGGAAGCACTATTGTCAGTGGCAGTGATGATGGTACGGTGAAGATCTGGAGCGCTGAGAGTGGGCGCTGCAAAAGTACTCTACGCCGCGAGCGACCCTATGAAGGGATGAACGTTACCCGCGTCAAAGGCATTTCGGAAGCGCAAAAGGAGGCCTTGCTTCTGCTGGGGGCAAAAATGGAAGCGTAAAAACGCGGTGAAGCAATGAGTTGCGTGCAAAAAAAAGGTCTGGTATCCTGAGCAGGTAAATGCAATCAATATCAGTACTGTGCAATATGAAAGAGACTCCGCTCAGGCTCTACACCAGCCTTTCCTCTCATCGTGACAGAAAAGGGGCTGACGCTGAAAAAAGAGTAGGGACCGTTCAGCTTTTCATATGATACCAGTACAAGGAGAAAGTGCCCATAATGGCTGAAGATCGGGTAAAATCGTTCCTGGATCGCATGATCCTGGCAACTCGTCAATCTGGAGCTATTGCGAATATGCTCAAAGGCAGGGTGGCGAATGAGGGGAAAGCCGCAGAAGTGTTCCCGGATGACTCCGCACGTCTGGCCGCTCAGAGATCGGCAAAGACCCTTGTGGACGAGATCGTTCAGGAAATACTGCTTCTTGCCGCTGCCGATGTGCTGGATAGCCGCATGGTCACGCTGGATGCCGAGGAAGAGAGTCCGTCAGTCAGGTTGTTCACGGGTCAAGCATCTCCTTTGAGCCTGGTGATTGACCCGATAGATGGGACCCTGGAATACCTGACCGGGCGGGACGACTATGCTGTCTGTGTCGGGTTAGTGAATAATGGAAAAATGGGAGGTGCTCTGGTCTACTTCCCTGCAAGGGATCACCTGTATTGGCTGGATGCCGATGGGCAGAGTTATCTTGCCAGGAATGTGTACTCCTCAGACATAAGTGATAGGATACGGTTAAGACCTCCCACTGCCGCTTCACCCCGAAGAGTCTATAAAAATAGCCGTGTTCCTCA
>Ga0310811_10005446_pt1 | contig 16092 bp, 15 predicted proteins | sample YCmetagenome_FD_207642 | JGI IMG/M metagenome (GOLD analysis project Ga0310811, IMG submission 207642) | Soil microbial communities from experimental microcosm in Duke University, North Carolina, United States - YC | ecosystem: Engineered > Artificial ecosystem > Soil microcosm > Unclassified ...
CTGTTGCGAGCAGGGCGCTCGCGCCGATCGTGCCCATGATGTTGCTCATGGCAGCCTCCTGTCGGGACGCTCCGTTTCGATCGGGCGCCTAGTTGTAGAGGAAGGGTAGCAGCAGCGGCTCCGGCCATACCACCCCGTTCATGTAATCGAAGATGAACCACAGCAGGGCCTCGCCGCAGATCGCGGTCGTAAGCCCGCGTTTCCAACCCGGCCCGTACACCTGGGTGTAGGCGAGCGGGAACAGGAAAAAGGCGATGTGGAACCCAACCAGCGCGATGACGATCACCATGCCGATGATCCAGGCCGCGAACTCGAACTCGCGGCGGATTTCGACCGGTGCGTATGGGACCGGCGCTTCCACGACTCCGGCGGCGATCTGCCGCTTGGTCACCATGTCGCGGCCGATCTGGATCGCTGAGACGAGAATGCCGATGCAGGCAATGAAGTAGACCGAGATCGAGGCGCGCAGCGGCCACTGGGTCGCGGCGATGACCATGTAGGCGAACATCGCGATCAAGAGGCCGCACATGACGATGCTGCCGGTCTCGGTCGGTCTCCGGACCTCGGACATGATGTCCATGTCCATGGTCTCGCGCTTGTCACGGCGATTGCGGTACATCGGCCACAGCACGGTGGCGAGCAGGAACCCGCCGAGCAGGAGCACGTCCCAATGGACCAGCCATTCGAGGCCGTAGCGATCCGTCGACAGCCATAGGTACTGCTGCACCTGCGGTCCGAGCACCACCGCCACCATCAGCGGCGCGCGCGGCCAGCCGTTGCGCTTCATGAACACGCCGACGACCGAGAAGATCAGGAACGCGAGCAGGTCGTCCAGGTCGTAGGTGACGCTGAACACGCCGATGATGCAGAACAGCAGCACCGCCGGGATCAGGTCGTAGTAGGGGACGAGGCAGGCCTTCGAGAACGGCTTGGCGAAAGCCATCGCCAGCGCCGTCGCCATCAGGTTGGCGATGACCAGCGTCCACAGCATCGAGAACATCAGCGGCCGCTGGGTCGTTAGCATCGACGCGCCCGGCTGCACGCCGACGGCGATCAGGCCGATCAGGATGATGGCCATCGAACTCGATCCCGGGATGCCGAACAGCAGCGTCGGGATGAGATCGCCGCCTTCCTTGGCGTTGTTCGAGGTCTCGGATGCGAGAACACCGCGCACGTCGCCCTTGCCGAAGGTCTCGGGGTTCTTTTCGGTCTGCACCGCGTGGGCGTAGGCGAACCAGTCGGCGACGGCGCTGCCGAGGCCAGGCAGGATGCCGACCCAGACGCCGACGGCGCTGGAGCGGATTACCAGCCACCAGTGGCGGAACACATCCTTGCAGCCCTCCCACAGCCCGCTGCCGAGCTCGAGCGTGTCGGTGATGCGGGTGCGCTTCACGGCGAGCTCGAACAATTCGGGGATCGCGAACACGCCCATTGAGACGATGACGATCGAGAGTCCGTTCCAGAGGTAGGTACCGTCGAAGGTGAAGCGCTCGATGCCGGTGCGGGCGTCGGTGCCGATCAGGGCGATCGCGAGGCCGAAGGCCGCGGCGGCGAGGCCCTTCACCGGCTCCTTGCCGCCGAGCACCGCGACCGCGCTCAGGCCCCACAGCACGAGAACGAAGAAATCGGGCGACCCGAGACTCAGGACGAGCGGCCCAAGGATCGGTAAGGAAGCGACGAACACCAGCGCGCCGAAGATCGCGCCCACCGCGGATCCGAGGAACGCGGCGCCGAACGCGCGATTGGCCTCGCCGCGTTTGGCCATCGGGTAGCCGTCGAGGATTGTCGCTTGCGAGCCCACTCCGCCCGGCACGCCGACCAGCACCGAGGTGAAGGTCGTCGCGGTGTTGCCGACGGTTGCCGCGCCGATGATCAGCGCGATGAACTCGTAGGGCTTGAGCGTGACGGCATACGGCATCAGCAGCGAGAGCAGCAGAATCCCGCCGATCCCCGGCGCCGCCGCGAAGAAGCTGGCGATGACGACGCCGAACGTCATCAACATAAGAGACTTGAGAGAGAGAACGCCGATAAGCCCTTCGAGAACGCCTTCGAACATTGCCGGCCCTGTACGTTGATTTGTTTTTGTGCGCAGACGAACGCAGCGACAGGGCAGGCGCGGATCGTGGCGCCCCGCCGTCGGCGTTCGCTGTGTGCGGTTCCAGCCTCCCCGATCCGGTCCGGGCACCGCATCGCCCGGCCGAATTTCAGAAATCAAAACTCATGTCGAGTTTTGATAATTGATCCTCGATTCCGGCGCCTTTGTCCATTACCGTTTAGGTAACAATACGGGTGCGCTCGATCGCCCGGAAAGACAGTGGGGACACCCGCGGGAGGCTTCGATGAGGGTATTTTTTCGCACCGCGTGCGCGGCGGCGGCGCTGGGGCTCGCCTGGCTGCCCGCCGCTCGATCGGCGGACGTGACGTTCACCAAGCCGGTCCAGGTTCTGCTCGGCACCACCGCCGGCGGCGGCACCGACCTCGAGGCGCGACTCGTCGGCCAGCACATCGCCAAGTACCTGCCGGGCTCGCCACAGATCGTCTACCGCAACCTGCCGGGCGGCAACGGCATCAAGGCGATCACCTACTTCGTGAAGCAGGTGAAGCCCGACGGTCAGACGGTGTTGTTCGCGTCGAACTCGCGCCTCAATCCGCTCAACGTGCGCAAGACAGAGGCCGACCTCGATCCCAGGCGCTTCATGATGGTCGGCGGCAGCGCATCCGACGGCACCATCGTGCTCGCGCGCAAGGACTCGCTCGCGCGCATCACCGACAGGAACGCCCAGCCGGCGGTGATGGGATCGGTCGACGGCGGCAAGAGCGGCATCCAGATGATGGTGTGGGGCGCCGAGCTCCTCGGCTGGAACCTGCGCTGGGTGGTCGGCTACTCGGGGACCACGGCGACGATGATGGCGCTGCGCGCGGGCGAGATCGACCTCGCCTCGACCGGCAGCCTGTTTCAGATCAAGCCGCTGCTCGAGTCGGGACAGTTCGTCGCCTTCGCCCAGCTCGGCGACCGTGACGAGAGCGGAGCGATCGTTCCGCGGCCGCCGTTCGACGACGTGCCGCTGTTCCCGAAGATGATCGACGGCAAGCTCGACGCCAGGGCCGAGCAGGCGTTCCGCGCCTGGATGAACGCGCTGCAGGTGAACAAGTGGTTCGCGCTGCCGCCGAACACGCCCGAACCGATGGTGCAGGCGTGGCGCCTCGCTTATCAGAAGGCGGTGCAGGACCCCGGGTTCATCGCCGAGGTGCAGCGGCAGATCGACACCGACTGGCAGCCGATGAAGGGTGAGATCATCCAGGCGATTGCCAAGGAGCTGTCGGAAACGCCCAACGACGTGCTTCAGCTCATGGTCGACTACCGCAAGAAGCACGGCCTTCCGACCGACGAGCTGCGTTCGGTGGACGTCGCCGACGCGGGAAAAGATGCCAAGGCGGCAGGAAAGACCGAAAAGGTCACCATCGAGGCGGTCGAGGACGGCGGTCGGATTCTGAAGTTCCCGGTCTCGGGCAAGAGCGAGAGCGTCAAGGTCTCGAGCGGCCGCACCGTCATCATGGTGGCCGGCAAGGAGGGGCAACGCGGCGATCTTAAGGCCGGGCTCACGTGCGAGGTTACCTACGAGAAGAGCGGCGGCGACGCGGCCAAAGTCGATTGCCGATGAGGGATTCGACCATGCGCACGCCGCTTTGTGCGGTTGCCGTCGTCGCGATGCTTGCGACCGGCACCGCCCACGCCCAACCGGTTTCGTTTCAGGGCAAGACGCTCAGCCTCATCATCAACTCGAAGGCGGGCGGCGGCACCGACGCGGCGGCTCGCATGGCGGGGCAGGCGATGGCGAAGCATCTGCCCGGCAATCCGCAGATCGTGTTCCGCAACATCGCCGGCGGCGGCGGACTTCAGGCCAACAACTACTTCACGAATCAGGTGAAGCCCGACGGACTCACGATCATCGCCGGCTCCCGCACCCAGATCAGCCCGACCAAACTGCGGTCGACGGGCGTCAAATACGACCCGTCGAAGTACGAGTTCATCGGCGGCGATGCCAATCTCGGAACGGTGATGATGGTCCGTAACGAGGCGCTGCCGCGCCTCACCGATCCCAAGGCGCCGCCGATCGTCTACGGCGACATCGACGGCACGCGCTCGGGACTCCTCGTCAGTATGTGGGCGCGCGAATACCTCGGCTGGAATCTCCGCTGGGTGATCGGCTACTCGGGAACGCCCGCGATGCTGATGGCGCTGCAGAGCGGCGAGATCGACATGACCGCCAACCAGAACGCATTCCGCATCATGCCGATCCTCAAGAGCGGCAAGGTGAAAGGCGTCGCCCAGCTCGGCGTGCGCAACGACACGGGCGTGATCGAGTCCCGCGACGGGCTCGAGGACGTGCCGCTCTTGTCCGATCTGCTGAAGCCGAAGCTCGACGACAAGGCGCGTGACGCCTTCGAGCGCATCCAGGCCGACTTCCTCGTCAACAAGTGGTTCGCGCTGCCGCCGAAGACGCCCGCGCCGATGGTGCGGGCATGGCGCGCCGCCTACGCCGAGGCGATCAAGGATCCCGAGTATCTGCGGATCGCGGAGGCCGAGCTCGGAGACGACTTCCAGCCGATCAGCGGCGAGCGGCTGGCCGAGATCGTCAATCAGCTCGTCGCGACCACCGACGAGGACCTCGCCTTCGTCGCCGATCTGCGCCGCAAGTACGACCTGCCGGTCCAGTAGTCACGCGGCCGGCCGGCGCTTCACCGACTTGGCGACGATCGCCGCGATCAGCAGCGCGAAGCCCGCGATCCTGAGCGCGTAGAACCAGCTCTGGTGCTCGCTCGGAACCCCGGACAGCGCGACCAATGCCTGGTTCGCCGCGAACAGCCAGAACGCCACGCCGAAGGCGATGAACAGGCGATCCCGGGTGCGCTGCCAGAAGCGCAGGAAGAACAGGCCGGAGACGAGGAATCCCATCGTCACCATGCCGCTGATGAAGAGTTGCGCTTGCATCAGTCGACCTCCCAGATGAAGCCGTAGAGCAGGGTTATGACGCCGGCGAGTGACGTGAGCAGCCGAAGCAGCGTCAGATCGATGCTGGTCGGCAGGACGAGGATGTCGATCACCACGGCAAGATTGTTGAGCGCGAGGAACACGAAACATGCCGCGCTCCAGAGCAGCAGCCGCACGCGGTTGCGCCGGTAGCTTCGTATCAGCAGCCAGGCGCACACCGCGCTGGTGGCAAGGCAGAGGAGATAGATGACTGGTGGTGCCCAACCCCACATTGTCTTAATCCTTGAGTCGGAACGAGTTGGCGAAGATTTTGAGCTTGGCGTTCGGCGCCGTCAGGATGGCGCGGATCACCCAGGCCGGACGCACGACGTAGACCTCGAGCGTTCGCTGGGCGAGCTCGGCGACCGTGTCGGATGCCGCGTGAAATCGGACTACGTCATGTTCCGATACGGCGAGTCCCGCGGCCTCGAGAGCGGCGATCGCGGACCCGATCGCCGCTTCGCTGCCCCGCAGCTCTGAGATCAGGTCGGTCGCGCGCCACGCGCGCGCGCGCTCCCGGTGGAGAAGCCGGAGGACTTCGAGCGCCCAGACGGAGGGAAACGCGCCCTGTACGTAGGCGAAGATATCCTCGTCTGTCGGTGCCGCCATCAAGCTCGCTCAGCCAATTGAATCGCAGCCAACCTTAAGCATCGCGGAACACGCGGGGCAACCGACAAAATGTCCCCCGCGCTTCCGCTCGGTACGCCAGCGCCCACGAAATGTTGATTGGTCGCGCTGCGCTTGCGGACAGGTTGACTCTTAAGACCACGGCGGCGAGTCGCTAAGACAACCGCACATGGATATTGCCGTCAGCTTCCGGCGCCGCATTTCGAAAACGCGGCGCGTCCTCACTCTTTTCGCACTCCTAGTAACGTCGTGTGGCGGCGGAGGTCAACCCGTCGCGTTCGACACCGACGGCGGCGACGCCTGGACCTTCGAGAAACTGGTGGAGGGAACGGCAGACGCGAGCTGCGACGCGGTCATCGTCTCCACCACCGGCATCGCCATCACCGCTCAGCGCGAGGGCGACCGGTTCACCGCGCGCGTGCCGCTGTCCGAAGGCGACAACACGCTCTCGGCGGAATGTCGCCAGGGCGGCGTGGCGAGAGGCCGGACCGCGAACCAGCAATGGCATGTCCGCCTCAGGGATGTTCCCGCGGCCCATGTGCGCGCGCTGGTGCGGAGCACCGCGGTCACGCTGGACGGCGGTGCGACCGCGCGTTCGCCGGCCAAAGCGGCACCAATCGTTTCCTACGAGTGGCGCGCCCGCGAGGGAAATCCGGCGCCGCTCGCGAACCTTCCCAAGTCGGGCAAGCGCATCTCGTTCGCCGCGCCGGCGGTGCCGGGCGACTACTACGTCACCCTTCGCGTGACCGACGCGGCGGGACGCACCGACGAGAGCACGGCCATGTTCCGGGTGCGGGGCGGCAAGGCGATGGCGGTCGATCTTGCGCGCGATCACGCGGCGTGGATCGACAACGCCGTGGTCTACGGCATCGCGCCGTTCTTCTTCGGATCGCACGGCTTCGACGATGTCACGCAGCGGCTCGATGATCTCGCCAGTCTCGGCGTCACCGTGCTCTGGCTGTCACCGGTCACCGCGGCGGCCCGCGACGACTATGGCTATGCCGTCGTCGATCACTTCCGACTCAGGAGCGATTTCGGTGACGAGGCTGCGTTCCGGCATCTGATCTCCGAGGCGCACGCGCGCGGCATGCGGGTGATCGCCGACTTCGTCACCAATCATCTGTCCGACCGGCATCCATATTACATCGATGCGGACGCGCGCGGCAGGGCATCGCCTTATTACGACTTTTTCGCGCGCACCGCCGACAGCGGCGCCGCCAACTACTTCGACTGGAGCAATCTGAAGAACCTCAATTTCGACAATCCCGAGGTTCAGCGGATGATGATCGAGGCGAGCGTCCACTGGATCCGCGATTTCGACGTCGACGGTTTCCGCGTCGATGCCGCCTGGGGACCCCGGCGCCGCGCGCCCGAGTTCTGGCAGCGCTGGCGCGCCGAGCTCAAGCGCGTGAAGCCGGACCTGTTCCTGCTCGCCGAGGCAACGGCGCAGAACACCTATTATTTCCAGAATGGCTTCGACGCCGCCTACGACTGGAACGACCAGCTCGGCCACTGGGCATGGCAGGCGGCATTCGACGATCCCGCGCACACGGCCGAGTTCCTGCGCGAGGCGATCGCGGACGATCCGCAGCCCGCGCGGGTGCTGCGCTTCATCGCCAACAACGACACCGGCCCGCGTTTCATCACCCGCTACGGCCTCGACCGCACGCGCGTTGCCGCCGCCATGCTGCTGACGTTGCCGGGCATCCCGGCGCTGTTCATGGGCGACGAGGTGGGGGCCGAGTTCGAGCCCTACCGCGAGCGCGTGCCGATCGACTGGCGCGACCCGCACGGTTTACGGCCGTGGTACCAGCGCCTGCTGGAGCTTCGCCGCGAATTGCCCGGCCTGCGCGGCCAGACCGTCCGCTGGATTGACACCGGCGGGGCCGACGGCGCCGACGTGCTCGCCTATATCCGGCCCGGATCGGCTCGCGACGGCGACCTCGTCGTTCTGCTGAACTACGGTGCGGAGTCGGCCAAGGTGCAGATCCCTGCCGAGTTCGCGCGCAAGGCGGCCGGGCGGCTGACGGACCAGATCGACTGCAGCGCGGCCGATCTGGCGAGCGACGGGACGCTGGAGTTGCCCGCCTACGGCGCCCGCATTCTCCGCCCGGGCGACCGCTGCGTCGGCCCCGACCGCGTCTCGGGTGCGGGGCCCGACGGACGAGAGGGTTAAGCCCGGCCGCGCGCGGGTGTAAACTCGACATCGGATCATCCGCCGGGGCGCACCGTCATGAAGCCTGTCGTCGCCGTCCTGACGCTTCTCGTTCTTCTCTGCGGCGGCGCCGCGTGGGGCGCGGACTCCTCCGCTGCTCCCGAGCGCCCGTCATGGATGTCGCTGTTCGGGGAGGTGCAGGCCGCCCTTGCACCACGTCCGCGCGACATCCCGCGCGATCTGAAGGACGCGCTTCCGGGCGATGGTCGCCCGGTGATCATCTTCCCGGCCTTCTTCGCCGGCGATTGGCAGACCGAGCCGCTGCGCGATTTTCTCACCGGCAAGGGTTATGCCGTCTACGGCTGGGATCTCGGTACCAACCTCGGGCCGACGGCGTTCACGCTGCGCGGCATGGTCCGCCGTCTCGACGAGGTCAGCGCCGCGAACCGCGGCGCCAGGGTGACGCTGATCGGCCACAGCCTCGGCGGCGTGCTGGCGCGCGAGCTGGCGAAGCTGCGGCCCGAGGCCGTGCGCCAGGTCATCGTGCTCGCGAGCCCGATCCACAAGCCGACGGCGAGCGTGCTCGAGCCGCTGTACGAGGCGCTGTCGATCCTGCACGGCGGTGACGCCGAGCAGCTTTCGGAGCATCTGAACGATCCGCCGACGGTGCCGGTGACGGCGATCTACACGCGGACCGACGGCGTCATCGCCTGGGAAAGTGCGCTCGAAACACCGGGGCCGCGCCGCGAGAACGTCGAAGTGGTCGGTCCGCACATGACGATGGCGCGCAACTTCGACGCGTGGCGCGTCATCGTCGACCGCCTGCGCCTCGGCGACGCATGGCGGCCCTACGGTCGCGCGGTCGAGCTGAAGCGCGTCGGGCTCTGACGGCGCGCTACGGCGTGCGCTTGAGCGCGCTCTTGGCGCGTTCGATCACCTCCGGCTTGTAAGCGAAGGTCTGCTTCAGCAGCGACGTGACCTCATCGGCGCCGACGAGATCGATGTCGGCCTGGACCTTCGCCGCGTCGGCGAGGAAGTCCCGGTCGGCGAGCGTCTTGGCAAAGGCGGTACGCAGTGCCTGGGCGCGATCGGCGGGCAGCGCCGGCGGCGCGAGGAACGGCCGCCCCAGAGTCTCGCGCGCGAGCAGGAGATCGAGCGCCTCGCGGTCGATCTCGCTCTTCGCGTAGTCGCGGATCTTGGGCACGTTCGGCAGGTCGGACGGGTTCTTCGTGCCGGTGTGATAGATGACGTTGAGCTTGCGGTCGCGCACCCAGTCGGGGTGCGACGACTTGACCCCGGTCCACGCCCAGTAGGCGATGCCGTCGAGCTCGCCGCGCTCCATCGACAGCGCCGCGTTGGCGATGCCGGGGTAGCCGGGGATCACCTTGAACCTGGTGCCGACCAGCGTGTTGAGCGCGACCGGGATGATCTCGGAATCGGCGCCGGCGCCGGTGCCCGGCGAGATCATCTCGCGCGCCTTGACGTCGTCGACGGTCTTGAACGGCTGGGTGTGCCACGACACGCCGACCGAGACGTTGCGCGCCATGCTGCCGAGCCAGGTGAACTTCAGCGGATCAAACTCGACCTTCGATCCGCCGAGCAGCGGCTCGAAGGCGTTGCCGGGCGAGATCTCGCCGAACACGCTGCCGTCCTTGGGCGCGATGCCGTAGAGGTATTCGGTCGCCTTGAGTCCGCCGGCGCCGATCATGTTCTGCGGAACGAGCGTCGGGTTGCCGGGAATGAACCGGCCCATGTGGCGCGTGAGGAGGCGGGCGTAGACGTCGTAGGTCGTGCCCGGTCCCTGGAAGATGATCACGTTGACCGACCTGCCCTGATAGAACCTGGCGAGCGCGTCGGATTGCGCCTGGGCCGTCGCCGGATGGAGAAGGGCGAGCACGCCGCCGCACGCGGCCAGAGCCGTCGTCAAAAACCTCGTCACCGATGCCTCCCGAGCCCAGGTTTTTGTTGAAGCGGCAGGACGCAGGGGCGGTTCTACGCCTGCCGTCGACGCGAACGCGTGCTCAGTCGGTCTCTTCCGCCTTCACCTTGACGCGGTCGGGACGGATCTCGTCGAAGCCGTTGACCGACAGGTCGAAGTTGTTGCCGTCGGGATCGATGCAGCGGTACTCGGCGTAGTGACGATCGCCGGGCCGCTTCTTCGGCTTGCGGTAGCCGTGCTGCTCGAACTTCGCCGCGACCTCGTCGTTGTCGTCGACGAGGAAGCCGAAGTGGTTGAAGCCGCTCGGCTTGCCGTCGATCTTGTTGGTGTGGATCGACAGGTTCATGTAGCCGTCGGTCAGAGAGATGCCGCCGTTCGACGCGCGGTGCACGACTGTAAGACCCATCACGTCGACGTAGAACTTCGCCAGCCGCTCGGGATCGGTGGTGTTGAAGACGATGTGGCGGATCTTCGCCATGACATCCTCCCTAAACCTGTGTCGTGCCGAAGCGCCGACGCCTCATAGATAGTCGACCAGCGGCGCGCGCACGTACTCGGGCGCGATCAGCACGTCGAGCAGGTAGCGCTTGCCCTGCTTCACCGCGGCGAACGCCTTGTCGAGCGCGGCCGGCAGCCTCGCGAGGTCGGTGATCGGGCCTTCACCCTCCCAGCCCTGGGCGCGGGCGATCGCCGCGAGGTCGGGCGGCGGCATCTCGATGCGCTGTCCGACCGGCGCGTTCTCGACCGGACGGCCGCGGTGCTCGGCGATGTGCTTCTGGTGCTCCTCGTCGTTGTAGTAGGAGCGGTTGTTGGCGATCACCAGCAGCAGCGGGATGTCCATGTTGGCGGCCGTCCACAGCGCGTTGCAGCCCATCATGTAGTCGCCGTCGCCCAGGATCGCGACGGGGATGCGGCCGGGATGGTGATCGCGCAGCGCCAGCGCCGCGCCGACGGCGATGCCCGGGCCCGCGCCGAGCCCGCCGCCGCCCGCCGCGCCGAAGAAGTCGAGCGGGTGGGTGATGACGTTGGCGTTGGGCGGCCAGCCCAGCGGGCGGCTGATGATGCTGAGCGGCTGGCCTTCCGCCCTGTTGGCGAACACCCGCGCCATATCGGTGATGTTGATGGTGCCGGACGTCGCCGTCGGCGGCGCGATCTTCGGGATCGCCTTCTGCGGCACCGGGCGCTTCGGCGCCTTGGCGCGCTCGAGTCCTTCGAGCAGCGACGTCACCGCCGACTCCGGCGTCGTCGCCATCCAGATGTCGACCGGCGGCAAACCCTGGTAGTCCATCACCCAGCCTTTGTGGAGCTGGTAGTCCATCGAGGCGTTGATGACCTTCGGTCCGCCGGAGCCGACCGGAAACGCCTGATGGATGCTGCCCGCCGGATCGAACCAGTCGAGGCACAGCACGGCGTCGACGCCTTTCAGCCACTCGACCAACTTGGGACGGAACTTCCAGCCGCTCTCGGTGAGGTAGAGCGGATGGTCGGTGGGGAAGCCCGCCGGCTCCTTGATGTGGGTGAGCACGCGCGCGCCGGTCCACTCGGCGAGCCTCACGCGCTGCTTCCAGCTTTCCTCGGTGCGCGACACGCGTCCGCACAGGATCAGCGGCCGCTTGGCGTTCCTGAGGACCTCCACCGCCTGATCGACGGTCTCGCGCGACGGAACGGTGGCGGGCGGCGGCTGATAGCGCGTCACCGGCTCGAACTTCGGGTCACCCTCGATGTGAGACTCCTGCATCGCGACGTCGAGGTTGACGTACACCGGCCCGCATGGCTTGGTGCGCGCGATCAGGCTCGCGCGGCGGATCGCTTCGACCGCGGCGCCAGCCGAGGCCGGCTGGTCGTCCCACTTGGTGTAGTCGCGCACCAGCGCGCCCTGGTCGGCGGTGGTGTGGATCCAGTCGATCCACGGCCGGCGCTTCATCGCGTCGACCGGTCCGGTCGCGCCGATGACGAGCACCGGCACGCGGCCGCACCACGCGTTGAAGATCGCCATCGTCGCGTGCATCAGGCCGACGTTGCTGTGGACGACGGCGGCCAGCGATTTCTCGGTGACGAGCGCATAGCCATGACAGATCGCGATCGCGTGCTCTTCGTGCATGCACACGACCATCTTCGGCGACTCGTTGCCGAGATAGTTGACGATGCTGTCGTGCAGGCCGCGATAGCTCGCGCCCGGGTTGAGGCAGATGTAGGGGATGTTCTGCTCGCGCAGCGCGTCGGCGACGAGATCGCTGCCCCAGGCGGCCCGTGCCTGGTTGCCGGTGACGTGCGCGGGCTTGTGATTGTCGTCCATGAGACTCCCCTGATGAAAAGCTTCTTATTTGGTCACAAACGTATTCCCGGCGCTTGTGGCCGTCCACTGCGACGCAATATGGGCGCGTGGCCGTCCATGGAGATCGTGGCTTTTACGCGGTTGGGCCATTTTGCCCGGTCGCAACGGGTGGCCCCCGATGCTAGGATTTTCAAAACAAGAAAATGCGGGCTGGACCGGTTGCGCCTGTTCCCTCATCCATCAGGAGGCATCATGAGTCTCATCAAGACGCGAATCGAGGTGAATAACGCGGTCTTTTCGCTGCCCTATCACGTGGCGATGGAGCGCGGCATCTTCAAAGAGGAAGGCCTGGATGTCACCCTCGTTCCGGCAGGATCGGGTCGCGATCGCGACAAGGAGGTCCCCGACAAGCCGATCGAAGATCACACTCAGGTCAAATCGTACGGATGGCACGAAGGCATCGAGACGGGTGAATTCTCGATGTACCGCGCGTGCGAATGGGGACAGATCCGGCGCACGCAGGACAGCTGTCAGGGCGCGCGCGTGGTCACCAAGCGAGCCGCTGTTGCGACGCAGGCAATTATCGTCGCCGGCAACTCGCCGCATAACATCCCGGGCGATCTGCGCAACGTGCTGGTCGGCGTCAACATGCACGCCGGCTCGCATTATTCCGCGTTGGGTCTGCTCGGGGGCTTCATGACCCGCAAGAGCGACGTGCGCGTCGGCCACGTCGGCGGGCCGAAGCAGCGCTTGCGCTTGCTGGAGGAAGGAAAGATCGGCGCCGCGGCCTTGATGGAACCGTGGATCACGGTCGCCGTGAAGCGCGGGCACAAGATCATCTGTGAGGGTTTCTATGACGGAGCGGAGGTGGCGGTGCCCTCCCTCGCGCCCGACACCTACGCCCGGATCGACCGTAGCGTGCGCAAGGCGGTCGACGTCATCAATCAGGACATGCGTCCGTTCCTGAAATACATGATCCGCGAGGTTCCGGCGGACATCTGCAAGCTGACAGAAGGCGACTTCTATCTCGGCCGCTTCCGCTATCTCTATCCGCGGCCTTATTCCCGCGAGGAGTATGAGCACATCTACGACTGGATGGTCGGTTGGGGGCTGCTCGCGGCGGAAAGTACGTTCGACAAGATCGTCGACCGGGCGTTCGTCGCAGCAACTGACAACGCCTGAGCGGCGCCGTAGCGAAGGGGGACAGCACAATGGCCAAGATCAAGCACCTGGCGATCGTCGCCATGGATCCGGAGGCGCTGGCGCAATTCTACTGCGATGTCTTCGAGATGGAGATCATCGACCGCAGTCCGACGGGCGGCGTGTTCCTGTCGGACGGCTACTTCAACGTCGCGCTGTTGCCCAACCGCGTCGAGGGCAAGGTCAACGGCCTCAATCACTTCGGCTTCCAGGTCGACGACGCGGACGCGGTCGCCGAGCGCCTGAAGAAATACAAGATCAGGGGGCCGATGCAGCGCCCCGACAACCGCTATTACGCCGAGCAGCGCGCGACCGATCCGGAAGGCAACGCCTTCGACATCTCCGAGCATGGTTTCCAGAAGATGGAGCTCGGCGCCGAACGGCGCGCGCGCAAGGCCGCCAAAGTCGAATCGTAACGCGCCGCCGCAAGAAGCGGCGCCGGCAGGGAGACGTGACGATGAGGGTGTGGTGGACCGCTGCCGTCGCGGCAACGATGGTGCTCGGGTTGGCGCTCGACGGAGCGCACGGCGAGGACTTCTACAGGGGCAAGCAGATCCGGCTGATCGTCGGCACGGCATCGGGCCAGGATTACGACGCGTGGGGCCGGCTGATCGGCCGCCACATCACCCGGCACATTCCCGGGAACCCGACGTTCATCACCGAGAACATGCCGGGCGCCGGGCACATCATCGCGACGAACTATCTCTACGGCGTCGCGGCCCAGGACGGCACCATCGTCGGCATGGTGACGCGCAACATCACCGACGCCGCGCTGCTCAATTTCCAGAACGTCCGCTTCGATCCCGCGAAGTTCAACTGGATCGGCAGCCCCGAGGTCAACCACCGCGCGTTCTTCGCCTCGCCGAAGGCGGGCCTGACCAAAGCGAGCGAGCTGTTCGAGAAGGAGATCATCGTCGGTGTCACCGGCCCGGGGCAGGGCGTGACGACCGCGCCGATCCTGCTCAAGAAGACGCTCGACATGAAGATCCGTGTCGTCAGCGGCTACAAGGCGCCGCAGGACATCGTGCTCGCGCTGCAGAAGGGTGAGGTCGGCGGCTTCGTCGACACCATCGGCGGACCGAACGACGCCCGCGCGCAGTGGGTCAAGTCGGGGCAGCTCATCCCGTTGCTAACGATGGAGGAGGAGCCGGTCGCGTGGCTCAAGGTGCCGACGGTGTTCGAGTTCACCAAGACCGAGGAGCAGCGCGATATCTTCTCGCTGTTCGCGGCGAACCTTCTACTGGGCCGGCCGATGCTCGCGCCGCCCAACGTGCCGGCGGATCGCGTGAACATCCTCCGCCGCGCCTACGATGCGACGATGAAGGACCCGGCGTTCCTCAAGGAGGCGCAGGCGATGGGCTTCGAGATCAACGCCCAGACCGGCGAGAAGATCGAGGCGCTGGTCAAGCAGACGATGGCGACGCCTAGGGAGATCGTCGAGAAGGCCGAGGCGATGTCGAAGCTGTGAGCCTCGCTCAGCGCCCCTCGTCGACGAACGCGCGGACCTTGGCGATGATTTCGGGCGGCGTCGTCAGGATACTGCTGACGATCTTCGCCACCGTTTCGCCGTCCTGGGGATCGAGGTCGAGGTTCATCTTCTCGGCCTCGGCGATCAGGGCCTTGTCCTTGACCGCCTGATCGAACGCCTTGCGCCAGGTCGCCAGCGCCTCGGCGGGAATGCCCGGCGGCGCGGCGTAAGGGCGCTCGATCGCGGCGACCGAGCTCACGAACGTGAACAGGACGCGCTCCTCGTCGTTCTCGGCGAGGTCGATCATGCGCGGAACGTTCGCGAGGTCCGGGTCCTTCTTCAAGCCCACCTGCACCAGCGCGAGGATGCGGCCTTCGCGCACCCAGTCCGGGCGCGTCGCCTTCCACGTCGTCCACGGCGTCGAGCCGACGCCTTGCACCTCGTCCTTCTCGATCGCGAGATAGACCGCGGCGCTGCCGGCGTAGCCGGTGATGATCTTGAACTTGGTGCCGATCATCGAGTTGAGGAGGGCGGGGTAGAGCGTCATCGTGCCGCCGGAGTCGGCGCCGATGATGACCTCTTTCTTCTTCACGTCCTCGATCGTCTTCACGCCGGCGCGGTTCGACACGTTGATGGTGTCGGGCGCCTGGCTCATCGCGCCGATCCAGCCGAACTCCTGCGCCTTGAAGCGCACGCCCTTCTGGCCGATCGCCTGGTAGAACGGCTCCGACTTGTTGAAGGTGCCGATCACCGTGCCGTCGCGCGGCGCGACCTCGTACAGCCAGTTCGTGCCGGTGATGCCCGAGGCGCCCGCCATGTTGTTGACGACGATGTTGGGCCGCCCCGGCAGGTAGTCGCGCATGTGGCGGGCGACGAGGCGCCCATAGGCGTCGTAGCCGCCGCCCGGCGGCGTCGCCACCATCATCTTGAGCTGCTTTCCGCCGAGGAAGTCCTGCGCGTTCGCGGCTCCGCTCGCGAGCATGGCAGTGGAAATGACGGAGGCGGCGACGGCGAAGGTGAAATTGCGCATGCGAGAGTCCCTGTCGAAGTCCCGGGCCCGGCGATCGCTTCGGCCGGTTGCCGGAGAGGCGGTATTCTCTCGGCCGGCGCCGCCGCGGCAACAAAAATCCGGCGCGCTGTGGAGAGTGGCCAATATCCGGCCGATACCCTCATAATGCGCCATACGCGCCCAACCCCTATTTTGAATTTCGCTTTTCTGAATTTCGCAATCCGTCCCAACCCGAGAGATCACGATGACCAAGAGCTCGCTTCCGCCCGACATCTACGAAGACTCGGGTTGCCGGGTGCCGCTGCCGAAGCGTGAGGAGCTGGATGAGGCGGGCCGCAAGGTCTACGACCACCACCAGGATCCCAAGGGCGGCTCGCTCGCCGGACT
>Ga0310811_10005447_pt1 | contig 16088 bp, 14 predicted proteins | sample YCmetagenome_FD_207642 | JGI IMG/M metagenome (GOLD analysis project Ga0310811, IMG submission 207642) | Soil microbial communities from experimental microcosm in Duke University, North Carolina, United States - YC | ecosystem: Engineered > Artificial ecosystem > Soil microcosm > Unclassified ...
TGTTCTATCTGGCCGAGCGCAAGCTGATCGACCTGAGGCAGATCAACGACAAGCAGTGGAACATCCGCGGCACCGCCGTGAAGGGCGCATGGGCAGACGTGGATTCGGTCAGCGTCGCGGTCGGGTCCGCACTCGACGTGATGACCGCCGGGAACGAGTTCGAGGCAAGGAAGAGCGTGAAGGCCGGCCAGAAACTGAACAAGGCCAAGACCGACATGGCCAAGGCGGTCGAGAAGTGGGCCTTCAAGGACGAGCTGATGGTCAAGCGCAAGAAGGAGATGTGGGTGCGCACCGCCAACGCGGTCGCGTTCCTGCTCATGGTGTGCGGCTTCTTCCGCTGGGGTTTCCCGACGACGATGTGGGCCCTGCCGTTCGCGGCCTTCTTCCTGTTGTCGGTCGGCGCGTGGGCGGACGGCGTCGGCACCCGCCGCACCGAGGCCGGCCGCGAATTATGGTCGCGTGCAGGTGGATTCCAACGCATGTTGGCCACAGATTCGGCCGAGGCCCGCTTCGACTTCGGCGCCCGCAAGGACCTCTACACCGCCTATGTGCCGTTCGCGGTGGCGGCGGGCGTGGCCGCGCTCTGGGCGAAGAAGTATGAGACCTCGGTGGGAGCGCCTGCACCGCAACCGGATTGGTACAACTCGTCGTCGACCACGTCCTGGGGCTTCAGCGGCGGCTCCAGCGGGCCGAGTTTCGACAGCTTCGAGTCGGCGTTGTCGTCGTCGATCGGCGCCTACACCGCATCGCAGTCGTCGTCTTCGTCCTCGTCTGGTGGCGGGGGTGGCTTCAGTGGCGGCGGCGGTGGCGGCGGCGGAGGCGGAGGAGGCGGATCATGGTGAGATTTCTGCTCATTCTGGTGTTGGTGCTGGCGGTGCTGGTGCTGATCGGTTTCGTGATGGGCTACAACAAGATCCGTACGGCCGATGTCCGCGTCGCCGAAGCGCTGTCGGGCATCGACGTGGAGCTGACGCGGCGCGCATCGCTGATTCCCAGCCTCGTGCAGACGGTTGAGACGTTCGCGGCCCACGAGAAGGGCATCCTCGATCACGTCACCAACGCGCGCGCGGCGCTGACGTCGGCGACGACGGGGAAGTCGGTGGCGCAGCGCAGCGCCGCCGAGAAGGATCTCGACACCGCGCTGGCGCCGGTGCTGGCGCTCGGGCAGAGCTATCCGCAGCTGAACTCGTCGAACAACTTCCTGAACCTTCAGGACAACCTCGCCGACACCGAGAACAAGCTGGCCTTCGCCCGGCAGTACTACAACGACGCGGTGGCCACCCTGAACCGGCTGATCAGCACCATTCCGTGGATGTTCGTCGCGCCGATGGCAGGGGTGTCGGAGCGGGAGTACTACCAGACTCCTCGCTAGATGCCGAAGTAGCCGTCCCTACACTGGCGCGGTGCGCATCGTCTTCGCAGGCACCCCCGAGCCCGCGCTTCCCTCGCTGCGCAGGCTGATCGACTCGCCACACCACGACGTGGTCGCAGTGCTGACTCGGCCCGACACAGCGAAGGGACGGCACGGCACACCGACACCGTCCCCGGTGGCCCAACTGGCGCTGGACGCCGGTATCCCGGTGCTGAGGCCGACACGGCCCAACTCCGACGAGTTCATCGCCGAGCTGACCGAGTTGGCGCCCGAGGTCTGCGGGGTCGTCGCCTACGGAGCACTGCTGACCGAGCGGCTGCTCGCGGTGCCCACCCACGGCTGGATCAACCTGCATTTCTCGCTGCTGCCCGCATGGCGCGGCGCCGCACCGGTGCAGGCCGCGATCGCCGCCGGTGACACCGTGACAGGGGCGACGACCTTCCAGATCGAGCTCGCGCTGGACTCGGGCCCGGTGTACGGCGTGGTGACGGAGACCGTCCGACCCACCGACACGGCGGGCGATCTCCTTGACCGGCTGTCGATTTCGGGTGCCGCGCTGCTGGAGAGGACGCTCGACGGCATCGCCGACGCGTCGCTGACGGCGGTACCGCAACCCGCGGACGGCGTGACCGTCGCCCCGAAGATCACCGTCGAGGAGGCGCGCGTGCGATGGGACCTGCCCGCGCACGTGATCGACCGTCGGATCCGCGCGGTCACGCCGAATCCCGGTGCGTGGACGACGATCGGCGACCTGCGCGTCAAGCTCGGGCCTGTCACCGTCGAGGACACGTCAGAGCACCTGGCGCCCGGCGCGATTCGGGTGGAGCGCAAGGGTGTGCACGTCGGTACCGGGTCGCAGCCGGTGCTGCTCGGACAGCTCCAGCCGCCCGGCAAGAAGATGATGAACGCCGCCGACTGGGCCCGCGGTGCACGTCTCGATGAAGACGTGCGTGCCCAGTGACCAAGCCGAGGCGCCAGCGTCGCAAACCACTTGACCCCGCCCGTCAGGCGGCGTTCGACGTGCTGCGCGCCGTGTCCGAGCGCGACGCCTATGCCAACCTCGCACTGCCCGCACTGCTGCGCGAGCGCGGAATCACCGGCCGCGACGCCGCGTTCGCCACCGAACTCGCCTATGGCACCTGTCGCACCCGCGGCCTGCTCGACGCGGTCATCGCCGCAGCCGCCGGTCGACCTCCGGACAAGATCGACCCCGTGCTGCTCGATCTGCTGAGGCTTGGCACGTACCAACTGCTGCGCACCAGGGTCGAACAGCACGCGGCGGTGTCCACCACCGTCGAGCAGGCCGGTATCGAATTCGATTCTGCGCGAGCGGGTTTCGTCAATGGCGTGCTACGCACAATCGCCGGACGCGACGAGCAGTCCTGGGTCGAGGAGCTCGCCCCGCCCGCAGGCAGCGACCCGATCGGGCATGCCGCGTTCGTGCACGCCCATCCCCGCTGGGTCGCGCAGGCCTTCGCCGACGCCCTCGGGGCATCCGCCGGACAGCTGGACGCGCTGCTGGCCAGCGACGACGACCGTCCGTTGGTGCATCTGGCCGCGCGGCCGGGCGTGCTGACCGCCGACGAGCTGGCCGCGCAGGTCGACGGCACGGTCGGGCGGTACTCGCCGTACGCCGTCTACCTGTCGGGAGGCGACCCCGGTCGGCTCGAACCGATCCGTGACGGCGCCGCGCTGGTGCAGGACGAGGGCAGCCAGCTGGTCGCGCGGGCGCTGACACTCGCAGAACTGGACGGTCCCGACACGGGGCGCTGGCTGGACCTGTGTTCGGGGCCCGGCGGCAAGACCGCGCTGCTGGCAGCCTTGGCTGACGGCAAACGGGTGACCGCAATCGAACCCGCCCCGCGGCGCGCCGAGATGGTCGAAGAGAACACCCGGGGTCTTCCCGTCGAGGTGCTGCGCGTCGATGGCCGCGAAACCGGGCTCGAGCCGGGTTTCGACCGCGTGCTCGTCGACGCGCCATGCACCGGGCTTGGCGCGCTGCGGCGCAGGCCGGAAGCCCGCTGGCGGCGCCAGCCAGGCGACGTGCCACAGCTGGCGAAACTGCAGCGCGAGCTGCTGGCCTCGGCGATCCAGCTGACCCGGCCCGGTGGTGTGGTGCTGTACGCGACGTGTTCGCCACACCTCGCCGAGACGGTCGGCATCGTCGCCGATGCGCTGCGCCGTCACCCCGTCACGGCGCTGGACACCCGGCCGCTGTTCGACCCCGTCGACGACCTGGGCGACGGTCCGTACGTGCAGCTCTGGCCGCACCGGCATGGCACCGATGCGATGTTCGCGGCCGCGCTCAAAGTAGGGTGAGCGCCATGCCAGGACCACTCATCGCGCCGTCGATCCTTGCGGCCGACTTCGCCGAACTCGGTGACGAAGCCGCCGCGGTGACCGGCGCCGACTGGTTGCACGTCGATGTGATGGACAACCATTTCGTGCCCAACCTGACCATCGGGCTGCCCGTCGTCGAGGCACTGCTGAAGAGAACCGACATCCCGATGGACTGCCATCTGATGATCGACAACCCCGACAAGTGGGCGCCGCCCTACGCCGAGGCAGGCGCGTACAACGTCACGTTCCACGCCGAAGCGACCGACAACCCCATCGCGGTGGCCAGGGACATTCGCGCCGCGGGCGCCAAGGCCGGCCTGTCCGTCAAGCCCGGCACGCCCATCGATCCCTACCTGGAGATCCTGCCCCACTTCGACACCCTGCTGATCATGTCCGTGGAACCGGGCTTCGGCGGGCAGAAGTTCATCCCGGAGGTGCTGCCGAAGGTCGGCATCGTGCGCCGGCTCGTGGACGCCGGTGAACTGACGATCGTCGTGGAGATCGACGGCGGCATCAACGAGGACACCATCGAGGAGGCCGCCCTGGCCGGGGTCGACTGCTTCGTCGCAGGTTCGGCCGTCTACAGCGCGGAAGATCCCGCGGCCGCAGTCGAATCGCTGCGCCGACAAGCCGCGTCGGCGTCCAAACACCTGCGCCTATGAATCTCGACGCCGCGATGCGGCTGGCGGTCGAGCACGCCGACCGGGTGAAGGGCACCACGTATCCGAATCCGCCTGTGGGCGCGATCATTTTGGACCGCGACGGCGAGATCGCGGGTGTCGGTGCCACGGAGCCGCCTGGCGGTCCGCACGCCGAGGTGGTGGCGTTGCGCAGGGCGGGGAAGCGCGCGGTCGGTGGCACCGCGGTGGTGACCCTCGAACCCTGCAATCACTACGGCAGAACCCCGCCGTGCGTGGACGCCCTTGTCGCTGCAGGGGTTTCGCGGGTGGCCTACGCTGTCGCGGACCCGAACCCGGAAGCCGCCGGTGGGGCGGCTCGGCTCACCGAATCCGGCATCAAGGTCGAGGCCGGGGTGCTGATCGACGCGGTGGCAGGCGGACCGCTTCGGGAATGGCTGCACAAGCAGCGGACCGGGTTGCCGCATGTCACGTGGAAGTACGCCACGAGTGTGGACGGCCGCAGCGCGGCCGCCGACGGCTCGAGCCAGTGGATCACCAGTGAGGCCGCGCGTGCCGACGTGCACCGCAGGCGTGCCACCGCGGACGCGATAATCGTCGGCACCGGAACGGTGTTCGTCGACGACCCAGTGCTGACCGCGCGGCGGCCCGACGGCACGCTCGCCGAGCGCCAGCCGCTTCGAGTGGTGGTGGGTGAGCGCGAGATATCCTCTGAAGCAAGAGTTCTCAACGATGACTCGCGCACGATGGTGATCCGGACCAGGGACCCGCACGAAGTGATCAAGGCGTTGTCGGATCGCACCGATGTGCTGCTGGAGGGCGGCCCGACCCTGGCAGGCGCGTTCCTGCGGGCCGGAGTGATCGACCGGATCCTGGCCTATGTGGCGCCAATCCTGTTGGGGGGCCCGATCAGTGCCGTCGACGATGTCGGCGTGCTGTCGATCGCCCACGCGCAGCGCTGGCGGTTCGACGGAATCGAGCCGATCGGGCCGGACCTGCTGCTCAGTCTGATCCCAGCGTAGGTGCGCAGGGTTCAGTCGATTTCGAGCGGGCGGTGTTCGATCAGATCGCGCACCCCGCCAAGGCCGAGCCGCTCGCGGAAGGCCTGCACCGTGTAGCCGACCGCCGTCGCATCGCAGCGCGCCCGCACCGTGGCCGAGCGCGGCAGGTGAAACAGCGGACCGATCTCACCAAAGTAGTCGCCCCGTCCCGCGACCTTCAGCAATTCCTCACCGCCGCCTGCCAATTCGCGCACAATCTCGAACTCACCCTCGGTGACGACATAGATCAGGTCGCCCATCGTGCCCTGTTCGAACAACACCTCACCCTCCGAAACGGTCACCTTGTCGGGTGGCCGGTCCATCGAGATGAAATCCGGAACGAGGTCGACGACGCGGTCTGCCAGCGGCAGGATCCTGCTGTCGTGGGTGGCCACGACCACCATCCGGTCCCCTGAGGCGAGTTCGCGGATCAGCCGCAGCACCTCCTCGACCTGGATGAAGTCGAGGTGTGCGGTCGGCTCGTCGGCCAGTATCAACGGCGGATCGAGGGCGATCGCGCGGGCGACCGCGACGCGCTGCTGCTGTCCGCCGCTCAGATCGCCCGGCCGGTGGGTCATCCGTTCCTCGAGGCCGACCCGGGACAGCAGTTGTTCGGCCTTCTTGAGCGCGGCCCTGCGCGACATGCCCGCGGCGAGCATCGGCACCATCACGTTCTCCACCGCGGTGAGGCTGGGCACGAGATTGAACGCCTGGAACACGATGCCCACCGTCTCGCGTCGGTATGTCGACAACTCGCGGGCATTGAGCGACGCGACGTCGACGTCGCCGAACTTGATCGCCCCGGAACTGGGTCGCAGAATCCCGCCGAGGCAGGACAGCAGCGTCGTCTTCCCGCAACCGCTGGGGCCCATCAGGATGACCAGCGAGCCCGCCGCCACATCGAGGTCGAAGCCGTCGATCGGGCGCACGGTGTCTGCCCCGCTGGCGTACTCGACGACCAAATTCTGAATGCTGAGATCGCCCACGCTCATGGACCTCCGAACGCGATAGCGGGGTCGACCGATACCGCGCGCTGCAATCCGGTGGCGCTGGCGATCAAGCCGATCACCACGGCGATCACCGGCAACGCCACAAAGGCGTATGCCGGGACGATGACCTTCATCGGGAACAGCGGTCCGAGGGCCATCGACAGCACGGCGCCGACCAGTGCGGCGAGCAGTGCGATCACCACCGCCTGCATGGCAAGCCCGGCCGCGATGTTTCGGGTCGGCACCCCAATTGCCTTGAACACCGCGAAGTCTCGCAGGCGTTCCAGCGCCGAGAGGTAGATGACCGATCCGACGACCAGCGCCGCGACGATCCACAGCATGAGCGCGACGATCGTGATCGAATTCACGGCGACCTTCAACGGGCGGAGCAGGTCGGCGATGGCGCCGTCACGGTTGATGGTGTGGTAGCCGGCGGGTACCTGGGCGAGGGTGCCGCGAATACCGATCGAGGCCACCAGCGGTTCGGCGCCGTACACCAGTCGCTGTGCACCCGCGGTGGTGAGGAAGACGTTCGGCAGGTTGGCCAGCGCCGTCGAGTTATCCACGATGCCGACTATTCGCAGTGTGCGGGAAGCGATTTCGATCTCATCGCCGACAGCGCGCTCGAGCGTGCTCGACACCGCGACCTCATCGGGAGTCGAGGGCGCACGCCCCTCCGAAACAGCGGGCATGCCAGGACCGCGTTCGGGGGCGCCGAAAATGTCGACGTTGCGCGTGATCTCACCGAGGGTGGCCGTACCTCCGGCGTACACCAGGGGAGCGGCCACGGTCACACCTGGCATCGCGGCGATGCGCGGTAGCTCGACCGGTGCGAACGGGGTGGCCCCGACGAAAGGGCCGGATGCGCCCTCTTTGACCACGAAAAGGTCGACGCCAAGGGAGTCGACGGTCTGCTCGGCCTCCACACTGAACCCGTTCGCGAGGCCGGTGAGCACGAGGGTCATCGCGAAGATGATGGCGGTCGAGAGGATCGCAATGACAAACCGGCGCTTGCGCCACTGCATGTCGCGCAGGGCGGCGAGGAGCATGTCCGCGAGATTACCGACGCCTCAACTCTCGCGGGCCGAGTTCGGACTATGACTTGTACTCGGCGAATGCCCTGACCAATGTGTTGCAGAACGCAGGCAGGTCGTCAGGCTTGCGGCTGGACACCAACGTGTTTGGCCCGCGCGAGCATTCGACCACCTCTTCGTCGACCCAATTCGCGCCCGCGTTGCGCAGATCGGTCGCCACGCTCGGCCACGACGTCAGCGTCCGACCTTTCACGACGTTGGCCTCGATCAGGGTCCACGGCCCGTGGCAGATCACCGCGACCGGCTTGCCTGCATCGAAAAAACTCTTCACGAATGCAACGGCCGCGTCGTTGGTACGCAGAAAGTCAGGATTGGCGACCCCGCCGGGCAGCACCAGCGCCTGGTAGTCGGACGCGGTGACACCGTCGGCTGCCTTGTCCGCCTCGAACGTGTCCGCCGGTGTCAGATGGTTGAACGCCTGAATCTTTCCGACCTCCGTCGACACCAACTCGGGTGTGCCGCCCGCCTGCTCGACGGCCTTCCACGGGTCGGTCAATTCGACTTGCTCGACGCCTTCGGGGGCGACCAGGAACGCAATAGTCTTGCCATTCAGTGAAGTTGACATGAATTCTCTCCCCTCAAACTGTTGCCTATCGCACGCGTACCCGGCGCGGCGAGCAACCAATCAGGACGTCGCCGTCGGTACACTCGTACCAAAGCGCTTTCACCGACGAGAGTTGCCCGCCTGGTGAGCACTAACAAAGGAAATCGAGCGTGACTGCACTGCAGGACTGGCTCAGTACACGACCCGTAGATCCAAAAGGCCTGAAGGCAATCATCTGCGACGCGTTGCGGACCCTGACACCCGAGGAACCGGCAAAGATCGACGAGCCCCAGCTACTGCGCCGGGGCCTCGAACGCTGCTGAGCGCCTAACTGGACCGGTGCCGCCCCGCGGTCGGCGCTTCGTCTGCCTCGACGGTGGCCTCGGGTTCCTCGGCGTGCTCGTGTCTGCCGCTGATCAGCAGGCCGAGCAGGGCACCGACGACGCAGACAAGGGCAGTGATGCCGAAGATCTCGCCGTATTGCATGACATAGGCCGTGCGCACCCGCCCTGCCTGCGCGGCGAGACGCTCCATCAGGTTGTTCCCGGTGGCGCTTGGCAGGCTGGCCAGATGCTGGTTGAAGCGGTAGAGGCCCCACGCGCTCAGTGACGCGATTCCGATCAGCATGCCGATCATGCGGGCCACCACGACCGCGGCCGATGCGATGCCGTGCTGTGCGGCAGGGACCACCCGCAGCGTCGCCGATGTCAGCGGTCCGATCACCAGGCCCAGGCCCAGGCCGGCGATGGCCAGGTCGGTGTCGAGCGCAGGCACGGTGAACAGGCCGAGGTCGTGGCGGGCGGCCAGCAGGTCGACGGGCCACTTGGAGATCAGCCAGTAGCCGCCCGCGGCGATCATCAGCCCGGCGAACGCCACGATCCGGTCGCCGACCCTGGTCGCGATCCAGCCGCCCAACAGGGCGCCGATGGGCAGCGCGATCAGAAACCGCAGCAGGAGCAGGGCGGCGTCGTTCTTGTCGAGGCCGAGCACGCCCTGACCGAACAATTCGACGTTGACCAGCGTCACCATCAGTGCCGCTCCGGCGGTCAGGGACGCGCCCAACGCCGAAAGGAACGGCCGGAAGTGCACACCCGCCGGTTCGATCAGCCGGGTGCGGGCGAATTTCTCCCACACGAAGAAGGCGATGGCCGCGACCAGCGCACCCACGAGCAGCGGCGGACCGTAACTGGGCAACACCTGCTTGCCGTCCGGCGCGGGGTTGTAGAGGCCCCAGGTGGCCAGACCGAGCGCGATGGCCAGCAGCACACCGCCGACCACGTCGACCTTCTCCGGGTGCTCCGACTTCTGCTTCGACGGAAGGCTGAAGTGGATCATCACCATCGCGACCGCCACCAGCGGCACGTTGATCCAGAACACGTCGCGCCACGTGTTGAGCAGCCACACCACCGCGACGCCGTAAAGGGGACCCAGCACGCTGCCGAGTTCCTGCGCGGCGCCCACCCCGCCGAGCACCGCGGCGCGGTTGCGGGCGGCCCACAGGTCGGCCGCGAGCGCCAGTGTCACCGGCAGCAGCGCGCCGCTCGCCACGCCCTGGATCGCGCGGCCGATGATCAGCTGGAACAGATCGTTCGAAAGTGCGGTGACGACCGAGCCTGCCGCGAACATCAGCAGGCTGGCCTGCAGCACGAACTTGCGGCCGAATCGGTCGGAGGCCCGGCCCAGCAGAGGCATGGCCGCGATGTAGCCGAGCAGATACCAGGTGACGATCGGGGTGACCCGCTGGATCTGATTGATCCCGATCCCGACGTCTTTCATGATGTCGGTCATGATCGTGACCACGACATACGTGTCGAGGGCACCGAGCAGCACCGCTAGGCTGCCGGCGCTGATCGCGACTCTGCGCGACGCGCGCATCAGACCGCCGGTTTGGTGACGGTCACCGACTTGCCCCAGTCGGTGCACGTCATCGTGATGGTGTTGCCGGGCGACGTCTCAAGTTTGACCTGCGCCAGTTCATGGTTCCCGTCTTCGCGGATCCAGGCGGTGCCAGGAACGGGCCCGGTGGCCTTGATCTGCGGGGCGATCTTGTTCACGGCGTCCGCGCTCACGGTCCCTGTGATGCGGACGGTGTCGACGCCGGTGATGTTCTCGCGACCGTCGGCCTTGGGGTCGGCGAAGTTGGCCAGAATGTTGCCCAGTCCGGCGTCGGGGTTCAGCAGGGCCGACACGTCATAGATGTCGGCGGCGGGGCCGAAGTCCTGGAAGCTGCCCTTGGTGATGGCGCCGAACAGATTGCCGTCGGCGACCACGAAGTCGACACCTTCCAGGCGCTGGCCCAGGAACAGGATGTTGGCAGTGCCTTGTGCGGCGACGGCAGGCTTGTTGGTCAGATCGCCTTCGAGGGTCTCGATCGGCAGGTCCTGAATCGTGCCCTGCACCGCGAGCTTCAGATGCACGCTCGACTGCGACTTCGTGGTTTCGCTGGACTCCTTGAGCAGGGTGGCCGCGTCGGGCAGTGCCTTCGAGGAGTCCTGCGACTTCGAGGAGCACCCGGCGATAAGGGCGATGGTGGCGAAAAGGGCGGCGAAGATGGCCAAGAGGCGCGTCTGCATGACTGCATCGTAGAGGGTGCAATCGTGTGGACGCGCTGCGCGTGCGGTCGGTAGAAGTGGAATCGTGGCTTCCGAACTGGACTTTCGGCACGTGTCGGCCGCCGACGGCGACGGCGCCGCACTCGTGGCGGCGATGATCGAAGAAGTGGGTGCGCTGTACGGCGGACTCGATCTCAACGCTCCCGATATGCCCACCGCCGGTGCGGCTGACCTGGGGCCGCCGGGAGGTACGTTCGTCGTCGGTTACCGCGACGGGCAGCCGGTATGTGGCGGGGGAATCAAGCGGTTGCCGGACGGCGCGTGTGAGATCAAACGCATGTACGTCGTACCCGCGGCGCGCCGGCAGGGCGTGGCGCGGGCGCTGCTGGGGGCACTGGAGGAGGCGGCCCGCGGCCTTGGCTACCGGGTCGCACGGCTGGATACCGGGCCGTTGCAGCCGCACGCGCGCGAGCTCTATGAAGCCGAGGGTTACGTGCCGATCGAAAACTTCAACGGCAATCCGGTGGCCACGTTCTTCGGCGAGAAGCAGCTGTCTGGATAGTCTGGCGGCGTGTTCACCGGAATCGTCGAAGAACTGGGTGAGGTCGTCGGCAAGGAAGAACTCGGCGACTCGGCCCGGCTGGTCATCCGCGGGCCCGTCGTCACTTCCGACGCCGGGCACGGCGACTCGATCGCGGTCAACGGGGTCTGCCTGACCGTGGTCGAAGTGCTGCCCGACGGCGCCTTCAGCGCCGACGTGATGGGCGAGACGTTGAACCGGTCGAGCTTGCGCGCGGTCGGCGTGGGCAGTCACGTCAACCTGGAGCGCGCGGCCGCGGTCAACAGCCGTCTCGGGGGCCACATCGTGCAGGGCCACGTCGACGGCACCGGACACGTGATCGCACGGACACCGTCCGAACACTGGGAAGTCATCCGGATCGCATTGCCCACTGCGCTGTCCCGGTATGTCGTGGAGAAGGGTTCCATCACCGTCGACGGTGTCTCCCTTACGGTTTCGGCTTTGGGGCACGACTGGTTCGAGGTGTCGTTGATTCCGACGACGTTGGACCTCACCACGCTTGGCAGGGCTGAGGTGGGCACGAGGGTCAACCTCGAGGTCGACATCATCGCGAAGTACGTGGAACGGCTGCTCGGCTCCGACGAGGAGCCCACCGGCCGCGACACCTGACCGCACAGCTACCACTATTCGCGGGGCAATACGTTATACATCACCGCGGGGCGCTCTGAAGTGGATTAGCCCCTGCTAATTTTCTTGCGAAGGTCAGACGGGGCGTTCATCCAGTTCAGCTCCCTGCCGCTGTCCGGAATGCGAAAAATCCGGCGCGAAACGGCAGTTTGCGAGATGTGCTTGTCAGTTATTGACGCTCATGTTAAGTTTCGCCGCAGTTAATTAGACTTCATGCCCCGGCCACCGGGTCCCATGAAACCGCCACTCGGGGGAGTCGGGAGCATGACATGGCGTCTGCGAAGCGTGGGAAACATGCGAAGCGACCCACCCGGGCCAACCGGGCGAGCCATTTAGCCTTCGCGGTTGGCCTCGGCGTCGCGGTCGCCACCAGTCCGGGCGTCGCATCCGCCAGCACCGGGGACAACCCGCAATCGGGCTCCGCCGATCCGGACACCGGATCGAAGGCGACAACGACAACCGGTTCGGGCACAACGACTTCCGGAGCTTCCGGGACTTCCGGCACCACCACGCCGACGGAACCGACCACCACGACCACCACAACCACGACGCCCGGTTCGGGGTCGCAGACCACCACGACGACGTCCGGCGAAGGCCCGACGACGTCGGTCAGCGCGTCCGGTGGTTCGGGCACAACGGTCTCCGGTGAGGGCTCGTCGGGGACGGGAAGCACGTCGACGCCGCCGACCACCGAACCGACGGGCACCACCCCGACCGAACAGCCCCAAACGGGTTCGGGCACAACAACTTCGACGCCTCCGACGACGGGAGCGGCAGAGCCGACGCCGACGCAGGAAACGCCGCCGACGACAGTGGAAGAGCACAAGCCGGCCACCACGCCGACCGAGGCGACCAATGTGCCTGCGGCACAGACGCAGAGCGCCGCGCACACCGAAACCGTCGAAATGGCCAGCGCCAAAACGACTGAGACCAATACCGAGGAGTCGGGATCGGCGCCTGCCGCCCGGATGATGGCCGCCAGCACCTCATCCACCCCGACGACGGCCGCGTTCAGCCTTCCGACCGTCCAATTGCCGCCGTATCCCACCGTTCCCGGCGTGTCACCGACGCGGGTCGCGGTTGCGGTGGTGGTCGTGCTGTACAGGGCGCTGCAGACGGCGATGTCCGGCCCCATCCCCAACCCGATCGCGATTCCCATCTACATGGTCCTCGTCGCTGCCTATCAGCGGCTGAGCGAGATTGCGCTGAACCACCTTCCGACCGCTTCGCAACCCACACCCGCCCTGCAGGTTCCGGTGCTGGGCACCATCACCGGCACTGTGGTCGCGACCGACCCGGATGGCGACCCGCTCACCTTCACCTACACGCAACCGACGAACGGCGGCCTCGTCGTGGTGACGAACGTGCCGCTGACCAACCAGTACGCCTACGTCTACACCCCGCCACTACTCGGCGGCGGCGGCTCCAACTCATTCACCATCACCTTCGACGACACCGGTGTCGGCGACCACTTCTACGCCCCCGACGGGCACCAAACGACCTACACCGTCAACCTCAACACCGCGACCGCGACCGTCGGAGCGAGGGACAGTATCGGTGTGGTGCGCGGCGGCTTCACCGGCGGCACCGCGGGGCAGACCTTCAGTCTCGCGAACGGCAACACCCCGGGTGCGACGGCCACGTCGGCGTTCACCAGCCTCGGTGGCATCGTCAGCATGAACACGACCACCGGCAACTGGACCTACGTCCCTGCGGTGTCCGGCCACAACATCCTCGGAGTGCCTGACAACACAGACACTTTCGTGGTGACCGTCGACGACGGCACCGGTGGCGCGATCCAGACCACGGTGTCGGTCGGGGCGGACCTCGGCATCGCGGTGACCGGAGCGACCACGAATGCGTCCAACGGCGCATACAGCGGCGGGCTGAACATTCCGGTAGGCGACAACGGATTGTTGACCTACTCGGCGGGCAGCACGGTTCCGACCAAGGGCGACGTGTTCGTCAACGGCAACGGCGGCTTCATCTACACGCCGACGCCTGCGGCGCGGCACGCCGCCGCGGCCAATAACGCGACTGCCGCCGACAAGATCGACACGTTCACCATCAAGGCCACCATGGACGGCCGGTCGATCACGGTTGCCACCGTGACGGTGAACATCTTGTCCTTCAACAACGCTCCAACGGGGGGGACGCCGACCTTCGGGACTGCCGACGCCAACGGCGTCATCTCGGGCTCGCTGACAGGGGTCACGGACGCAGACTCCGACACGCTGACCTATTCCGGTTCGGCAAGCCACGGCAGCGTCGTCTTCAACGGCACCAACTTCACCTACACGCCGACGCTGTCGGCACGGCATGACGCGGCCGCCGACAATGCCAGCACTGCCACTAAGCAGGACACCATCACCCTCACCGTCGACGACGGCCACGGTGGCACGAAGACGTTCAGCAGCGGGGCGTTCAACATCACGACGCAGAACACGCTCCCGACGCACGGCGCCGTCACCTTGGCCACCACTGTCAACGTGCCACTGGTGAGCAGTTTGAGGACGTGGACCATCACGAATCCGGCGGACGCCGACAGCGACACGATCACCTATTCGGTGAAGACACTGCCGGGAGGAATCAACGTGCCGGTGGTGACCAACAACGTCGTCACGCTCGTCACCTTGTTGAGTGCCAGTTCGGGCAGCTTCATCGTCACGATGAACGATGGACACGGCGGCAAGGTGGATGTTCCGCTCAGCTGGCCCTAGCGACCGGTAAAGGCCCAGGTGACGGGAGCCGCAATAACTATCCAGCCGCCGTGGTTCATACTGATGTGATGACGAGGCTGGACTCCGTGGAGCGCGCGGTTGCCGACATCGCCGCCGGTAAGGCCGTCGTCGTCATCGACGACGAGGACCGCGAGAACGAAGGCGACCTCATCTTCGCCGCCGAAAAGGCCACTCCGGAACTCGTCGCGTTTATGGTCCGATACACCTCGGGCTACCTGTGTGTGCCGTTGGACGGCGAAGTCTGCGACCGGCTGGGACTGCTGCCGATGTACGCGGTCAACCAGGACAAGCACGGCACCGCCTATACGGTTACGGTCGACGCGAAAAGCGGTGTGGGAACCGGTATTTCGGCCTCAGACCGCGCGACGACGATGCGGCTGCTCGCCGACCCGTCAAGCGTCGCTGAAGATTTCACCAAGCCAGGGCATGTGGTCCCGCTGCGCGCGAAGGACGGCGGCGTGCTGCGCCGCCCCGGCCACACCGAGGCCGCCGTCGACCTGGCCAGGCTCGCCGGTCTGCAGCCCGCGGGCGCGATCTGCGAGATCGTCAGCCAGAAGGACGAAGGAGCGATGGCGCAGACCGATGAGCTGCGCGTTTTCGCCGACGAGCACGACCTCGCGCTGATCTCCATCGCCGACCTGATCGAATGGCGCCGCAAGCACGAAAAGCACATCGAGCGCATCGCCGAGGCCCGCATTCCGACCCGCCACGGTGAATTCCGGGCCGTCGGCTACACCAGCATCTACGAGGACGTCGAGCACGTGGCGCTGGTCCGCGGTGACATCGCAGGACCGCACGGCGACGGCCACGACGTGTTGGTGCGCGTGCACTCCGAGTGCCTCACCGGCGACGTGTTCGGCTCCCGCCGCTGCGACTGCGGCCCGCAGCTGGACGCCGCGCTGGCCATGGTCGCCCGCGAGGGTCGCGGGGTGGTGCTCTACATGCGCGGCCACGAGGGCCGCGGCATCGGCCTGATGCACAAGCTGCAGGCCTATCAGCTGCAGGACGCCGGCGACGACACCGTGGACGCCAACCTCAAGCTGGGCCTGCCTGCCGACGCCCGCGATTACGGCATCGGCGCACAGATCCTCGTCGACCTCGGTGTGCGGTCCATGCGGCTGCTGACCAACAACCCCGCCAAGCGGGTCGGCCTCGACGGGTACGGGCTCCACATCATCGAGCGGGTGCCGCTGCCGGTGCGCGCCAACGCGGAGAACATCCGCTACCTGATGACCAAGCGGGACCGGATGGGCCACGATCTGGTCGGCCTCGAGGACTACGACGAAGCCGTGCCCGGCGAGTTCGGCGGAGCTTTGTGAGCGGAGGCGCGGGCGTTCCCGATCTGCCACAACTCGACGCATCGGAACTGACGCTGGCGATTGTGGCCAGCACCTGGCACCCGACGATCTGCGACGCGCTGCTCGACGGCGCCCGCAAGGTCGCAGCGGAGGCAGGCATCGACAACCCGACCGTCGTTCGCGTGCTGGGTGCCATCGAAATCCCGGTCGTGGCGCAGGCGCTGGCCGCCTCCCACGACGCGGTGGTGGCGCTCGGCGTGGTGATCCGTGGTG
>Ga0310811_10005448_pt1 | contig 16087 bp, 10 predicted proteins | sample YCmetagenome_FD_207642 | JGI IMG/M metagenome (GOLD analysis project Ga0310811, IMG submission 207642) | Soil microbial communities from experimental microcosm in Duke University, North Carolina, United States - YC | ecosystem: Engineered > Artificial ecosystem > Soil microcosm > Unclassified ...
GACGGCTGACCTCTTTCACCTTGTCGTCGAAGGCGCGCTCCTGCGTGCGCTCCACGAGGAAGGCGGCGTTCAGAATCATCCGGTCACCGATGACCTTGTTGCTGCGGCTCGCCACCGCAACGGGCTTCAGCGCCTCGTGGATGTCGGCGACGTATCGGCTCTGCACGCCTTCGAGGGCCGCTTCCACCAACCGACCCAGCTGCATTCGCGCGAAGTACGTGGACGACGCGATGTTGCGGCTGATCTCGTCCTTCAGGCGGCGAATCTCGTCGTTCTCACGCTCGAGGTTCGCGATCACCCGTTCGCGCTCCCACAGCACCTTGAGGCCGAACTCGATCTTGTCCTGCATCTTGTCGAGCACGTCGCTGAACGCCTGATACGTCGAGCGCAGCAGTTCAGTCACGTCGTCCTCGGAACGGAACACGGTACCGAACGACATGGGGATCACCGTGAACTCGCGCATGACCGTCTCGTTCACGAACTCGTGAGCGAGCACATGCTCGCGAGTGGGATCGTAGATGACCAGCGGCGTGTCACTCACGATCGCCGCGAGGTCGCGGTAATGGACCGTATAGACGCGTTGGCCCCCTCCGATGCCGACACTGCCAAAGTCCTTCGGCTTGTCGAGCCGAATGATGCAGTAGACGTACTTCCCGTCGACCGCCGGCGGAGCGAGGCCCGGCTGAGGCATCGCTGGCGTCTCGGTTCGAACGCTTTGAGGTTCGGTCATGGCCGCTTCTCGGTTGGCGACAACCTGCAACGTCCCCGTGCTTCAGGCGGGAGCTTCCGCCACAAGGTAGCCGACCGGCATCAGGTCGGGAATGGCGACCGTTCCAGCGTCGATGTCATGCAGGTCACCGACCGCGGCTTGCCGCCGCTTGGTCGTGGTCGCATCATCGGGGCCCGCTCCGCTCCCACTCTTTCGAACGTGAGGCACCATCGATGCGATCTGCCCTGCGCTCACTCGCCGGATTCTCCGTTATTGTGCTCGGCGCATGTAGCTCGATCACCGATCCGATGGATCCGCTCGCGAAGCGGCATCCCCCACCGCCACCGCCGCCGACGCACCCGATCATCCTGTTCGTGCATGGTTGGAACGCCAACGCGTCGACGTGGAACACGATGATCGGGCGTTTCAAGACCGACGGGTGGCAGACCACCGAGCTCTCAGCCTTCTCGTATGACTTCTCGAAGTCGAATGCCACGACCGCGGGGATCATCAAGGGCAAGGTCGACTCGATCATTAACGCACGCGGAGTCACGCAGGTCACGATCGTGACACATTCGATGGGTACTCTCTCGGCGCGGTACTACGTGCGAAACTTGGGCGGCGACGGGAAAGTAGCAGCGCTGATCTCTCTTGGTGGGGCGAACCACGGCACACAGACGGCACTGCTCTGCTTCCAGGTCTCGTGCCAGCAAATGTGGCCGAACTCGTCGTTCCTCGCCGCGCTCAACGCGACTGACGAGACGTGGGGGACGCCGCGTTATGCAACGTGGTATTCACCGTGCGACGAGGTGATCAAGCCGTATGCGAGTACGATCCTCGACGGCGCGGTGACGAATACGCAGACAGCGTGCATGCAACACAGCCAGCTTCACGAGGATGCCACGGTGTACGGGCAAGTGCGCGACTTCATTTACCAGCCCGCGCCGGCGGCCATCGTCGCCATGCGATAGGAGTCGGCGGGAATCGGGAATCGGGAATCGAAAACCCCCGGGATGCCTCGCGTGGAGCGAGTGACATCGCGGGGGTTCGACTGTTCCCGATTCCGTATTCGCGATTCCCGATTCCCGATTATCACCCACACTCGCTGAACCCGCACACGTGGCACTTCACGCAGCCCTCGGCGTACTCGAGCTGCGAGCCACAATCGGGGCACGTGCCGATGAACGACTCCGCGCGTGCGTCGAACGAGAGCTGCGCCTGCTGACCCGTCGGCGTGACCTGCGAGATCGTGACCTCCTCTCGCGACGGCGTCACGGGGCCGCGTGACTCGCGCAGCAGCTCCTGCTGCACGCCAAGCTGTTTCTCCTGGTACCAGTCGTAGAGCGCGATACCGATCGCGTCGGGCACCGAGAGGACCTTGTTCGGGCCAAGGCCGACCGCGCGATCCGAGGAGATCCCGCGGAGCTGCTTGTGGATCTCCATGAGCGGGATACCCGAGCGCAGCGCGAGCGAGATCAGGCGACCCATCGCTTCGGCATCGGCCATCGCCGAGCCGCCGGCCTTGCCGAGGTTGATGAAGACCTCGAACGGCTGGCCGCGGTCGTCCTCGGTGACGTGGACGAACATCGTGCCTAACGGGGTCTCCTTGCGGATCGACGTGCCGCGCAGCTTGTCGGGGCGCGAGCGCTTCTGGCGACGCTGGAGATTCTCCGCTTCGGCGTCGTAGAGTGCCTTCTTGAGGCGCTCGACCTCTGCGTCGAGCTCGGCCATCGTGCCCTTGAGGTCCGCGAGCTCGCGCTTGTCGGCCGGAGCGCCATCGCGCTCGGACTTCGCTTTGTCGGTCGCGCCAGTGGAGAGCACCTGATTGTCGCGCGAACCATCGCGATAGACCGTCACACCTTTGCACTTGAGGTCGTACGCGAGCTCGTAGATCGCGCGAACATCTGCCACCGTTGCCGTGTGCGCGAAGTTCGTCGTCTTGGAGATCGCCGAGTCGCAGTGCTCCTGGAAGGCCGCCTGCATGCGCATGTGCCACTCGGGCGCGATCGCGTTCGCGGTGACGAACACGCGCTGCCAGCGCACGGGCACCTCGGGGAAGTCGACTCGCCCCTCGCGCGCGATGCGCTCCATGAGTGCGTCGGAGTACCAGCCCTCCTTCTTGGCGATCGCGACGAAGTCCTCGTTCACGTCGGGCATCATCACGCCCGCCTGGTTGCGCATGAACGCAACAGCGAAGAGCGGCTCGAGACCCGACGAGCAGCCGGCGATGATCGAGATGGTGCCCGTGGGCGCAACGGTCGTGACGTTACAGTTGCGGAGCAGCTGCATGGGGCGGATGCGCTTCCCTTCGCTGTCACGTGCGCACGTCTCATCCGGGCCCCAGATGGAGCGCGCCCATTCGGGGAACGCGCCGCGGTCGTTCGCGAGTCGCTCGCTTTCCTTCTTGGACTCGACGTCCACGAACTGCATCACCTTCCGGCCGAACTCCACGCCCTCGGGCGAGTCGTACGCGATCCCGAGCCTAACGAGCGCGTCGGCGAAGCCCATGACGCCGAGGCCGATACGGCGGATGCGCCTGGACAGCGCGTCGATCTCGGGCAGCGGGTACTTGTTGACGTCGATGATGTTGTCGAGAAAGTGCGTCGACAGCCCGATGTCGCTCGCGAACGCGTCCCAATCCATCGCACCGTTCTCGACGTAATACCCGACATTGATCGAGCCCAAATTGCAGACGTCGTAGGCGAGGAGGGGCTGCTCGCCGCACGGGTTCGTCGCCTCGTAGGCGCCGAGGTGCGGAACAGGGTTGTAGCGATTGGCCTCGTCGATGAAGAAGCAACCCGGCTCGCCCGTGCGCCACGCGCCGTCGATCATCTTGTCCCACACCATCTGCGCGTCGAGCGTCCCGACGACCTGCTTGGTGGTCGGGTCGACGAGATCGTAGCTCGTGCCGGCCTTCACCGCCTCCATGAACTTTGTCGTCACGGCGACGGAGATGTTGAAGTTCGTGACCTGCGTGAGGTCTTCCTTGCAGGTGATGAACTCCATGATGTCCGGGTGATCGACGCGCAGGATGCCCATGTTGGCGCCACGCCGCGTGCCGCCCTGCTTCACCGCGTCGGTAGACGCGTCGTACAGCTTCATGAAGGACACGGGTCCGCTCGCCACGCCCGTGGTCGAGCGTACCATCGAGCCTTTCGGGCGCAACCGCGAGAATGAGAATCCGGTTCCACCGCCGCTCTGATGGATGAGCGCCATCGACCTGAGCGTGTCGTAGATGCCGTTGCGCCCGTTGGAGAGCGCGTCTTCGACTGGCAGCACGAAACACGCGGAGAGCTGGCCTAACGGCCGCCCGGCGTTCATCAGCGTCGGCGAGTTGGGCTCGAACCGCCGCTCCGTCATGAGGCGATAGAACTGTTCTGCCGCTTCCGTGACTGCGCCCTCGCTCGCTCCGTACCGGCGATCAGCTTCCGCGACAACCGTGGACACCCGCCAGAACATGTCTTCCGGAGTCTCGGTCGCCTTGCCGCTAGCGTCCTTCACCAGATAGCGCTTCTCCAACACGGTGCGCGCGTTCTGGCTGAGAGCAGCGGGGCCGGCAGGGGGCTTCGAGGGTAGGGGCATGTCAACTTCTCCCTGGTGAAACGTAGCGTTGGAACCGGGACCGACCGGGCTGGCCGCAGCGGGCACAACTTCGGCAGAGCAGAAGCGAAGAGGGGCGCAGTTTATCGGCGTTCGTGAAACCGCGCCAGTCTCTAGCTAAGCGGTCCAGCACCAACGACTTGCTCTACGCACATCACGAATCTCAAACCGAGCTGCACTTTCCACGTCTGGAAAATTACACGGCTCTCACCGGCAATCCAAGGACGCGTCCGCAACGATCGACTCAGCCTGCCTAACGCGGATTTTGTCGCAACTCCCTCGGAGAATGCCGCTTGGCGTCATCCGACGAACGCGCCGCGGTGCCAGGTTAGGCATCCGGACACGAAGGTCGCGCGCGTCGCGTACGGAACCGCGTTCTGAAGGCCTTGCCTGCAAACACGTGGTGCACCCCACGTGCCATCAGCCCTTACATACGGCCGGTAACCGTCGACGGCCCAGCCGGAGTCTCTTCCCCACGCTGCGTCGTATGTCGAGCGAACTCACCGCGCCGATGACGCGCCGCAAGGTCGACATACGCGGCCACGGCCTGCGCCGTCCGCTCCCGAAGCCCGTCGTCCACCGGGCGTAAGACACGCGCCGGCACGCCGAGCACGAGCGAGTTCGGCGGAATGACCATCCGCTCGCGACACACCGCGCCAGCGCCGATGACGGACCCACGCCCGACAACAACGTGATTCAGAACGATCGCCCCCATCGCGATCAGGCAATCGTCCTCGACCGTGGCGCCGTGCACGATCGCGCGATGGCCGATCGCGACACGAGCACCGATGGTGCACGGCAAGCCCGGGTCGACGTGGATCACGACACCATCCTGCACGTTGCTGGATTCGCCGACCGTGATCGGCGCGGAGTCCGCCCGAAGGACTGCCTTGGGCCACACCGAGGCCTGGGCGCCGAGCGTCACGTCGCCACACACGAACGCGTCCGGATGAATGAACGCGTCGGGATGGATCCGCCCGCTCACCGCCCGCTCCCGAGCGCTCGGAAATACGCCTCCAAGCCATCCGCGACGCCTAACGCGTAGCGCTCCTGGAACTCGGCCGTCTGCACGGCGGCTTCCTGCTCCGGCATCATGATGAACGCGCCCTCGGTGAGGACCGACGGCATCCACGGGTGCCGAAGGTCGGACAGGTTGTCGTAGAAGATGCCGAGATCCCGCAGCCCCATGCGACGGACCATCCCGCGCTGAACCTCGCGGGCGAGCGGCTCCGACGACGGATGAAAATAGTACGAGCCGGTGCCATTCGCCGTGAACGGGTTGATCCCATCGGGAAGTGCGTTGAGGTGGATCGACACGAACGCGTCCGCACCGGCCCGTCGCGCCATCACGGGGCGAATCGCGAGCGCGAGCGGCGCCGCTGTCGTTCGCGTCATGACGACCTTCGCGCCACGCGACTCCAGGATCGTCTTCAAGCGCTCGCTGATCGCGAGCGTCGGAACGGGCTCGTAGAGGCCAGTCGGACCGGTCGACCCAGCGGGCGGGTGACCGGCATTCACCACAATGGTGAGACCCTTGAGCGGCGATGACGGATCGATCGCGGGCGGTCGACGCACGCGCAACGTGAACACGCCACGGTTCCACGACGGCAGATAGCCGTACGGCGCACGCGCGAGGTCGATCTCGTACCTGGCGCGATCGCTCGTCTCCTGATACCAGCGCACGCGTCGGACGAGTGAGTCGTCCGCGGTGTAGCCAATGATGTCGGAGTTCGCCTGCACGCCATACAGAATCAACACGAGCCTGGTGCCGTCCTCGCGGACCTCGAACGCGGGCCGCTCTCCGGTCGGAATCATCACATCCACCCAGTCGCGGCCACCCACCACGCGCGCGTTCGCCGCCGTACGACGGGGAGCGGGCGTACCAGGTGGCAGATCGCTGACATCGCTTGCGGCCACCCACGCCTCGAGCGCTGCGTCGAGTCGCACGCGAACCATGTCGCCGATACGACCCGTCGCCTGCAGCGTCGTGCCGGGAAGCAGCAGCCACTTGTACGTTCCGTTAGGCACCGGCCGGACGATGATCACGCGATCCGTGTCAGGCACGTCGGCGCCACCGGTCAGTCGGATCCACCGCGGCTGGGTCGTGTCGTCGATCGCGATGTCGCGGATCGGGAACCGAACGCTGTCGCGCCCGCGGCTTACGACGAGCTCCGCCCCACGAGCCAGCGCGGACGCGGGCAGATCAGTCGCCCAGACAAACGGGTCGCCCTCGGCGGTCATCCGGAGCGAGTCCGGCTGACCGGCCGGAGTGACCAGCCGTACCTCGGACCTGTCGGCGAGGCGAACCCCGACGATCGCACTGCGCGGCGCACGCACGCTCACGCGAATCAGCTCGCCAGCACGAGCCACCCGGGTTCCTCGGGGGGCGACGCTCGCCGAGTCCACGACGAGTCGGCCGGTGTCGGCAAGCACCGGCCGCGGGGCCGGCAGCTTGATCGTGTGCACCGCGCGCACCGTGTCCGGTCCGCGCGCGGCAACGATCGAGTATTGCGGAGCGCTCGCCGGCGGGAGCGGCAGGAACGCGATGAAGCTTCCGTTAGGGACGACCCGCACGGGCGTGCCATTGATCGTGAGGGTGGCTTTGCCGCTCCCCACAGTGCCGAAGATGAAGTTCGAGTCGCGGACCGGAATGGTCGCTCCCGCCGGCGGATAGACAACGTGGATCGCGAGCGGTCCATCCACGAGCGGAACAGGCGGAAGCGCCGGGGCAGCCGACGTGGCCGGGGCCGTCGCGTGCTTCGGGGGCGGGGCGCAGGCCGACGCCCCGCCGACGAGGACGGCGCAGAAAAGTGCCGCCCACGGCGCACCGGGGCGCGACGCGAACAAGCGGTGCTCTGCCATGGGCGCAAGCTAACGCGTTCGTTCCGCGATCAGCCTGCGCCAGCGCGGGGAGCGACAAGCGGCCGCTATATCGCGTAATTCCACGTAATTCCTATGTGTAACGAAACCTGCCCGGACGGTCGCCGCGTACGGCCTGCGTTGATTGCCCTTGGTTTTGCCGAGCCCTATATATTCGTGACCTTTCCTGTACCTCTGGCCGCTACGCCCGTCCGCCGCGACGCCACCGGAGCACGTTTGACGGTCAACCACCATCCGACGCCGACGGATCCGATCACGCCTCCGGGCGCGATCGTGCTTCACGTCTTCGCGCATTCGGACGTGGGCCGCACCAGGGAGCACAACGAGGACGCGTTCGTCGTCGCCGACCTCTCCCGTGGCGATCCGCTTTCGTTCGACCATCTACGAACGGAGCGGGCCGGCAATCGCGGGACGCTGTTCATGGTCGCGGACGGAATGGGCGGCGCAGCCGCGGGCGAGATCGCGAGCGAGATGGCGGTAGAGGTCGTGCTGCAGCAGCTCCGCCGACGGTGGCGCGACGCCAAGACGGTGGACCCGGTGGCCTTTGTCGGCACCCTAAAGGCGGCCACCGAGGTCGCGAACGCGACGATCCACCATTACGCGGGCGACCATCCCGAGCTTCGCGGCATGGGTACCACGGCGACGATCGCCGGTCTCCTCGGCGATACCCTGTACCTCGCGCAGGTCGGTGACAGTCGCGCGTATCTGGTCCGGGACGGCATCGCGATTCAGATCACGAAGGATCAATCGCTCATGCAGAAGCTCATTGAGGCCGGAGAGATTACGGTCGAAGAGGCTGAGATGAGCGACCGGCGCAACATCATCCTGCAGGCGCTGGGGCCGGAGCCGCACGTGAAGATCGACCTGACCCACCAGCGCGTGCGACGCGACGATGTCCTCGTGCTCTGCAGCGACGGGTTGTCGGGACTCGTGAAGCCCGAGCAGATCGCCCAGGCGGTCACCGAAGAAGCGAATCCCGAGCTCGCGGCCGAGCGTCTCGTCGATCTCGCGAATGCATCCGGCGGCCCGGACAATATCACGGTCGTAATCGCGCGGTTCGACGGGACCGGCCTGGAATCCGCGGCGCCGGTGGACGAGATCGGCCATCGGGTGTTCGATTCGCCGGAGCTCGTGACCCCCACATCCACGCCTCCGGTTCTGCGCGTGGAGTCGATTGCGGAACAGATCGCGCCGCTTCCACCAGAGCTGTTCGAGCGGACGCCGACACCTGTCGAGCGGCAGCGACGCGGCAAACTGTATGTGCGTGTCGTCGCCGCGGTCGGAATCGTGCTGACGCTGTTCTTCCTCTGGCAGGTCCTGACGAAACTGTAGGCTCGTCAGACGCGACGCAGAAGCCAGCGGCCAGTCGCGCGAAGCATCGGCGCGCTTGGGCTCCAGCACGCTATGGTTAGGCTCGCCCCCGCCGTGTCAGGGCACGTTGCCGGATGCCCACACCACACCACGACCGACTCTCGTCCCAGCTCCCGAGCCGCCGCGCATAACGCGGAGACCTCCTGCGCGCTGGTCGAGAAGCCCGCCGGAGGATCGACGATCACGACGAACGGCGACCGCGCATTCGGCGACGGAGAGCTGACACGCCTAACGCTGGAAGCATCCTCGCCAGCGTCGGAGAGCCCGAGCGCGAACCCGGCGGCCGCGGCGGTTGCCTGCTCCGCACGGCTCGCGACCACGGCCACCTCGACTGGTCGCGTGACGCGCACGTTTCGCCCGCGGACGACCGTGATCGTGCGCTCCGCCACTTCCTCGAGCCATGGGTCGTCAATGCGTTCTGCATCCAGCGCCGGCGTCGGTGCGCCCGCCATCTCGGCGCGCAGACGACGTCGCTTCGCCGCCTCGTGCACCCGCTCGCCATCCAGTGTCCGATCGTCGAGCGCGTCGATGAGCGCGCGAAGCTCCACGTCGAGGTTGATTGGACGCAGCACGATGTCGACGCCAGCGGCCACGATATCAGCGGCTCGAACGCGATGCCCCCACTGTCTCGCCAGCAGCGATGCGTCCGCGACCGCGAGCCCCTCGTAGCCGAGCTGCGTTCGGAGCAGCCGGCCGAGAATCGGACGCGACAGTGATGCCGGCGTCCCCGACGCGTCCAGGGCCGCGTAGCTCGCCTCGGCGATCATGATACCCGCAACGCCTGCGTCGATCGCGGCGCGGAAAGGGACGAGGTCGGAGGCATAGAGCGCGTCGTCGCTTTCGCGAACGGTCGGGATGCCGGTCAGTACCTCCGTGACGGCGCCAGCTCCGGGGAATGCGCTGGCGAAACAGAGCACGCCTTCCGCCTGTGCCGCGTCGATCCACTCGGCGCACGCGGCGGCGACGTCAGCGGCCAGATTTCCGAATGCGTCGGGGCGTGGCGTCCTCGGCACATTGCACGACGGAGCGAGGATGGCGTTGCAGCCAGCGAGTCGTGCCTCGCGCGCGACCGCCCGCGCGACACGGCGCACGACGAGCGCATCACGCAAGGAAGCGATCGCGGCGGCGGGCGGCACGGATGGTGGCCGCGTGCGCCAGACTGGCGACGTCAGGGTCGCCGGAGCGATCGCAATGATCGGTGCGTCGCCGGAGCTCTTCCGGATCGTGCTGGTGAGCTCCGCCACGGCATCGCGCGTTCCGCCGTCGATCACGAAGCCCCCGACACCGGCTGCGATTCCCCGCATCACGGCGGGCAGCACCGGAGCGAAACCGGCGGCCGGGTGCCAGTGGATCGCCGGCAGCAGCAGCTGCGCGAGCTCGCGCATCGGCCGGGTGCCTAACGCCCTTCAGGCCGGCGTGAGCTGCCCGAGGATGCGTGGCCCGCGCGCACCCGTGACGCTCGGAAGATTGCCGGGCTCGCGGACGAGGTGGAGGTACCCGAGCAGCGCGAACGCCACCGCTTCCTTCGCCTCGCCATCGAAGAACACGTCGCTGAAGCGGCGGACCGTGAACGATGGGAGCGCCAGCGCAATGGCCTCGACCAGCGCCGGATTTTCGGCGCCCCCACCCGACGCGATGAGATCACTCACCGGCTCTGGCACGAAACGGCGGATCGCGTCGGCGATGCTGGCGGCCGTGAGCGCCACGGCCGTGGCCACAAGGTCACCGGCGGTCGCGTTAGGGTCCGCCTGGCGACAGCGATCGACGAATCGGGCGATGAACGCGGGATCGAACAGCTCGCGGCCGGTCGACTTGGGTGGCGGGCTCGCGAAATACGGATCCTCGAGCGTCTCGCGCACCACCGCGTCTATCGGCGTACCGCTCCGTGCCAGGCGTCCGTCGACATCGTATGACAGCCCGGGTGCCACCGTGCGCGTGACGCCATCGATCACGACGACGCCCGGCCCCGTGTCGAACGCGCGAGTGGACGACAGGACGCCCCCGGGCGGCACGATCGTCACGTTGCCGATCCCGCCGAGGTTTTGTAGCGCGCGCCATTCGGTGGCGTGAGCGAAGAGCAGCGCATCGGCCGCCGGGACGAGCGGCGCGCCCTGCCCGGCCGCGGCGACGTCGCGGACACGGAAGTCACTCAAGACATCGATTCCGGTGCGCTCCGCAATCACGGCCGGCTCCCCGAACTGCCACGTCGAGTGCCCCGGCTCATGCCAGACGGTTTGCCCATGGCTCGCGATCGCCGCCACCGACGACCGCCCGACTCCAGCCTCCGCAATCGCCGCGATCGCCGCTTCCGCGAGCCAGTCGCCGAGATCGAACGACAACCGACAGTACTCACGGGGCGTCACGCCCACGAGTGCTTGCGAGAGTCGGTCGCGCTGCGAGGCGTCATACGCCTTGACGCTCATGCCTAACAACTGATACGCGATCCGGCGATCTGGGCCGCGACCGAACCGCACGACAGCCGCCGAGATGCCATCGAGCGAGGTGCCGGACATGAGGCCGACGACGATTCGCTCGTCAGAGCTCGCGGCTGTCACGACTGCACTGGCGGTGGCGCGTCGGTCACGACGCGCCGGATTACGCCGCCTGCCGCCGCGAGCGCCTGGTCCGCGGCCTCGCGATCAACACCGAGTTTCTGCATGACGATCGCGGTCTTGACTCGGTTGCCCGCCGCCTCGAGGAGGGACCGCGCCTCATCACGCGACACGCCGCACACCTCGACGACGATGCGCTCGCTGCGATCGCGCAGCTTCGCGTTGGTGGCTTTGAGGTCGACCATCAGGTTGCCGTACGTCTTGCCGATGCGGATCATCGCGCCGGTGGTGATCATGTTGAGCACCATCTTCGTCGCAGTCCCTGCCTTGAGGCGCGTGGATCCCGTGACGGCTTCCGGCCCGACGATCGCGATCACGGCGACGTCGACCTGCGAGAGCAGCTTGCCCGAGACGGGCGTGCACGCGAGGATCGCGGTGCGCGCCTTTCGCTCCCGCGCTCGCTCGATCGCGCCGTGGACGAACGGTGTGGTGCCAGATGCGGCGATACCGACGACGACGTCGCGCTCACCCACGTTGTGCTCGTCCATTATCGCAGCGCCGCCGGCCGGAGCGTCCTCGGCGCCTTCCTGTGCGCGGAGGATGGCCGGGAACCCGCCAGCGATGATGCCCTGGACCATGTCGGGATCACTGCCGAAGGTCGGTGGGCACTCGCTCGCGTCGAGGATCCCGAGGCGACCGGACGTCCCCGCGCCAACGTAGAAGAGACGCCCGTCTCGTCGGAACGCGTCTTCGGTGAGCGAGACGAGCCGCGCGATCTCGACACGCTGGCTCGCGACGGCGTCAGCGACTGCCCGGTCTTCCGCGTTCATCAGATCGACGATCTCGAGCGCGGTGGCGAGATCGATGTTCGCGGTGCGCGGGTTGCGGCGTTCGGTGATGCGCGAGTCGGGAGGCGCCTGACGAGTCACGGGCTTAACTTATCGGGCACGAGCGACTGGGGGCAACCGATCGCCGTCTCTCCGTAACGACTGGAGTAAGCGAAATGAAAACACGCATCGCGAGACGATCCGGGACGGTCGTGATCGTGCTGGCGGTTGGTGTTGGAGCGTGCTATCACGCCAATACGCCCTCCGCGCAGGCGGACAGCAGGGCAATCTCGGCGCACTTCCCGGTCGACTGGCGCTTCAAGGCCGGTGAATCCGGAACGTTCGCGCCGACAGCGGTTGTAGCGAGCAACAATGCGCTCGCGAGCGCCGCCGGCGACGAGATCATGCGCGCCGGCGGCAACGCCGTGGACGCCGCCGTCGCGACAGGCTTCGCGCTCGCGGTGACCTTCCCCTTCGCCGGCAATCTTGGTGGCGGCGGCTACATGGTCATTCGCATGGCGGACGGCCGCACGGCCGCCGAGGACTACCGCGAGATCGCGCCGCTCGCCGCGAGCCGCGACATGTACCTCGGGCCCGACGGCAAGCTCACGGACGAGAGCGTTGTCGGCTATCGGGCGTCCGGTGTGCCGGGCGCCGTGGCGGGAATGAGCGCGGCGCTGGCGAAGTACGGGACGAAATCGTTACGCGAGGTGCTGCAGCCCGCAATTCGCCTCGCCGATGAAGGCTTCGTCGTCGACAGCGTGCTCTTCACGTCGCTCGACCACAACCGCGACTATCTCGAGCGGTTCGATGGAAAGGCCGTGTTCTATCCGAACGGCGAGCCGCTCCAGCCCGGCACGCGATTCCGCCAGCCGGCGCTCGCGCGCACACTCAAGCTGATCGCCGCGCAGGGGCCGGACGCGTTCTACAAGGGCGAGGTGGCGGACTCACTCGTCGCGGGAATGAAGCGCGGCGGCGGAATCATCACGAAGGAAGATCTCGCGCGCTACAAGCCCGAATGGCGTCAGCCCATCGCGTCCACCTACCACGGGTACAAGCTGTTCACGATGCCGCCGTCCTCGTCAGGCGGCGTCACCATCACCGAGACGCTCAACATTCTCGAGACGTTCGACTCGCTCCCGCCGTTCGGCAGCGTCGGCTACACGCACGCGCTCGCGTCCGCGTATCAGCGCGCGTTCATCGATCGCAACTCGAAGCTCGGCGACCCGGCATTCGTGCATGTGCCGCTCGACAAGCTCACGAGCAAGTCGTACGCGCGGGAGCTTCGGAAAACGATCGCTCCCGATCGCGCGAGCGCGACACCGGTGCTCGAGCGCACGATCGCCGACGGCAACCACACGACGCATTATTCCGTGGTGGACGGCGCGGGCAACGCGGTGGCCACCACGACGACGATCAACAATGGCTACGGCTCGGGCGTTTACCTAACGGGTCCCGGGTTCTTCATGAACGACGAGATGGACGACTTCGCGGCGCAGCCCGGGAAGCCGAACATGTTCGGGCTCGTGCAGGGCGAACAGAACGCGATCGCGCCGGGCAAGCGCATGCTGAGCGCGATGTCGCCGACGATCGTGCTGGATCCCCAGGGCAAGCTGCTGCTCGTCGTCGGCGCGGCGGGTGGTCCGAGAATCATCACGGCGACATCGCAGGTGATTCTCAACGTGATCCAGAATCACATGACGCTGGCGGACGCGATGCGCGCGCCGCGGCTGCATCATCAGGCGCTGCCCGACACGCTGCGGTTCGAAGCCAACGGCCTAACGCCGGCAGTGGTCGACTCGCTCACCGCGATGGGGTGGAGCCTGGACCCGGTGCGCGGCTCGGCCAACGTGAACGCAATCATGCGCGCGGGGCGCGGCTGGGTGGCGGTGACTGAGCCGAGGGATCGCGGGCCGAGTCGGGCAGTGGGCCACTAAACGGGGGAATCGGGAAGAGGGAATCAGGAATAGGAAACCCTCGGGAAGCTCATCTCCATAGAGAGGCCTCCCGAGGGCTTTCGATTCCTATTCCCGGTTCCGCAATCCCGGTGGTTACGCTGCCTTGATCGTCAGCGGCGATGTGAGCGTGATCACAATCTTCGCGCCGTCGTTCACGCAGCCTTCGTAGTTCGCGGTCGCGGCCGCCGCAGCCGTACCAGCCGCTGCACCACCCGCCGCACCGATCACGGTGCCCTTCGTGTCCTTTCCGATGACCTGACCGATCACGGCACCGAGGATCGCGCCGCCGACCACCTTCTTGGCGTCGTTGCCCTTGGTCGAGTTGCGAACCCGGTCGACTGCCGCGGAGGTCACGTCGCCGTCCACGTTATAAGTCGCGCCACCGAACGAGATCGTCTTCACCGCAAAGCCCATCTCGATGTTGTCGTTCGCGTTCTCGCTTCTCTTGAGCTTCGTCACCTCGATCACGGCCGTGGCGCCCGCCGGGATCACCGCGCCATTGGAGCCGGTCACGGCGTCGTTCAACGTCGCCGAGAAGCGATCACCGACCTTGTTCGTGTTCGTGCAGACCTTCGCGCCCGAGGCGAGCGTGAGCGTCGTGCCTGACGCGATCGCGCCGACGTTGCCGCCCGAGGTCTTCTCACCGGCCGTTACCGTATTCCCCGACGGCGTACGCGCCGGAGCCGTCGACTCCGGCTTTGCTGCCGGTGTGGTCGGCTTTGGAGCTGGACGCGACGTGCGCGGCTTCGACGTCGCACGCTCAGGAGTACGTGAAGGCTCGGCGGCCGGCGCAGCCGGAACGTCCTTCAGCTGCGGCTGCGCAGCGCTATCCCCCGTCGCAAGCTGGAGGTCGCGGCTGAGCGCAGTGTCCCGAGCCAGCGAACTGTCCGCCTTGTTGTCGCCCTTGCTGCACGCCGCGACTCCGAGCGCGAACGTCAGCGCCAGCGGTACAATGCGGCTCATATATTTCGACATCGTTTGACCTCCTCTTCTGATGCGGTAGTTCGTACCAAGTGTGCTGAAAAAGGTGCCTTCAGCCAGGGACAGACGGGCAAGCGATATGCCAACCATGAGGGCGCTTCGACGACTTCTACCGTACTACACCCCATATCGCTGGCAAGTCATTCTTGGACTTGCCTTTGTGGTGATCTCGTCAGCGTTCGCCAGCGTCACGCCATGGCTGCTGCGCGCTGCGCTCGACGGGATTCGTGCGGGTGTGGAATCGCGACGCATCTGGATGCTCGCGGCCGCAATGGTCGGTCTCGCTCTCGTTGCCGGGGTTCTCCGCTATGGGATGCGTGAGCTGATCAACGGTCTCAGTCGACGAATAGAATACGACCTCCGCAACGACCTCTTTGCCCATCTCCTGCGACTCGATGCAGGCTACTTCGGGCGAACGCGGACCGGTGACATCATGGCTCGCCTCACCAACGACCTGAGCGCTGTGCGCCAGGCGGTGGGTCCTGCCATCATGTACCTCACGAACACCATCGCGGGCGGCGTGTTCGCGCTGTACTTCATGCTGCGCATCGACACGCGGCTGACACTGCTCGCGCTCACCCCGATGGTGCTGCTGCCGATCCTCACGATCTGGCTCGGCCGCGCGATCCACGAACGATTCGAGGCCGTACAGGAACACTTCAGCACGATGACCACGCGCGCGCAGGAGAACCTCGCCGGCGCCCGCGTCGTTCGCGCGTATCGTCAGGAGCAGCCGGAGCTCGAGCGCTTCGCCGGGCTCAATGACGAGTATCTCACGAAGAACATGCAGCTCGTTCGGCTGTACGGCCTCATGAACCCGGCGTTCGGCCTGCTCGCCGGCCTCGGCGCGGTCACCGTGCTCGGTGTGGGCGGAACGCTCGCCGTGCACGGGACGATCACTGTCGGCGCGTTCGTGGCCTTCGGCCTGTATCTCGGCATGCTGACGTGGCCGCTCATCGCGTTAGGCTGGGTGGTCAACCTCTTCCAGCGCGGTGCCGCGTCAGGCGCGCGCCTCCTCGAGATCCTCGATGCGTCGCCCGCCGTCAGCAACCCGCCGGCGCCCGCGTCACTTCCTTCCGCAACTGCCGGACGCTCGGTCGAGTTCCGCGGCGTCGGGTTTCACTACCCGCCGCCCGCAGGTGCGCACGCCCGTTGGGTGCTCCGCGACATCTCGTTTCGCGTGAGTGCGGGCGCGACACTCGCGGTCGT
>Ga0310811_10005449_pt1 | contig 16082 bp, 13 predicted proteins | sample YCmetagenome_FD_207642 | JGI IMG/M metagenome (GOLD analysis project Ga0310811, IMG submission 207642) | Soil microbial communities from experimental microcosm in Duke University, North Carolina, United States - YC | ecosystem: Engineered > Artificial ecosystem > Soil microcosm > Unclassified ...
CCGTCGCGCAGCCGGGGGTTGCCCGGGTCGGCCACGCACACGAACCGGTCCCGGCAGATCACCTCCGGCTGCCCAGCCGGGCGGTAGAACCCCAGCGGGACGATCAGCAAGTCATGCTGCAGCAGGCCGCGCTCATCGCTGATCAGCTCCATAGGGAGTGGCCGCAGGGCAAGCCGGACCCCGGGGGCCAGGGCATGCACGCGCCGCACCAGGTCGCCGAGCGCCAGGATCGACTCGCCGGGAATCCCGACCGAGAATTCCCTGGCGCTGGTCGCCGCGTCGAACTCGCCGGTCTCCGCGAACGTCCGCTCGACCTGGCGCAGGGCAAGCCGCACGGCGGGCAGCGTACGTTCCGCGGCCGGGGTGAGCTCGAACTGGCGCCCAGACCTGACCAGGAGTTCATCGCCGAAGTGCTGCCGGAGCCGGGTCAACGCAGCGCTCATCGCCGGCTGGGTCAGGTTCAGCCGCGCGCCTGCCCGGGTCAGGTTGCGCTCTTCAAGCAACGCGCCGAGCGCGGCCAGCAGGTTCAGGTCAATGCCGCTGACACTGCTCAATGTCGATTGCTCCTTGGTTCTTGGGACCGCAAGGGAAAAGAATCCATCAGGAGCCTAAGAATTATCACGATAACCAAGCAGGCAACGTCAGTATCGCAGGCGGCAGTGACGGGGGTTTCCGCATGGCATTCGGTGGCGTCGATCTGAATCTGATGGTCATCTTGCAGGCGCTGCTTGAGGAGGGCAGCGTCACGCGGGCAAGCATCCGCGTGGGGATGCCGCAGCCGACCGTGAGCACCGCGCTGGCCCGGCTCCGCAGGCATTACAAGGACGAGCTGCTGGTGCGGTCGGGGAACGGCCACGCGCTCACCCCGCTGGCCAGGTCGCTGCTGCCCTCGGTGCAGGAGTCGATGCGGCTAATCGGCGAGGCGCTGTCGTTTGGAAACAGCCAGCCGCCGTCAGTCCCCGGCCGAAAGCTCACCATTAGCCTGTCGGACTATTCTGTCGCGCTGCTTGCCGAAGACCTGCTGCGCCGGGTGCACGAACTGGCCCCTGAAATACATCTTGAAGTGCACCGAGTCACCCCGGAGACCGTGGAGGAGAGTGACCGGTGGGTACTGCAGCATGACTTGCTGCTCGCTCCGCTGGGGTTCTACCGCCCGGCTGGGCAGCCGGAGGTGATCTGCCGGGACCGGTTCGTGTGCGTGGCCGACCCGGGCAACCCCCGGCTGCGCGACGGGCGGCTGACGCTGGAGGACCTGAGCGCGCTCCCGCACGCGGCCGCGCGGCTGCCGCACGCCGAGGACGACCCGGTCCAGGCCGCACTCGACCGCCACGGCATCACGCCGAGAATCGTGCTCACCACCGCTGGATGGCTGCCGCTTCCCTTCCGGGTGGCCGGCAGTCAGATGGTGGCGATCGTCCCGGAACGGCTGGCCCGGCGTGTCGCCGGCGCGGCGGGGGTCGCCGTCGTCGAGCCGCCGTTCGGGCAGGTCGAGCTGGTCGAGGCCGCCTGCTGGAATCCCATGCGCGCCACCGACCCCGCGCTTACCTGGCTGCGCGGCGTCATCAACGCGGGAGTTTAGGCCGGCCCCGGCCACCTCAGCCGCCGCCGGTGCGCTGGAGGGACATCGCGTGCTCGACGAGGGTCAGCAGCGCGGCCTTCGTCGACTCCCGGTCACGCGCGTCACAGTGGATAAGCGGCACATGCGACGCGACGGTCAGCGCCTCCGCCACGTCGTCCGTCTGGTACGGGTAATGGCCGCCGAAGCCGTTGATCGCAACGACGAACGGGATGCCGGACGACTCGAAGTAGTCCACGGCGGGGAAGGAATCCGCCAGCCGCCGGGTATCGACGAGCACCACGGCACCGATGGCGCCGGTGACAAGGTCGTCCCACATGAACCAGAAGCGCTGTTGTCCCGGCGTCCCGAACATGTACAGCACGAGGTCGGATTCCAGGGTGATCCGCCCGAAGTCCATGGCCACCGTCGTGGTCGCCTTGCCCTCCAGCAGCGAGAGGTCGTCAACGTCCGTGCTCGCCTCGGTGAGCGCCGCCTCGGTGGTCAGCGGTTCGATCTCTGACACCGAACCGACGAACGTCGTCTTGCCCACGCCAAACCCGCCGGCTACCACGATCTTTACCGATGTCAGGTGACCCGCGCCGAGACCACCCGGCGGTGGCGCGTGGAACTGCGGCGGCGGCACGAATCCGCTCATGCTCCGTTTCCAAGCACGGCAACGTGGTTGGAGCGGCGGGACGCGGGAGTGATCATCTTGCCCGCGCGCTCGACCAGCAGGGCCATCTCGTAGGCGATCAGGCCAATGTCGGCGGTCGTGGCCGCCAGCACGGCGAGGCTGGCACCGTGGCTGATGGCCATGATCACGAGTACCCCACCTTCCATTTCCACCATGGTCTGCACCACGTAGCCGCCCTCGAACACCCGGGACGCCCCCTGCGTCAGGCTCGCAAGCCCTGACGTCACGGCTGCGAGCTGATCGGCCCGGTCTTGCGGGAAGCCGACATTGCACGCCAGCGGGAGCCCGTCGGAAGAGACAACCACCGCGTGGGCCACGTCGGGAACGCGATCCACGAAGTTCGTGACTAGCCAGTTCAGATCATGTGCAGGGCGCCCCGAGGTGTTCACGCTTGTTCCCTTTCATCGGCGCTGATCGTCGCGCATCTCATTTCAGTTCTCATCGGCCTCGAAATCCTCAAGGGGAGCGGCGGCGCGGCCCTCTCGACCGCCGCGCTGCAGGCCGGCCATGCGACTGCGGGCTGCGGCCGCCGTCTTCTGAATGTCCTCCGGCGTCCGGGCCGCCGGAGGGGGCACCGGACGCTGGATGCCTGCTGGAGGTGCCTGGTCGCGCGCGACTTTGCCCGGGACCAGGTTCGCGCTCGGTACGCGCTTCGGCAGTCCCGCCGTCGTCACTTGCCCGGTCGTGGGCGAGGCCGCCGCGCGGGCCGCACGGAAACCGTCGTCCGCAGGCGAGGTCCACGACCCGGATGAGGCCGGCATGCTGCCGCTGTCCCTGCTGAGAGGCGGTCCGCCGCGGCGGAACCAGCCCGACTCGACCGAGTCGAATATCGGCAGCCGCTCGTCTCTGCCGCCGTAGCGAGTTCCGGACTCCGGCGCCGGCACCACCGGCTGCGCCGGTGGTGCCGGTGGTGCCGGTGGTGCCGACGAGGTTGGGACCTGCTCGGAAGCCAGCGTGGACGGGGTCTCCCGCATTGCGGAGGCCGACGACCAGATGGAACCGGTCGCCTGTGCGCGCGCGACCGACCGGCGCGGTGCCGTCACGGCGGTCGGCGACATGGCATCCGTCACTGGCTCGCTTGCGGCCGGGCCGATCGTCCGGTTCAGTGTGCTGTACGCATCCTCGTTGCTGTCCTGTGCGCCCGCGGTGAAGCGCCGGGGCGACTGAGTGGGCAACTGGGCGGTGTCGGCTTCCGCGACTGCCTCAGAAAGCCAGACGAGTGCGGTCAAGCCGCCGCCGCGCGCGTGCTGCAAGCGAACGCGGATCCCGTGCCTGGCCGCTAGCCGGCCAACCACGAACAGGCCCATCCGCCGCGAGACCGCGACATCAACCACCGGAGGGTTGTCCAGGCGCCAGTTCGCGTACGAAAGGTCCTGCTCCGAGATGCCGAGGCCGGCGTCGGTGATGGTAATCAGCACACCGCCGCTCGCCAGTTGCTGGGAGGCGATAAGCACCTGCGTGTCCTCCGGCGAGAACACCGTGGCGTTCTCCACCAACTCGGCGACCAGGTGCACCACGTCGCTGGCAACCCGCCCTGCCACCCTGACGCCGGGCTGCACGCTGAGGCTGATCCTCTCGTACTGCTCGATCTCGGAGACCGCGGCACGCAGCACGTCGACGAGCGGCACCGGCTGAGTCCACTTGCGCGGGGCTTCGTGGCCGGCCAGGACCAGGAGGTTCTCGGAGTTGCGGCGCATCCGGGTGGCCAGGTGGTCTAGGCGGAACAGGCTGCTCAGCCGGTCCGAGTCCTGTTCGGTCTGCTCAAGCCGGTCAATGATGCCGAGTTGCCGTTCGATCAGCGACTGGCTGCGCCGGGAGAGGTTCACGAACATCGCGTTCAGGTTCGAGCGGAGCATGGCTTCGTCGCCCGCGAGCCGCACGGCCTCGCGGTGAATCTGGTCGAAAGCCCGGGCAACCTCGCCGATCTCGTCGGCTGAGTTGATGCCGATGAGCTCGATCTTGACGTCACTGTCTCCGTCCTGGCTCTCGCTGAGCCGCCGCACGATCTCTGGCAAGCGCCGCCCGGCTACGTCGAGGGCGTCGGCGCGCAGCCTGCGCAGCGGCACGATCATGGAGCGCGCCACCAGGATGGTGATGGCGAGCACCAGCACAAGCAGGACGAGCACGACGATTGCCGTCACCCGCTCGGAACCCTCCGAGCTCTGCTGGAGCGATGTGGCCTGTGCGACGCTGGACGCCAGGAGGTCGCTTTCGAAGTCCCGCAAAGTGCTCAGCTCGTTGGTCATGTCGCTGTACCACGCTTGCGGCCCGCCACTCGGCTGGATGGGCGGCTGCCCGTTGTCCCCGCTGATGAGGGCGTTCTGCTCGATCGCTTCCGCGGCGTCAATGCCTGGCCCGGAGACGATGTTGTTGAATTGCTGGACCTCGGTGAGGGTCGGGGAAAGGCCGGATGACGGCGAGTACGCGGGCAGGTTCTGGCCGACACTCTGGAAGGCCGCCAGGTCGCTGTTCTGCGCCGCTTGCGCGTTGATCAGTTCCTGGAGCCCGCCGATTCCGAACTGCCCCTGGATGAGCTCGGCGAACAGGATCGCGCGCTGCTGCGAGACCTCGTCCGCCATCTGCGCGATGTCGCCGAGCGAACTGACCGTCTGCGCCAACTGGGGGCTTGAACTGCCGGCCGCCAGGTCGTTGTCGAACGTCAGGAGAACGGAGATGACGTGCGTGTAGTCGGTGCTCACCGGCAAGGCCGTCATCCCTGTGCCCATGAGCGTGCGCACGGAGGGCAGCGTTGCGAGCTGGGATATCAGTGCCGACAGGTCGGTGCGGGCGACGGCCGGGTAGCTTGAGTCGATCTGCCCGGCTGCCTTTTCCACTACGGCGGCACGGCTGCTTGTGGTCACGTACTGGCTGTTCAGTTGGCTAGAGATGGTCTTCGCCAGGGTCTCGTCACCCGACTGCTTCGCAGCCACTTCCCCGGCCGCGAGGTCTCGCTCGTCCTCGACGGATTGGGTGAGCGCGGTGACTGCGCTGCCCAGGCTGGCGAGGTGGTTCACGTGCGCGAAAACAGCCGCCGTGTTCCGTGCGCTCTCAATGCGAACGCCGCCGAGGACGATCGCCGCAATCGTGGGTATGACGACCAAGACCCCGATGCGCCACCGCACCCGCCAGTTCCGCAACTGGAAGCGGGACTTCAGAGGCAGGGGCTGATCCGAGCGCTGCCCGTGCTTATCCGGCACTTCAGCGGGTGGGGGGTCGAGGGACTTCTCAGGAGGCCTCCTCATCTCCAGCGCCGCTGTGGTCATCGTGCCGCTGCGTTGATCCACTGTCGCTCGCTTCTGTGCTTCCGCCGCATTGGTAAACCCGCGAACCCGGAGCGGGCTGCGGGAACGTACAGGAAAGGGAGGAGCGACCAGATGACTGACAGGCAAAAGCACGCGCACGGCGGCTGCCGTCGCTCCTCCCATTGGGGCAACGTTGAGTGCCGTGCGCGAAAGACAGCACAACGGTAACCAGGAGAAGCGCCAGGCGCGTTACCTCTGCCTTCAATATGCCATTAACGTATGCTATGGACCCTTATCAGGACGTTTGATGATTGCCGTTTACCTGCACTTATATACGGATATATGTACACAAATCGCAATGAGAACGATTGCATCGTGATACGGCCTGATACGTTCGGGTCTTGCGCCCACCAGATCCGGGCCACTGCGGAAGCGTCCGCGATGACAATGGAGGGCTGTACGTGCCAGACCGGCCGCCTCGAGTCTCTTTAGCGGCAATTCTCCGCCTGCCCCGCCTGGGCGGACTATCAGCAATCTCAGCGGGCCGTTCATCCAGCGCACGAATATGGTCCGCTTCCTTAGCATTCCTTTGAAATGCCCGCCGAGTATCAGCAAATGCGGCAAGTCATTTGACCCAAAAAGGAGTTACCATGAGACGCCCCCGTCCTCATTGGTTTTCACTTGTCTTCGCGACCACGGCACTGGCAACCGGGGTTGCCGCGTGCAGTTCTGGTTCCTCAAGCCAGGCAAGCGGCGGCAGCAGCACCAGCAGCAATAGCGGCTCGCTGACCACTGTCACCGTCGCCGCCCCGGACATCGCCTCCTCGGTAACGCTGCAGATCGCCCAAGACCAGGGCCTTTTCAAGGCAGAGGGTCTCGACGTCAAGGTGCAGATCGTCGCGAACTCCAACGCCACCACCGCTCCCCTGCTGGCGGGCACGCTGGACTTCACCTCGGAGAACTGGGTGGGCATGTACATCCAGGAGATGACGAACCCCAAGCTCGGGCTGAAGGTGATAGCCGACAACTTCCAGGCCACCGACAACATCGCGGCGATCGTGGTGCCGAAGGGCTCCAAGATCACGTCGGTAAAGCAGCTGGTCGGGAAGAACATCGCCCTGCCTGGAAAGGGCACCAGCATCGGCCCGCTGTCGGTGGACGTGCTGCTTAACAGCTACGGCGTCAAGGCGACGGCGACGAACCCCCAGTACCAGACCGTGGTTGAACCTTTCCCCAATATGCCGGCGGCCCTCGCCGAGGGCAAGGTCGACGCGGCGTGGGTGACGGAGCCGTTCGTCACGGTCGCGGAAGAGGCGGGCGCCCACGTCCTTGCCTACACGTACAGCGGGGCGCTGAAGAACTTCCCGATCGGCCCTTGGGCCACCACCGAGTCCTTCGCGGAGAAGAACCCGACTGCCGTCAAGGAGTTCACCGCCGCGATCACCAAGGCGCAGCAACTGGCGGCGTCCGACCCGGCTCTGGTCCGCAAGGAGGAGCCGATCTGGATCAAGACGCTCAAGCCCCAGATCGCCGATGTCATGGCTCAGGGCACCTACGACTCCACGGTCAACCTGACCAGCCTCCAGCGGGTTGCCGATGTGATGGAGGACTACGGCTTCCTCCCGAAGAGCTTTGACTCTCAGCTCAAGTCGTTCATTACGTTGCCGGCAGGGGCATGACCGTCTTCGCACGTGCCGGGCGCATGACACGGAAGATCAGCCTTGGGCTGGTTGGCGTGGCCGTGCTCCTTGGCCTGCTGCAAATCGCCGAAGGGGCAGCGGGAGTCAATCAAGTGCTGTTCCCGCTCCCCTCGGCGGTGCTGGCCCAGACCTGGGACCTCATGTCCAACGGCTCGTTCTGGTCCGCGGTCGGGGCAACGCTCGCAGCCTGGGGAGAGGCGATGGTGTTCACCATCGTCATCGCGGTCCCCCTCGGGCTGATCCTCGGCTCTCTCCCCACCGTGGACTCGGCGCTGACCCCGATCTTCGAGTTCTTGCGCCCCGTACCGGCCGTGGTCATCTTCCCGCTGGTCCTGCTCGTGGCACGGGACAACACGCGGGCCCAGGTGTCCGTTGTGGTGTTCTCGTCGATGTGGCCAGTGCTGATCAATACCGTTTACGGGCTGCGCGAGGTGGACCCGGTGGCCAAGCAGACGCTGCGCAGCTTCGGCTTCGGCTCGCTCGCGGTCGCGCTGCGGGTGTCGCTGCCCAGCGCCGCGCCGTTCATCATGACCGGCATCAGGATCGCCGCGTCGCTCGCCTTCGTCGTCACCGTCGCGGTGGAGATCGTCGGCACCGGGTTCACCGGTATGGGGGCCTATGCCGCGCAGTCGCAGAGCGCGGGCGGTGACATCACTGTCCTGCTCGCGGTGGCGGTCTGGGCCGGGGTGATCGGGCTCGCCGTCCACGGCGTCTTCGCGACCGTGCAACGGCGCGGCTTCCGCTGGCATCAGGCCCTGACGGCAACCGTCGCGGAGGACTCGTGAACCGCGCCCCGGCCGCGATCCGGCTGACGATACAGCTCGGCGCGATTGTCGCCGCCGTCGCCATCTGGCAGCTCTGGACGGCCGCCGCGAAGGATCCGTACTTCCCGGAGCCGTCGAGCATCATCTCCTCCCTGCACCGCCAGTGGTTCTCCGGCCCGGCGGGTCACCTGTGGCTGAATGCGGACGGCACAGGAAACCTGCTGCCCAGCCTCGGCCGGATGCTCGGCGGTTGGGCGGCCGCCAGCCTGATCGGCATCGCCGCCGGCGTGGCGATCGGGCGGCTGCCGGTTCTCGCCGAGCTCAGCGAGCCGATCGTGCACTTCGCCCGCGCGGTGCCGCCTGCGATCCTGGTGCCGGCGTTCCTCGTCATGCTTCCCGTCGGCACCCCGGTGGAGCTTGCGACGATCGTGTTCGGCGTCCTCTGGCCGGTCCTGCTGAATTCGATCGACGGGGCACGGCACGTGCACCGCGGGCACATCGAGTCAGCGCGCGCCTTCCGCGTCCCCGCCTTCCAGCGGCTGACGCGGATCATCCTTCCGAGCGCCGCGCCCAAGATCTTCGCCGGGCTGCGGGTAGCGCTGGCCCTGGCGCTGACCATGATGATCATCTCGGAGTTCGTCGGCAGTACTGACGGCATCGGCCAGGAGGAGAACACGGCCTGGACGACCTTCGACGTGCCGGTGATCTGGGCGGTCATCATCTTGATCGGGCTCCTCGGCATCGCGTTCAACGCCGTGCTCAGCCTGGTTGAGCACCGCGTCCTGGCATGGCAGCAAGGGGTCCGGTCGACCGCATGAGCGCTTACCAGCAGTGCCAGATAGGAGTCACTGAATGCAGGAAGTAACCGCGGTCCGGTCGAGGGAACTGGCCACAGCGGTAACTGACATGGCCGAAGCCCAGGCGGCGATCATGGCGATGGAGCGCGCGGCGTGGCGGTACACCGCGCTCCGGGCCCTAGTGTCCGTCGGCTGCCCGGAGCAACTGCGCGACGGTCCCATGGGCATCGCGGAACTGGCCCAGCGCTGCGGCGCCCATCCGCTGACCCTGCACCGGTTGCTCCGTTCCGCCGCACAGACTGGACTGGTACGCAGCGTGCCTCCCAACGCGTATGAGCTCACTGCGGCGGGCCTCGCCCTGCTTGAGGGAAGGTCGGCGCTGACCCTCAGGTACAACGCCGACCCGGAGATCTGGGGCGGGTTCGGCGAACTGACCGAGACCGTCAGGACCGGCGAGGCACCGTTCCTTGTGCGGAACGGCAATGTCTACGCCTACCTGGCCGACAAGCCAGCGCTCTCCGCGGTGTTCGACCAGCTCATGGAAGCCAACCTGGAGCCGCTCGCCGCCAGCCTGGCCAAGGCCGGCGACTTCTCCGGCCTAGGCATGGTCGTCGACGTCGGCGGAGGCAAGGGGACGTTCCTCGCCGCCATCCTCCAGGCCAACCCGGGAATGCGCGGCATCTTGCTCGACCTGGAACGCGTGGTACCGGCGGCCAGGGAGTACCTGGCCGCCAGCGGCGTGGGAGAGCGGTGTGAGTTCGTGGCAGGCGACTTCTTCGCGACGATGCCGACGGGCGCTGACGCGTATTTCGTGGCGCATGTCATCCACAACTGGGACGACGACCGGGCCCTGGCCCTCCTGCGCAAGATCCGCGCGGCCATCCCCCCGCATGGCCGCCTGCTCATCCTTGAGCAGCCGCTGCCCGACGACGACCGCCCGCACTTCGGCAAGGACCTGGATATCCGCATGCTTACCCTGCAGTACGGACGAGAGCGCAGCTACGCGGAGTACTCTGCCATGCTCGCCGCCGCCGGTTTCGCTCCCGGTGAGGTTACTCAGCTGCACCGCGACGAGTGCTTGATCACCGCGTCACCCGTGGTGGCCGGCCGTGCTTGAGGTAACGAGTGTCACCCGGGCCTACGCGTCGCACGTGGCCGTCGAGGACGTGAGCTTCCGGGCGGCCGACGGTGAGCTGGTGACGATCGTCGGGCCGTCCGGCTGCGGCAAGTCAACGCTGCTGCGCTGCATGGCAGGCCTTCTCCGGCCCACAAGCGGCCAGGTCGTGCTGGACGGAACGGCGGTGACGCGGGTACCCGACCGGCTGGGCATCGTCTTCCAGGACTACAGCCGGTCGCTTTACCCGTGGCTGAGCGTGCGCGACAACGTGGCACTCCCGTTGCTCCGCACCGAACGCCGCCGTGCCGTCCGCCGGGAGACGGCGCTGGTCGCGCTGGAGTCGGTTGGCCTCGCGGCCAGCGCCGGGAAGTACCCGTGGGAGCTCTCCGGCGGTATGCAGCAGCGGGTGGCGATCGCCCGCGCGCTCGCCTACGACCCCGTGCTGCTGCTAATGGACGAGCCGTTCGGCTCCCTGGACGCGCAGACCAGGGAGGACCTCGAGGACCTCGTGCTGAAGGTACGGGCCGAGCGCGGGATCACGATCTTGCTGGTCACCCACGACATCGACGAGAGCGTCTACGTCGGCGACCGGGTGGTCGTGCTCACTCCCGGCCCCGGCCGGGTCCGCGCCGAGATCGAGGTACGCCTGCCTGCTCCGCGCGACCAAATCAAGACGAAGGAAACGCGTGAGTTCGCCCACTTGCGCACCGAGGTCAGCCGCCTCGTCCGCAGTAGTAACGCGGACAAGGCGGCAGTACAGACGTTCACCGAAGCGCCCTAGCTTTCAGCGGTTGCCTGTCGGGTTTCGTCGCGGAGTTTGACGGCGCGGACGAGGAGCTGGGCGACGTCGATGACTTCGACGTTCTGCTTGGCCTGGCCGGCGGCTTTCTTGGCGTTGACGGCGTCGCCGAGCATGACCATGCAGTAGGGGCAGGCGGTGGAGATGGTGTCGGGGTCGAGGGCGAGGGCCTCGTCGATGCGCTCCTCGTTGATGCGCTTGCCGGTGCGCTCCTCGAGCCACATGCGGGCGCCGCCGGCGCCGCAGCAGAAGCCCTTGCCCTTGCACCGGTGCATCTCCTGCGCGGTGGTGCCGGGGACGGCGTCGATGAGGGAGCGGGGCGGGGTGTAGACCTTGTTGTGCCGGCCGAGGAAGCACGGGTCGTGGTAGGTGATCTTCTCCTCTACCGGCGTGACCGGGGTGAGCTTGCCTTCCTCCACGAGCCTGGCGAGCAGCTGGGTGTGGTGGATGACCTCGTAGTTCCCGCCGAGCTGGGGGTACTCCCGGCTGATCGTGTTGAAGCAGTGCGGGCAGGAGGCGATGACCTTCTTGCCGCTGCCCGCCGCGACGCCGGCGTCGTTGAGCGTCTCGATGTTCTGCTGGGCGAGCATGCTGAAGACGAACTCGTTGCCGAGGCGGCGGGCGGGGTCGCCGGTGCAGGCCTCCATCGGGCCGAGCACCGCGAACTTCACCCCGGCCACGTGCAGCAGCTCCGCGATCGCCTTGGTGGCTTTCTTCGCCCGGTCCTCCAGCGCGCCGGCGCAGCCTACCCAGTAGAGGTACTCGGTGTCGGCGGGGATGGCACCGTCGATGACGGGGACCTCGAAGTCGAGCTCGGTGATCCACTCGGCGCGCTTGTCCTCGGCCATGCCCCACGGGTTGCCCCTGCGTTCCAAGTTGTTGAGCATGGTGGTCGCTTCCTGGGGGAAGGCGGACTCGATGAGGACCTGGTGGCGGCGCATCCCGTTGATGTGGTCGATGTGCTCGATGTCGACCGGGCACTCCTCCACGCACGCCCCGCAGTTGGTGCACGCCCACAGCACCTCGGGGTCGATCACCCCGTTGACGTCTTCCCCGCCGACCAGCGGGCGTTCCGCCTCGGCCTTGATCAGGTCGGACAGGCTCTCGCGCTGGTCTTCCGGTGCCAGGAGGTAGGGCGCCTTGGCGAAGGCGTGGTCCCGCAGGTCGAGGATGACCTGCTTCGGGGACAGCGGCTTGCCCGTCGCCCACGCCGGGCACTGGGACTGGCAGCGGCCGCACTCGGTGCAGGTCCCCAGGTCCAGGAACCCCTTCCAGGTCAGGTCCTCGACCTTCCCGATCCCGAACACGTCGGTGTCGGGGTCGGCCTCCTCGAAGTCCAGCACCTTCCCGCCGCTGCGCATCGGCTCCAGCGGCCCCAGCCCGTTCGGGCGGCGGGAGAACATCACGTTCAGGCCGGCCAGCCCGATGTGCAGGTGCTTGGAGTAGGTGACGATCACCAGGAACCCGAGCACGACGCCGAGCTGGGCGAGGATGAACACGACCTCCAGGACGCTGTTGACCCCGTAGCCGAGGGGGTGCAGGACCTGCGCGACCGCCCAGGACGCGAACGCCCACGCGTCGGGGTAGGGAAACACGCCGGTGTTCTGCTGCGCGCCCCGGTAGGCCAGCAGGGTGACGATGACCGCCGCGATCATGCCCAGGACCACCCAGGCGGCGCGGGTGTGGGAGCCGAAGAACCGCGACCGGCGCCCTTCCTTATGCGGGTCGTTGCGGAACCGGATCACCGTGAAGGTGGTGATGCCGCACAGCACCCCGACGGCGAACAGGTCCTCGATGAACCCGACCAGCGCCCAGTGCCCGATCCCCGGGATCGCGAACGTGCGGGAGAACAGCGCCCCGTAGGCCTCGATGATCGTCAGCAGCAGCACGATGAAGCCCCAGAACGTGAAGGCGTGCGCCATCCCGGGAACAGTCCACTTCAGCAGCTTCCGCTGCCCGATCACCTCGGTCAGCTGCGTCTCCGCCTCGCGCCCCGGGTGCCGCCTGGCGTACTCAAGGCGTTCCGGGGCGGGCTGTCCGCTCAGCGCCAGCCGCTTCAGCCACCACAGCCGCCGCCCCGCCACGGCGAACGCCGCCACGGTCAGCACCAGGCCGACGATCATCCGCAAGACCATGCGCAACCTCCGTACCGGCCGCCAGTCCGGGCCAATGAGCGAATCATTACTAGAATTAAATTCTATAATTAGCATACAGATCCCGATGGCGCCCTTTCAAGATGGCGCCTTAGCGGCCGTTCAGCCGACTCCTCACGGCCTCCCGTCCAATAAGAAACCACTTAGTATCTTGCGTTGGCCATCTCGGCCGATATAAGATCCAGATTGGTATCTAACAGAATGACGGGAGACCGCAATGACCAGCACGACGGCTGAACGAGCGGATGGCGCGGCGAAGCTGACTCCGGAGGTCAGGAACGCCTTGCTGGCGCTGATCGTCGGCGGAATCGCGGCGATCCTGGACTCGACGATGATCACCATCGCGCTCCATGCGCTGACGGTCAGCCTGCACGCCACGGACGGCACTATCCAGTGGGTCACGACTGGCTACCTGCTGGCGATGGCGGTCGCGATCCCGGTCACCGGATGGGCGGAGAGCCGGTGGGGTGGCAAGCGTGCCTGGATGGCCGCGCTGGTGCTTTTCGTCACCGGGTCGGTCCTGTGCGCGCTGTCCTGGAACGCCGCCAGCTTGATCGGATTCCGGGTCCTGCAGGGCTTCGCCGCCGGCCTGATCTTCCCGCTGATGCAGACCCTGGGCGTCAGGGCCGCGGGCGGACGCGCCAGCAGCACACTGATCGCCGCGGTCAGCCTGCCGCTGGCGCTCGGGCCGATCTTCGGCCCGGTGATCGGCGGGGTGATCATCAACTGGCTGAGCTGGCGCTGGCTGTTCCTGGTCAACGTGCCGGTGATCGCGGTCGGATTGATGTTGGCGTGGCGGCTGCTGCCCGCCGACCACCCAGTTCCCCGCGCCGGGCGAGCGCGCCTAGACGTGACCGGGCTCCTCTTGCTCGCGCCGGCGCTCGCCGGGATCCTGCTCGGCCTGTCGAACCTGTCCGCAGACGGCGGGATCGGCCACGCCGGCGTGCTCGGGCCGCTGCTGGCCGGCACCACGCTGCTCGGCGCGTTCTGCGCCCGGGCGCTCGCGCCCCGCGGCCGTCAGCCGGTCGTGGACGTCCGGCTGCTGCGGCTGCGCTCACTCGGGACCGCCTCCGCGGTCTTGTTCACCGCCGGCGCAGCCATGTACGCCGGGATGTTCCTGCTGCCGCTCTACTATCAGCAGCTGCACGGCGAGAGCGTGCTGTACGCCGGGCTGCTGCTTATCCCCCAGGGTGTCGGCTCGCTGGCCGCCCGCTTCACGGTGGGCAAGCTCATCGCCTGGCTCGGCGCCCGCCTGGTCACGATCGCCAGCTTCCTGGTAGCAGCCGCCGCGACCGTGCCGTTCGCGTTCGCCGGCCCGCACACCAGCCTGTGGCTGCTCGGCATTGCGCTCCTGATCCGCGGCTTCGGGATCGGGACCGTGCTTGTCCCGCCGCTGTCGGTCGCCTACCAGGATGTGCCGCCGACGGGCATCCCGCACGCCACCATGAACACCCGTATCGCCCAGCAAGTGGGCGCCTCGTTCGGCATCGCGATCGTTGCCGTCGCCCTGCAGTCCTTCCTCAGGCACGGCGCCGCCAGCGCGTTCCACGGCGCGTTCTGGTGGGCGACCGGCATCACCATCGCGGCGTTCGTCCCCGCCCTCGCCCTCCCCGCTGCCCGGGCGGCAGCCCGCAACTGACGTGCAGCCGCTCCCAGGTGCAGTCGGTTTCCGCCAAGGTGCTGAGCTCAGCGAGAATACGGCCGTGGACAAGATCCCTGGCAACGACAGCGAGCAGACCGACACGACGCAGACCCGCCGCCGCGGCGCCGAGCTCGAGCAAGCGATCCTCGACGCCGCATGGGAGCAGCTGACCGCCGAGGGATACGAGCACTTCACCATCGACACCGTCGCCGCCCGCGCCCAGACCAGCAAGCCGGTGCTCTACCGCCGGTGGAAGACCCGCGAAGACCTGCTGCGGGCCACCGTCCGCCACCGCGGCGCCGCCAGCCCGCCTCCTCCCGTTCCCGACACCGGCACCCTCCGCGGCGACCTCCTCGCGCTGCTCAGCCGGGCCAACACCACCCGCAACCCCATGGCCGCCCTGATCAGCAGCATGCTCGGCAGCTACTACAACCAGGCCGGCCCCACCCCGGCCGAGCTACGGGACGCGTTCCTAGGCCAGCGTGGCTCCGCCGTCGAGCAGGTCATCGACCGCGCGGTCAAGCGCGGCGAGATCGACCCAGCCCGGCTCACTCCCCGGATCATCGACCTCCCCTTCGACCTGTTCCGCCACGAGATGATGATGACCCTCAAGCCCGTCCCCGACCACGTCCTCCGCCAGATCGTCGACGACATCTTCATCCCCCTCGTAACCACTGGACGGCCGACCCGCTGACCACTGGAGTTGGGGCTCCTGGTTCGGGGTGTCCGCGCCAGCTCATGGTTCCGTGGACATTCACGTAAGGTCAGAGCCTGTGGAACGTGTTATGCCGCCGGGCGGCTACTCAACGGGACTGGCAGAACCTGAGTCGCGTTCCGTCCAGGAGATCTCCGACCGGGGCCGCCGGGTGACCTTTACCTGGTTCGATCCCCCGTTCCGGCCGGAACCGCCGCACTCCAATCAGGCATACGGCATTTGCTTCACCAGCGATGGGCTAATCGTGCTGGGCGCCTCCGATGACGACGGCGAGCGGTACTGGAACCTGCTCGGCGGCGGAGTCGAGCCCGGCGAAACGCTCGAGGACTGCCTGATCCGGGAAGTAATGGAGGAAGGCTGCGCCCGCGTGATCGACAGCCGCTACATCGGCTGCCAGCGCGTTGACGATCCTGACCACCCCACTGGGCCCTGGCGCTACTACCAGACGCGCTTCTGGGCCCGGGTGGAACTCCTGCCATGGGATCCGCAGCACGAGATCGACGAGCGCCGCCTGGTCCGGCCCGAAGATTTCCTCCGGACCCTGAGCTGGGGCTCCGCACCCACCGCCGCCATCATCCTCGCTGAAGCGCTCAAGGCCGAGGCTGAACGCAGCCGGGGCTAACGGCCCGCCGGGCGAGAGCGAACCACCCGGCAGCGCACAGAAAATGGGGCAGTGCGGTCCGTTCGGCTCGTGCCATCATCGCGAAGTGACTCAGACCGGTTCAGGCCGCCTGCGGACCGCGAAGGCCGAGGACGTCAGCCAGCTGCTGCGCCTTTGGACGCTTGTGTCACCCTGCCCGAGCACCGCAGCCATGGTTACGGAACGACGCTCGTACTCGACGTCGTGGCCTGGGCCCGGTCGATCGCTGCCGACCGCGTCGACCTGAGCGCCACTCCCGCG
>Ga0310811_10005451_pt1 | contig 16081 bp, 18 predicted proteins | sample YCmetagenome_FD_207642 | JGI IMG/M metagenome (GOLD analysis project Ga0310811, IMG submission 207642) | Soil microbial communities from experimental microcosm in Duke University, North Carolina, United States - YC | ecosystem: Engineered > Artificial ecosystem > Soil microcosm > Unclassified ...
TCTACCAGGCCGCCGACGTCAGGCCGATCGATTTCGATACCGACCATCCGCGCGTCAGTTACGTCAAGGACGGCATCAGCCATGAGATCGACTGCGATTTCATTGCCGGCTGCGACGGCTTCCACGGCATCAGCCGCGCCAGCGTACCCTCCTCGGCGATCCAGACCTTCGAACGGGTCTATCCCTTCGGCTGGCTCGGCATCCTCTCGGAGACGCCGCCGGTCTCAGAAGAATTGATCTACAACAACCATGAGCGCGGCTTTGCGCTGTGCACGATGCGCTCGACGCACCGCAGCCGTTACTACGTGCAATGCCCGCTCGACGATCATGTCGATCAATGGTCGGACGAACGCTTCTGGGATGAACTGAAGCGCCGGCTCGACCAGAAGGCGGCCGACGAGATCGTCACCGGCCCGTCGATCGAAAAGAGCATTGCACCGCTGCGCAGCTTCGTCGCCGAGCCGATGCGGTTCGGCCGGATGTTCCTCGCCGGCGACGCCTCGCATATCGTGCCGCCGACCGGCGCCAAGGGCCTGAACCTCGCCGCCAGCGACGCGCATTATCTCGCCGAGGCCCTGCGCGAATATTATGACGAGAAATCCTCCGCAGGGATCGACGCCTATTCCGGCAAAGCGCTTTCGCGGGTCTGGAAGGCGGTGCGCTTCTCCTGGTGGATGACCTCGATGCTGCACAAGTTTCCCGACCAGGGCGAATTCGGCGCGCGGATTCAACTCGCCGAACTCGACTACGTCGTCAGCTCGAAAGCAGCTTCGACGTCGTTGTCGGAGAATTATGTCGGGCTGCCGTTCTGACTCCGTCATTCCGGACGGCGCGAAGCGACGATCCGGAATCTCGAGATTCCGGGGTCACGCTTCGCGTGCCCCGGAATGACGGTGCATGCATTTCTTTCCCCCCAACACGCGTTTAAAACTTTGTAGGCGATGAAACTGTCACGCACTTCGCGTTCAATGCCGGCGTGTGCTGCCATCACGCGAGACGTCCATGAACGCGCAGGATATCCCCGAAGGTTTTGAACCCCATTTCAGGAAAAGCCCGCTCACCGATCCCTGGGAGCCGCTTTATTCGAAACGAACCGACAAAGCCGTCATTATCGGGTTGCGGCTGGCCACGCCGCACACCAATGCCCGTGGGCTCATTCATGGTGGGCTGATCGCAGCACTTGCCGACAACGCCATGGGGCTCAGCTGCGCGCAGCAATTGGGCCGGACGTCGTCACTGGTGACGATCGGGCTGGCGGTCGATTTCGTCGGCAGCGCCACGACCGGACAATGGCTCACGGTCGAAAGCGACGTGATCCGGACCGGCAGCACGATCTGTTTCGCGCAGAGCCTGGTCATGGCCGACGGCGCGACCATCGCGCGGGCGAACGGGACGTTCCGCGTGGTGAAGAAGGAGTGACCATTCCGGCGTGGGAACATTTCGATCGGATGCCCTGGTGAAGCGGGCATCCGAAGGTCTCGAGTTCGGCTCATTATTTCATTTTACGAAACAATGTTGTGCCAATCCGGCCGATTGTGGAACTCCTGAGAAGCGCCATTTTTAGCGGCAGAACCCCGCCTCAAGGATCTTCCGATGTCGGACACGCAGACCTATCCCAGCGACGTCGCGTTCACGCCGGCGGTGAAGGCGATCCAGGCCCGCAAGGGCTCGCGCGAAGCCTATGCCCATGTCGAAGAGAGCGGCGGCTGGCGCACCGAGATCGACGAGGGGCTTGCAGCCTTCCTCGCCGACACCAACAGCTTTTATCTGGCGACCGCGAGCCGCGACGGGCAACCCTATATCCAGCATCGCGGCGGCCCGAAGGGCTTCATCAGGGTGCTGGACAAGAAGACGCTGGCATTCGCCGACTACCGTGGCAACCGGCAATACATTACGCTCGGCAACCTCTCCGAAAATCCGAAGGCCTATATATTCGTGATGGACTATGCCCATCGCCGGCGCGTCAAGATCTGGGGCGAGGCGCGCGTCGTCGACGACGATCCCGCGCTGCTGCAGGCGCTGATGCCACAGGGTTACAGGGCGCGTCCCGAGCAGGTGATCCTGTTCACGGTCTCCGCATGGGACACCAATTGCCCGCAGCACATCCCGCAAAAATTCGACGCCGCCGATGTCGCATCGGTACTGATGGCGCGTGATGCCCGTATCGCAGAGCTCGAAGCAGAGCTGGCCGCTCTGAAAGGCCAGCCTGCCCCGGCACATTGAACCCCCTCAGGCCGCTTGGCGCAGCCGCGTCCAGGCGAAGTTCGGATAATACCGGCGCATCATTCGATCGACATAGTCGGTCAGATTTTGAAATTGCTCGGCGCGCTGGCGCAACGGGGAATCGAAGAACGGAGTGAGGATGCCCGCCAGCGCGCCGAAAGCGGTCGCATCGGTGCCGCAAGGCGTCTCGCCCATCAGATAGGGCTTGTCGCCCAGTTGCACCGACAGTGCAAACAGCGAGCGTATCGCGAGTTCGACATCGTCATCCGGGGCGTGACGGCCGAGGCCGCTCAGCAAATAATTCTCGGCGACACGGAATTGCGCGTCCTCGCGCAGCTTCTCACGTACATGTTCAGGTGCGCCATCGAAGAAATGCGACGGCCCCTTGGCGAAATTGTCGGCATCGACCCAGCGCGCACCGACCAGCGCCCAATAGACGTGATGCTCGATCATCCGCTCGAAGGCCCAGGCCTGCGCACGCTCTCGCCGGTCGAGACCGGCGTCGAAATCGAAACCGTATTTGCCTTCGATATGGGCGCGGATGAAGGTAGAATCGGCAATGCGTTCGGCTTCGTCCTCGATATAGGGCAATTGCCCCTTGGGCGAGGCCGGCGGCATCGCCCGCGCTTTGCGATATTCGAGCCCCGCCATCTTCAGCTGGACTTCGGTCTTGGTCACGAAAGGGCTGATTTCCGGCAGCCCAAATCCCTGACCGAAGCCGTAAAGCGTAATCATATTGGCTCCCCATCGATAGTAATGACGCGATCACGCTAGCGATCCGCTGCTGCCACCATGGTGTCAGCAGCGGAAAAGGCGGCGGCGAAATGAGCACCTTGCCGGGCCCGGCGCATGTGACGCTCCGCCCAGCAAGACAGTTGCTTCTCGACAAACGCTTCCAGCGTGGCGAGCCCGCGCAAGGCCAGCGTGACCACGTCACGGCGAACGTCACCGGAACTATCCTGCATGAAAAGCAGGTGCGTCGCGGCCCAAAGCTGGGCCCGCCAGAGCGGCTGGAAACCGGCGAAACCATCAAGATTCATCATGGGACAAATTCTCTTCCGTTGAGGTGTTGTCTCGTTATAGAACCCAGCTGCTGCCAACATGCTGTCAGCATCGGCGAGACGGTCTTCGATAAGAGAGCTGCCGAGAGACTTGCCAAGAGATTTGCGATGAGACGCGCCGACCGGTTGTTCCAGATCATTCAGGTGCTCCGGCGCACCCGCAAGCCGCTGACCGCGGACGCAATCGCCGCCGAGCTCGAGACGTCGAAGCGAACCGTCTATCGCGACATCGCCACCCTGATCGGACAGCGGGTGCCGATCCGCGGCGAGGCCGGCATGGGCTATATCCTGGAAAAGGGATTTGATCTTCCGCCGCTCATGCTCACGCCCGACGAGATCGAAGCGGCCGTGCTTGGCGCGCAATGGGTGGCAGGCCATGCCGACCCGGTATTGGCGCGTGCCGCCGATGACCTGATCGCAAAGATCGCGGAGACGGTTCCCGAACGCCTGCGCCCGTTCGTGCTGGAGCCGGCAAGCCGCGCCCGCCCGGTCTGGAAGAAAGAACCCGATCGCATCGACATGGTGCGGACGCGCACGCAGATTCACGAGGGGCGGAAGATCACGCTGCGTTATCGCGACGAGCAGGGCCGCGATAGCGAGCGCACCATCTGGCCGATCGCGATCGGCTATCTCGAGGCGGTGCGGCTGCTTGCGGCATGGTGCGAGCTGCGCCACGACTTCCGGAGCTTCCGCACCGACCGCGTCATCGAGGCGGACTATCTCGGCGAGAGGTATCCGGAACGGCGCGACGTCCTGCGGGCCAAATGGCGGCAAAGCCTGGTATGGGAACGGCCCGGCGACAATTGACGCTTGCGCGCGTTTCATTCCTCGCTAAACGGACAGCATGAAAGCCCACGATCCGCCCCCCACCGACGAAAGCCTGTGCCAGTCCTGCGGGGCGTGCTGCGCCTATTCCGCGAACTGGCCCCGCTTCAGCACCGAGGACGACGCAGCGCTGGCGCTGATCCCGGAGCAGTTCGTCAATGCGAAGCTTTCCGGCATGCGCTGTGATGGCGAGCGCTGTTCGGCGCTATCGGGGGAGATCGGAGTAAGGACGGCCTGCACGGTTTACGCAGCGCGGCCCGAGGTCTGCCGGACCTGCCTGCCCGGCGATCCCGAATGCACGATGGCGCGGCGGCGTTTCGGGATGGCGGCGTTGGGTTAAGTAAATCCAGCCGTCATTCCGGGATGGTGCGCAAGCACCAGACCTCAGATGCGCAAGTGCGCATCGGGGAATCTCGAGATTCTCAGGTGCGCAATTGCGCACCATAGTTCGATGCTGTCGCATCGCCCCGGAATGACGATACAAAACTAAGCCGTCACCACGTCGGCGAGATCTTCGTCGAGCTCTTCATCCAACGGGACCGGTGTCGACAGCGGCTTGGTCGACAGCGTGATCGGCTTGCGGTTGCCGGACGCGGCCGTCGTCGTGCGTGAGGCGGGCTCACGGCACAGGGCGTAGAGCGCCGAGCCGACGCGGCCTCCCGCCTCGACTAATTCACGTTCGCTGCAGCTCGCCCCGATTGCCAGCGCCAGCGAATGCAGGTGGCTTCTGCGGTAGCAGAACAGCGCCAGCCTGGCCCGGACGTCGGAGGAGACACTCTCGACCAATCGTGCCAGCCCATGTTCGTTGGCGCGGTACATCTGGCCGAGCAATTCGTCTCGGACGGGACAGAAATCGTTCTCGAAGGCTTCGCGACTTGAAAACATTGCCGTTCTCCCTGTCGCGGAAAATGCCGTGTGAATCGCTAACGGAAGGTTAACCAGTGGGGTCGGTAGTTACACGGTGTCCTTGCCAGTTTCACGCGAATCGGAACCGCGACGGAGGATGACGCGTGCCCGCACCGGAGGCCAATTGATGCCAGCGCCGTTTTCGATCTCGGACCTGCGCCAGCGTCCGGAATTTTTCGACACGGTCGCGACGCGGATCTGGCGCGCCTGGTGGAAGGAGGACGGCCATCCGCTCGGCTATATTGCCGGCCGCCTCCGCGAAAATATCGAGATGACGCCAATTCCGTTCGCTCTCGTCGCCCATGACGGCGAGACGTTTCTGGGCACAGCCTCGGTGATTGCCTCCGACCTTGCGCAACGCCCGCAATTCACGCCCTGGGTCGCGGCGGTCTGGGTCGAACCGCAGGCGCGGCGGCATGGGATTGGCGCCGCTTTGGTCGATCGCGCGACGCGTGATGGCTTCGCGCTTGGCTTCGGCCGGCTCTATCTATGCGCCCGGCCCGCGCGTTCCGGCTATTATGAAAGGCTGGGCTGGACGGTGATCGAGCGGAACATCGGTCCCCAGCAGATGAATGTCCTGGTTCGTGACCGGAAAATCAGTTCGCTGCCATGAAAATCGACAGGCCAAAACCGGTCAAATGATGCAGCGCCTGGTCAACCCCGATCAGCGTCCAGAACCAGGAGTGTTCGACCGTCACGTCGAAGGTCGAGGAAACGAGTCCCTTGGCACGATCGATCACGATGTGAATCGCGAAATCGACCAGGGCAAGGAACCAGAAACGCGGTGCAATGATGAGGATCAGCGCCAGTGCAACCGCCAGATGTACCAGGCAATGCGCCAGTAAGGGCAGCGCCCAGCCGGACTTCTGATCCTTGCCGAGCGCCATCCATGAATTTTGCAGCACGAAATCGGCGATGACGTGCTTGAACGTCAGAAGGAGCATCCATCCGACCAGCGGACCTACGGGAACCGAGGATGACATTGCAGGAAATGACAAGCGCACGCCCTTTGCTGGCACAAATTGAAAATGAAACTACGCAAGCGAAAATCGAAGTGTCAGCACAACCTGTTCTCAAGCCAAAAAATTACTGACGGTATTTATGGCACCTCTCCCTCAGGATTGCACCAGTATGACATTGGAAAAACCGGGAGTGTGGCTGAACGGCGATAGCGCCTGCTGAGACTAAACGCCTCGCGGGTGGAACATTTTGGTGCAAGCGACCGCGTCCCAACGCTCGGCGCCAAAAGAGAATTCCCATTCTTTTATAAATACTTAAGAACCGGGCCAAGCGACCGCCCTGGCGCTGACGTGTGGCGGGCGATCGGAGATTTCCAGACTTACGGAAGCTTCGCCGAAGCAAGGTCTGCCGCGACTTGATGGCGTTCCCACGCGGACGCGCCACGGAAGCGCGCCACCCATAAATAGAGGCCACTGCCGAGCACGATTAAGGTCATCACGTCCAACAAAGCCCAGATCACCTTGAGCGGCATGCCGCCGTAGTCGCCAAAATGCAGCGGCTTCGAAATGAACAGCGCCTTGGCGTACCAGGGAAGATCGCGAGAATCCGAAAGCGTTCCGTCAGCAGCGTTGATCAAAAAGGGCTTGATGAGCCGCGAGGTGAGCGGCTGGTTGCCGGTCAGAAACACGCCGTAGTGATGGCCTCCGGCGAATGGCGTCCCGGGCATCGCAACGGACTTGACTTTCATTCCCGGTGCCGCGGCCAACGCCGTGTCCACCGCGGCCTGCACTGATGAGAGATGCGCCGGCACCGGGGCATTCCGCCAGGGCGCAATCATCTGGGCCAGTTCAGTAGACTGCCAATGCCGCGCGACCTGTTGCGCCAACGTGTTGATCAGCCCGGTTATGCCAACCACCAGCATCCAGGCGGCAAGAACCACTCCGGTCAGATTGTGCAGATCAAGCCAATAGAGCCGGCGCTTGCGCGCACGCATGGCGCCGAAATCAAGCCGGCGCATGTTACGATTCCGATGTGAGAAGAAAATGCACAGGCATTCGTGCTAGAATCTCTCTATATTCCAGCAGAAATAACGCTTTAGAAGCGCTCTATATTGAGTAATGCGGCCAATCGACGCTGATTTTTGGTGCGCCTCGATTGGATCGAGCGCTTCGCTTTCGTTGAGCAGTTGCTTTACGCGGGCAGCGTTCAAGCGGCAGTGTTGGTCGGCTCGGCTTTGGAATGCGCCTCGGCCCTGATTTCGGCAATTCGCCGTTTCAGCGCGGCCTGTCGCAGATCGGGCTGGATCGCGGCGCGCGCGTCGGCGATCGCGCCAGCCAGATCGGCCAGCGGCAGCTTGCCGTCGAAGGTCGGCTTGACCAGGCCGTCGATGATCGCATGCCAATCCGACAGCGCATGGCGATAAGGACTGCCGTAGCCCTGGATCATGTCCGCGGTCCGGATAATGGCGAGCGTCGCCGCCGGCTGCTTGATCAGGCTGCGGTTGATCATGTGCAACCACCGTTCGACCCAGACGCGCTCCTTGCCATAACGGATCGAGAACAGCCGCCATCGCTTCAACCCCGCCTCGATCTTCAGGCGGCGAATCCCCCAGCGATTCTTGGCGCTATATTTGACCGAGATCGGCGCCCGCGCCCAGTTCAGCCAGTCGAGCACGTCAAGCACCGGCTCGGCCACCACGGCGGGAAGGCAGCCGATCAGTTCATCGATGCGGAATTTCCGTCGCTCGCCGCTTCGCTTTTTCTCGGTGAGCTTCAACTGCGCGATCCGGATCGGATCCTCATAGCTCATGCGCAAGGCCATCAACCGTGCGATTTCACCGAACAATGTGGCATCGACGCCCGGCTTGCCGATGAAGCGGCACAGCCGATCGACATATAGCTGCGCATAGCTTTGGCTTTGATATTCAATCAGCCGGTCGATTCCGGCGCGGACAATGGCCTCGGTGCCCTCGGGCAAATTATCCGGCACGCAGGGCGGCGTATCGTCGTCGTCACCGATGATATCGGCGAACAGATAGTGCAACGAAGAGAGGATCCCGTCGTTCACGCCGCCGATCCCAACGCTCAGGCGGGCTTCGGCGCGGGCGCCGACGCTTGCGCCAGCCGCTGCTCGAGCGTGCCGATGTTCTGGAACAACCGGGCGCTCGCCAGCCGCAGGAAGTAAAAACCGAAAGCCGGATTTTGCACGTAGAGCTCCTCGACCTTGTTGTAGCTCACGCTCAGGATCAAGCCCTCCTCGATGCATTCCAGCGACTGCGTGCGCGCCTTCTGCGGCGACAGCATGCCAAGCTCGCCGACGATGGCGCCCACCGGCAATTCGATCCCGGACTCGACCAGCCTGAACCGGCCGCTGACGATGTAGAGCATGTCATCGGCCTTCTCGTCCTTGTAGAACAGGATCTCGCCCGCACTGCATTTGCGTTCGGTCATGAACGGCTTCAGCCAATCCATCGACAGGTCGCTGTTGACGGAGCGCTTCACGTCGCGCACCAACTGCAGCATCTGGTGCAAGCGATAGGAATTGAGCACCAGCACCAGCGCCTGCAGCAGGATGACGAGGTAGTTGTGCATCGGGATCGCGGTCGCGATCAGAATGATATTGGTAAGGATGGCGAACACGCGCAGCGGAATCATCGTCCGCATGGTGGTCGTGGCGACCACGAAGACCGAGGCGAACAATGTCCCTGCGGTGCCGGCGTGCTGTGCGAGATGTGACGTATCCATCGGAGCCAACCAATCTTGAGGCAATAGATTTGAGGTCCTATTCCACCGCGCTCCTTATAATAGGGTTCACGGCAGCTTTTGATATAAGTCGAAAAGCGAACGTTTTATCGGGAATTCGGCGGGGCCGGCCGAAACACCGCTGTACCTGCGATCTCGATCGCGATCCGGCCCGCTCTATTCCCGGCGTCTGCGATGCGGGGGTGAAACGGGGTCGTTTCCGGCCCATTGCCGCGATAACTCTCTTTCAGCCCCCTCGTTGACGCCCCTCCCCCATCCGGGCACCTTATCCCGATGTCACTCCCGGCCGAGCCGGATCTGACATCCGTCCAGCCATTAACCCTGTCGCTCGATGTCAAAAGCGCCCGTTTCTTCAGCTTTGGCCCAATTTGTGACCGCAACGACCGGCCGCAACATGACGCGGGCTGCCGATATCGCTGTTGTGACCGGTGTCGTTCTGATGACGCTGCTCACCGTCGCGCCGGCCTATGATCTGCTGCACCGCTGGATCGACACCTTTTTATGGGTCTGCCTGGCGTTCTTTGTGTTCGAATGGGGGGTCCGGCTGCGGCACGCCATGATGACGCAGCGGCTGCCGGCCTACCTGCTGTCGGTTCGCGGGCTGGTCGATACCGCGAGTGCGCTGGCGGTGCCCCTGGCCCTGGTGCTCGGGGTCGAATCCAGGACCGCCTGGCTGCTCGGCATGTTCTGGCTTCTCAAGGGGCTGCCGGGCATCCGGGGCTTGCGCCAATTGCGCCGGGTGATCGTGCAGGAGTCGGGGCCGCTGTTCAGCGTGCTGGTGATCTTCCTGATGGTGCTGTTTCTGGCCTCCGTCATGGTCTATCTGCTGGAGCGCGATGTGCAGCCGGCGACCTTCGGCAGCATTCCGGCGGCGCTGTGGTGGGCGGTGGCAACGCTGACCACCACAGGTTATGGCGACGCGGTGCCGATCACGCCGCTCGGCCGCCTGATCGCCGCCTTCGTGATGATCTGCGGCCTCGGCGTGTTCGGCCTCTGGACCGGTATTCTCGCCACCGGCTTTGCCGCGGAAACCCGCCGCGACAATTTCCTCAGGACCTGGGAGTCCGTGAGCAAGGTGCCGTTCTTTGCCTCGCTCGGCCCCGCCGCGATTGCCGACGTCACCCAGATGCTGCGCACCATGGATTTGCCGGCGCGGACCATGATCATCCGCAAGGGCCAGGCCGGCGACTGCATGTATTTCATCGCCTCCGGCGAGGTCGAGGTCGATTTGCCGGGCAAGAAGGTGTTGCTCCGTGACGGCGCCTTCTTCGGCGAAATGGCACTGCTCGGCAATAATCTGCGCTCCGCCAACATCACGACCACCCGGGTCTCGCAACTCCTGGTGCTCGATCTCGTCGACTTCCGCATGCTGATGGCACGGCACCCCGATCTGGCTGAGACCATCGACGCCGAGGCCAAGCGGCGCGCGCTCGAAAATCAATAGCTTCTCATTTTGACGCGTTTTCTTTATGCGAGGCGGTCACCATCCCGGATCAGATCCGGGACAGGATTTCGCTTGAAAACACTATGGCAATGGAGACAACCATGACCAACGCGGCCGAAGCCGCGAGCACGCCCGTCCTCGACATCGACGGCGCGCGCGCCACCATCCGCCTCAACCGTCCCCGGCATCTGAACCGGCTGCAGCCGGACGATCTCGACGCGCTCCTGGAACTATTCGACCGGATCGAGGCCGATCCCGCGGTGCGCGTCATGGTGCTGACCGGCACCGGCCGCGCCTTCAGCGCCGGCTATGATCTCAACTCGGTCGCCGATCGCGCCACCAGCGCGACAGAACAGCCGAGCGCAGGTTCGGCGTTCGAGACGGTCGTCAACCGGCTCGAGGATCTCGGCGTGCCCACGATCTGCCGTCTCAATGGCGGCGTCTATGGCGGCTCCACCGATCTCGCGCTGGCCTGCGATTTCCGCATCGGCATCGACGCTTGCGAGATGTTCATGCCCGCGGCCCGGCTCGGGCTGCACTATTACAAAAGCGGCATCAGGCGCTACGTGTCGCGGCTCGGCGTCGACAATGCCAAGAAGCTGTTCCTGACCGCCGAGAAGATCGACGCGCGCGAAATGCTGCGGATCGGCTATCTCACCGCGATGCACCCGGCCGAGAGTTTTGATCAGGAGGTCGATCGGCTCGCGACGGTTCTGGCCGGCAACGCGCCACTGGCGATGCGCGGCATGAAGCGTGCCATCAATGAATTTGCCCGCGGCGAGCTTGATGAAGAAGCCGCCGACCGCCGCCACCGCGAAAGCATGCGCGGCGACGAGATCAAGGAGGGTATCAAGGCCTTCGCAGAGAAGCGGCCGCCGCGGTTTTGATGCGTTGTTCCCGCAACTTCAGTCGTCGATGAACGTCACCGTATCCGGCAAGGCGGCGCGCGAGGTGCGGTAGCTGTTGACCTTGTGGGCGCTGTCCGGGTATCCGAACGAGATGCCGCAGACCACGCGGCGGTCGTCACCCAGATTGAAATGACGGCGGATCAACTCGGAATGCCGCGCCAGCGCGGCCTGCGGAATGGTGCCGAGCCCGAGCGCTTGCGCAGCCAGCATGAAATTGCTGACATAGCCGCCGCAATCGACGGCGCCGTACACGCCGAGCGCCTCGGTCGTATGGAGGATCGCGACATGCGGCGCGCCGAAGAAATTGTAGTTCTCCAGCGCCTGCCTGGCATAGGCAGCCTTGTCGCCTCGGGGAATGCCGAGCGTATTGTAGAGCTGAAAACCGCTTTCCCGGCGGCGTTCGAGGTAGACGCCGAGATATTCGCGCGGAGGGGGAAAATCATGCTTCTCCTCGCCGCCTGAGGCCGCCTCGGCATAGATCAGTTTACGAAACCGCTCCTTGGCTTCTCCGCTCGCGATCACCACCTGCCAGGGCTGGCTATTGCACCAGGATGCGGTGCGCTGCGCCACGGTGAGGATGTGCTCGATGATCTCGCGCGGCACCGGTTGCGGCAGGAAGGCGCGAACCGAATGGCGTTCATGCAGCAATTCCTCGAGCACACCGATCCGGTCATTGAGCGAATAGCGCGGCTTCAGTGGCGTCGTGGCAGTGTTTTGCATCCCTATCGTCCCTCTTATCGTCCTTTGGTCGGAATTTTGTTGAACGGAACATCCTTGTCGAGGCGGATGTCTCCCGGCAAGCCCAATACGCGCTCGGCGATGATGTTCCGCAGGATCTCGTCTGTACCGCCGGCGATCCGCATCGATGGCGAGCTCAGCAGCATCTGCTGGAACTGGCCATGCACGACTTCCTCGTCAGCGCCTGTGAGCGCACCGGCCGCCCCTTCGAGGTCCATCGCAACCATCGCGATGTCCTGCAACATCGAACCGGCAACCAGCTTGCCGATCGAATTTTCAGGACCCGGACGCTCGCCCTTGGAAAGGGCCGAGATCGCACGGTAACTGGTGTATTTCAGCCCACTCGACTTGACGGCCCAGCTCGCGAGCTTCGAACGGACCGCGCGATTGTCGATCGCAAGCCCGTCCTCAGTCATCAGGCCTGAGCAGAACTCAAACATTTCAGGAAAGCCGGTTGCAAGCCGCGCGCCGATCGACATGCGTTCGTTCATCAGCGTGGTGAGCGACACATTCCAGCCCTCACCGACGGCGCCAAGACGCTGGTGGTCGGGGATCACGACATCGGTGAAATAGACCTCGTTGAATTCCTGCATGCCATTGGCCTGCTTGATCGGCCTCACCTCGACGCCCTTGCTTCTCATGTCGAGGAAGAACATCGTCAGCCCCTTGTGTTTTGGCACATTTGGATCGGTGCGGGTGATCAGGAGCCCGTAATCGGAATAATGCGCGCCGGAGGTCCAGATCTTCTGGCCATTGATGATCCAGTCATCGCCCTTCCTTTCCGCGCGCGTACGCAGGCCCGCGACGTCGGAGCCGCCGGCAGGCTCGGAGAACAACTGGCACCACACCTCTTCGCCGGAAGCGAGCTTCGGCAGATAGCGGCGCTTATGCGCCTCACTGGCGAAAGCCATCACCGTCGGACCGCACATGCCTTCGCCGATCTGGAACGGCTGCGTCAGCTTGCCATAGACGCCTTCCTCCTGCTGCCAGATCACCCGTTCGATCGCCGAAGCGCCGCGGCCGCCATACTCCTTCGGCCAGTGCAGGCAGGCCCAGCCGGCATCGAACTTCTTCTTCTGCCAGTCCTTGGCGACCTCGACGAGGTCGTGCTTCTGCAGCCGAATGCGGCCGAGCGAGGATTTCGAAAGCTCCGCCTCGAGTTCCTTCGGCGCGTTGGCCCCGATCCATTGACGCGCTTCGGCACGGAACGCGGCTTCCTGCGGAGTGTCATCGAAGTTCATGGCCATGATCCTTTGTCCGTCATTCCGGACGATCCACGCTTCGCGGATCGATCCGGAATCCAGAAGTTATTAAGCCGCGTTCTTCCGGCGCAGCCGATCGATCAATTGATCTTCCCAGTAGGACAGACTGCCGAGCGACAGCGCCAGCGCGTTGGCGCGGCGATAATAGAGATGACAGTCGAACTCCCAGGTGAAACCCATGCCGCCGTGCACCTGGATGTTGTTCTTGGCACAGTGCTGGAACGCCTGTGAGGCGCTGATCCGCGACGAGGCGGCCGCCTCCGCCAATTCGCGCGCATCGGTCGAGAGCGCCCAGGCGCCGTAATAGCAATTCGACCGCGCCAATGTCGCCGCGACATACATGTCCGCGAGCATGTGCTTGATGGCCTGGAACGAACCGATCGGGCGGCCGAAGGCGATACGGTCGAGCGCATAGTCGCGGCCCATTTCCAGCGCGCGGTCGGCGCCACCGACCTGCTCGAACGCCATCAGCACCGCGGCGCGATCGAGCAGTTGGGAAAGGATGCTCCAGCCTTCACCCGGCGCACCGAGCGCCTCGGCCTTGCAATCCGTGAAAACAAGTTCGGCCTGGCCGCGCGACGGATCGACATTGGCCAAGGCTCGCCCCTCTACGCCGCCGGACTTGGTGTCGACAAGAAACAGCGAGATGTCGGAATCGCGCCCCGTCGAAGCCGAGCGCGCGGCGACGATGACGAAATCAGCGATCGTGCCATCAGGCACCGGCTTCTTGACGCCATTGAGCGTGCCACCAGAGGCCGTGAGCTGGATGGCTTTCGGCGATGGATTGCCGACACCTTCGAACAGAGCCAGCGTGCCAATCGCATCTCCGCTGGCGATGGCCGGCAGCCATTTTTGCCTTTGCGCGTTGCTGCCCGCGAGCAGCAATGCTTCCGCGGCCAGGTAGACCGTCGAAGAGAACGGCACCGGCGCCAGCGCCCGCCCGATTTCCTCCGCAATCACGCAGAGTTCGAGATGACCTGCGCCGGCGCCGCCGAACTCTTCAGGGATGGCAACGCCGAGGAAGCCCATCTCGGCCAGCCCCTTCCACAAGTCCTTGTCGTACGGCGCCTTGCCTTCGAGCACGGCGCGCACGGCACGGGGTGGGCACTTCTCGGTGAGGAATTTGCGGGCCGCATCGCGCAACTGCTTTTGATCGTCGGAGAAATCGAAATTCATGGCGGTTTACTCGCATCAATCTGAAAGAAGCGGCCGTCCGCGGGCACAGATGACTTTTATCCCCGCATCGGCGGGGACAGACCGATCTCTAGCGCGGCGCCATGCGAATGGCGCCGTCGAGACGAATGGTCTCGCCGTTGAGCATCGCGTTCTCGACGATATGCACCGCAAGCGCGCCATATTCACCGGCGTCGCCGAGCCGCGCCGGATGCGGCACCTGGGCGCCCAGGCTTTTGCGCGCTTCCTCGCTCAGCCCCATCAATAGCGGCGTGAAGAACAGGCCGGGCGCGATGGTGTTGACGCGGATCTTGTGCTGGGCGAGATCGCGCGCCGCCGGCAAGGTCAAGCCGACCACACCGCCCTTCGAAGCGGCATAAGCGATCTGGCCGACCTGGCCTTCGTAGGCCGCGACGCTCGCCGTATTGATGATGACGCCGCGCTCCTCGCCGATCGGCTCGGCCGGCACCAGCCGCTCCGCGAACAAGCGCAGGCAGTTGAACGTGCCGATCAGGTTGACATTGATGATGCGGGCGAACTTGGCCAGCGGATAGACGCCATCCTTGCCGACGATGCGCTGCGAGCCGCCGATGCCGGCGCAATTCATCAGCACACGCGCAACGCCATGCACGGCTTCGGCCCTGGCGATGCCGGCCTTGACCTGCTCTTCGTCGGTGACATCGGCATGAAGGGCGACGCCCCCGATCTCCGCGGCGACCTTTTCCGCGTTCTCCTTGCTCTGGTCGAGCACGGCGACCTTGGCGCCTTTGGCGGCCATGGCGCGGGCGGTGGCGGCGCCCAGACCCGAGCCACCGCCAGTGATGAGAACGGCAACGTCTTTCAACTGCATTGATCGTCTCTCCCTAGCGTTTCTTCCCTAGACTTCTTGATTCTTATGGTTTGCCGGTGAGGTGCGGCGATCGCTATCCGCCCGATGCAGCGTCTCCTTGATGGCCCGGATTGAGCATGCCGCCGCAGATCAGCGCTTCCATGTGCTTGATATATTCGTGGCAGACTTCATCGGTCACCGGACCGACGCCGCTTGCGCGCGACATCGCATGGCGGCCGAAAAACAGGTGATCGCAGGCGCCGATCAGGCTGGTGTAAAACAGCACCGGATCGACGGCGCGAAACTCGCCGGCCTCGATGCCCTCAGCGAGCAATCGGCGATGAAAATCCAGTAGCGGCGCGACAAAGAACCTCGACACCGCATCGGCGGCCTCCGAACTGGTCTCGTGCAGCAAATAATGGATCAGCCGGTTGATATAGGGAAACCGGTGATAGGCCCGGATGATTCCTGCGATGTGCAGCTTGAGCTTCGCCGTCGGCGTGATCGGCTGCGCCAGCAGATATTCAAGGTTCGCCACCTCCGTCGCGGCATTGCGCGCGAGCAGCGCCAGCAACAGGCCGTCCTTGTTGCCGAAATGATATTTCACCAGCGCGGAATTGACGCCGGACTTCTGCGCGATGTCGCTCAGCGAGATCTCGATCGACGAGCGCTCGATCATCAGTTCGCTCGCCGCAACGATCAGCTTCTCGGCCGTGGCGTTCTTTCCGCCAGGGTGCCTCGCCGGTACGATGGTATCGAGTTGCGGTCCCATCACGCGCCTGTGCCAAAATTCATTCGTCCAGCTAAGCCGAAGCCCGCGTCGCGCTCAAGAGTTAATTGAACGATTGACTAAATCTCCGGGCTTATTTAAATCCGATTCCAGAAGCTCAAAAACGACAATCGGGAAACGCTCAGGGAGGGTCGCGATGGCCGAGGCCTACATCGTCGCCGCCGCGCGGACGGCTGGCGGCCGCAAGGGGGGACGTCTGG
>Ga0310811_10005452_pt1 | contig 16080 bp, 18 predicted proteins | sample YCmetagenome_FD_207642 | JGI IMG/M metagenome (GOLD analysis project Ga0310811, IMG submission 207642) | Soil microbial communities from experimental microcosm in Duke University, North Carolina, United States - YC | ecosystem: Engineered > Artificial ecosystem > Soil microcosm > Unclassified ...
CTGACCCTCACCGGGGACGACAAAGGCGGCTTCTGCCGGAGCCGCCGACGACGGAGTGCGTCCGCCTGGCAAAGCTGGCGCACTCGGCCCCTCACCAGCCCGCTCCGGCCTTACAACCCGGAGCGGGCCTCGGTGAAGGCGGGTTGCACCCGGCCTCTTCAAAAAGGAAAGCGTTGGGCGGACCAGATACCTCCGGGGAGTGACGCCGTTATGCGTGGAGACACGCAGGGCGCAGGGCGCCCTCCCGTCCCCGACCCCCGAGCTGTCCAACGGATGGCCGAGACTACCTGACAACCCATGGAACCCATTCGAATGGTTAAACCCTTGCCCACTTGCGCGCGGCCGCGCGCGGCGCGACGCTACGGTTCCAGCGACCTTGGACGGGAGGGCCAGTGACCGTCGCCCATCGATGCCAGATCCGATCCCGCATGCCTCGGCACGCCCGCCAGCTGATTCTGGGCGCGGCATTTGCCCTGCTCGCGGCGCTCCCCGCCTGCAGCACGAAGGACGTGCTGTCGCAGGACGAGATCGGCTACGTCCCGAACGTCGAGAGCCGGCTCGCCGAGGTCGACTGGAACAAGGCCGAGACCGTCAACATCAAGCTGACCGAATGGCGCTACGAGCCGGCGCGGCTCAAGTTCCAGCGCGGCAAGCCCTACCGCCTGCATGTCGAGAACACCGGCATCGAGCCCCACGACTTCAGCTCGAAGACGTTCTTCCAGGCGATCGCCACGGCCAAGCTGGTCGGCCCTGGGGGCACCATGGACAAGCCGCACCTCGTCACCATCGGTGTCGATGACGGCCAGTCGAAAGACCTCTATTTCGTTCCCGTGCGCGCCGGCACCTACGCCTTCGAATGCGAGGAGCCGCTGCACGCGACCTTTGGCATGCGCGGCACCGCGGAGATCGACTGAGCGATGACGGCCCCGCCCGCCGAATCGGAACGGCGCAACCTGAACGTTTGTTAATTCAACGGACAATGGACGGTCAGGCCACGCGTCGTCTGATGATCAAGCCGAACCACGTGCACGATAAAAGGAGACCGATGATGACCAGAACCCGTAACGTGTTCGCTGCCGCGTTGTTCGCCGTCGGAGGGGTGGTCGCCGCATTCGCCCTACCCGTCGGCATCGCAGCCGGGATCGACGCCGCGGTCCATCCCGCGCACGCCGCCTGCGACCCCGGCACCAAGATCGACAAGTCGACCGCGAACGACGCCCGCGCCAAGATCACCAAGGCCGGCTACAGCAAGGTCCGCGACCTCAAGAAGGGTTGCGACAATTACTGGCACGGCATCGCCACCAAGGACGGCCAGGACACCCGCGTCGTGCTCTCGCCCTCCGGCGAAGTGATGACCGAAGGCGACTAGTCGCTCAGGGATCGACCAGCGACAGGCCCGGATGATCGGCGGGACGCGGCGATGACGCGTCCCACCGCCACTTGCGGTCGGTCTCGGCGATCGGCAGATCGTTGATCGACGCGTGGCGGCGCATCATCAGGCCGTTGTCGGCGAACTCCCAGTTCTCGTTGCCGTACGCGCGATACCAGTTGCCGGAGTCGTCGTGCCACTCGTAGGCAAACCGCACCGCGATACGGTTGCCGTCGAACGCCCACAGTTCCTTGGCCAGCCGGTAGTCGAGCTCCTTCGCCCACTTGCGCTTGAGGAAGGCGACGATCTCGGCGCGGCCGTGCAGGAACTCGGAGCGGTTGCGCCACACGCTGTCGGGCGTGTAGGCGAGCGCGACCCTTTCCGCATTGCGGGTGTTCCATGCATCCTCGGCGGCACGAACCTTTTTCGCGGCGGTTTCGCGCGTGAACGGCGGAAACGGCGGACGGGATTCGGCATCGCTCATGATGGCCTCCTAGGATTGAACGTTGCGATCAGATTCCGCGCTGGCGATTCTCGGTCAGGCCGACGAACAGGTCGTCGACGGCAAGGCGGCGCTTGGTCAGGCCCTGCTCGTGCGCGTAAGACGTCAACGTCTCGAGGATGTGGCGGTTGCGGTCGGTCAGCCCATACTCCCACGGATCGGGCCCGAACGTCCGCTCCTGCTCCTCCCACACGTCCGTGTAGAACACCAGCGGCACGATCCGCGGATTGCGCATCCGCCGCATCGCCGCCGTCTTCGCCTTGTCGAACGCCGCATACAGGGTCGACGCGACCCACGGGTGCGCCTCGTGCACCTCGCGGCGAATGCCGAGCACGTGCATGATCGGAAACACGCCCGTCTTCTCGAAGTACGCAAGCTCCTCGGCGCGCGGATCGGCAAACAGCCGCGCCACGCGCGGGTCGCGTTTAACGATCGGACCGATCAACTCGGGATGAAGGGCCGCATCGAGTTCGCCCTTGGCCAGCAGATCCTCGACCAGTGCGCCGTTCGGCAGCCGCGAGACCTTGAGGCCCGGCGGCGGCGTGAACTCGATGCTCTCGTCGAGTTCCGAGAACCATTCGATCGAGTCCTGCGGCACGCCGTACTCGCTCGATAGAATCCCGCGCAGCCAGACGATGGCCGAGGACTGGAACTGCTTCACGCCGATGCGCTTGCCGATCAGGTCCTTGGGGGTGCGGATGCCCTTGGTCGTATTGATGTAGATGAAGCCGTGGCGGAAGCGGCGGTGCGGGAACACCGGCACGGCGACAAACGGCAGCCCCTGGTCGCGGGCGATGAGATACGACGAGCACGAGACCTCGGCGACGTCGAACTCATGCCCGCGCAGAAACCGCCAGTGGCGCGTGCCGGAGTCCATCTCGGTGAGCACCGTGAGATCGATGCCGTCGGGCTCGACCCGGCCCTCCATCAGCGGGCGCGTGATCTCGTAATCGCCGCAGGCGAGCGTCAACGGCAGGCGCTTCGACACACTGCGCTCCTACAATTCGATGCCGACGCCGGCCTGCTTCGCCTTCCCATAGGCGAGCTTGGCCAGCGCCATGAAGCCGACGCCCTGATCGGAGTTCTGCTTGAACACCGTGATCTGTTCGGGCGACTGGCGCCCCTTCGCCTTGCCGCACAGGACCTCACCGATGTTGGGAATGAGGTCCCACGAGGTGATTTTCTTGCTGACGGGATCGAACAGGTCCGCCTGCTCGTCCATGATCGCCTGCTCCTTGCACGTCGCCACCAGGAGATCGGCGCGCGCGATCACGTCGTTGTCGAACTCGCGGCGCGGCGACGACACCGAGCCCTGTTCGAACACGCCCTTGTTGCTGGCGACGATCGAGGTGACGTGCTGGCCGGGCTCGAGCCAGCGACCGAACAGGACCGGCACGTTCGATCCGGTGGCGCAAACGATGAGATCGGCGCCGCGCGCTACCTTCTCCGGATCGTCGACCGCGACGAGCTTCGCCTTGATGTGCGGCTGCATCCGCTTCTGGAACTCGGCGCGGTTGTCGGCGCTGCGGCTGAAGAAGCGCACCTCCTCGAGGCCCGGCCGGATGCGGCTCATCGCGACGAGATGGCGGCGCGCCTGCCGGCCGGTGCCGTAAAGACCCATGATGCGGCAGTCCTTCCGCGCGAGCACGTCGGTGCCGACGGCGCCGGTGATCGGCGTCTCGGTGCCGAACCAGTCCTCCTCGGGCTCGAAATCGAACAGCGGCAGCGAGCCGACGATGATCGTCATCAACTGAGCCGTCTCGCTGTCGTAGGCGACGTAGACCCGCTTGCCCGCGGCGGCGTACTGCTGGGCGCCGCCCTGGAAGGTGAAGCGCTCGGTGTGGATGAACATGCCGCACACCTGCAGGCTGTGGCAGCCGCCGGGATGGACGCTGACGCGGCGGTCCTCGTGCTGGATACGGATGCGCGGCGAACTGAACGCCGGCTTCTCGCCCTGATCCTTGAATCCGGCACGGACGGCGGCGATCGCCTCCTCGATGGTGATGCGGCCGACGAGTTCGTTCGCTTTGATGAGAAGCGCCATGATTCCCCTGCTTTTGCTGTTCTTTGTGACTTGGCCAGCGAGCGGCAACGTATCGTAACGCGATGTGCGACGCGGCGTCGCTGCAAAAAGAAAGGCCCGCGACGTGCGCGGGCCTTTCTCGAATTCAAGATTTTCGAAATCGTGATGCGAGCAGGCTGTTCACCGAACGGCGACGTGCGCGCATATGTGCGCTTTAGCGCTTCCGAGAAACGCCAACGCTCGCGATTCGCACAGCTCCGGGCCGTAGTTCAAAAGCAGGAGATAACCATCCAAGGCTCCGAGCGCCACGATCGCCACGGTGCCGCACACGAAGCCCGCGCGTCGCAAGCGCCGCCGACGATCCGTCCGGCGCTCGGCGATCGCGAGCCGCCGTGCCAGCGCGAGCATATCGGGATCCGGCTCGGGATTGCGCGGCGGAAGCATCAGGTCAAGGACGCTCGGAGCAAACCCACTGCTAGCGCGACTTTACTCCACTACCCCGATGCCGGCGGCGAGATACTCGCCCGCGCGCTCGACGTAATGCTTCACCGCCCACGGGATGTGCTTGATCTCGGCCTCCTTGAGCGGCCGGAACAGCTTGGCCGGATTGCCGGCCCAGAGTTCGCCCGCCTTCACGCGCTTGCCCGGAGTGACGAGCGCGCCAGCCGCGACCATCGCGCCCGACTCGATCACCGCGCCGTCGAGGATCGTCGAGCCCATGCCGATGAACGCCCCGTCCTCGATGGTGCAGCCATGGAGAATAACGCCGTGGCCGACCAGCACGTTTGCACCGATCGTCGTCGGGCCGGTGTCGTCGGTGACGTGGATGACGCTGTTGTCCTGGATGTTGGTGTTGGCGCCGATCCTGATCTTGTTGTCGTCGCCACGGATCACCGTGCCGAACCAGATGTTGACGTTGTCGCCGAGCGTCACGTCGCCCATCACGTAGGTGCCGGGCGCCAGGAACACTTTGCGGCCGATCGTCGGCGTGATGCCCTTGTACGGAAGAATCAGGCCACGGCCGGAGTTGGCGCCGGCGTGGGCGGGCGAATCGGCGATGATGCTCATCTCAGCTCCTTACGGGAAAAGCGCTTCCTGCTCGAGCGCGGTCGTCTCGGGCAGGCCGAACACGGCGTTGAAATTCTGGACCGCCTGCCCCGATGCGCCCTTCACCAGGTTGTCGATCACCGAGATGATGATCGCGCGGCCCGGCAGCCGGTCGGCGAACACCCCGATGTGGCAGAAATTCGAGCCGCGCACATGCCGCGTCGCCGGCGTCACGCCCGCGGGCAGCACCTTGACGAACGGCTCCTCGGCGTAGCGCTTGGCAAGCGCCACCCGCAACTCGTCGGCGGTCGCGCCGTTGGCAAGGGTCACGTAGATCGTCGACAGGATGCCGCGGCTCATCGGCATCAAGTGCGGCGTGAAGTTGACCAGCACCGGCTTGCCGGCGGCGGCGCTCAGGCCCTGCTCGATCTCCGGCGCATGCCGGTGGTTGGCGACACCATAAGCGTGGAGGCCTTCGGTGACCTCGGCGTAAAGGTTCGCCTCCTTGGCCTCGCGGCCGGCGCCGGTGACGCCCGACTTCGCGTCGATGATGATGTTGTCGGCGACGATCAGGTCCTGCTCGAGCAGCGGGACGAGCGGCAGTTGCGCCGAGGTCGGGTAGCAGCCCGGGTTGGCGACCAGTCGCGCCGGCAGGATGTCGGCGCGGTTGAGCTCGGTGAGGCCGTAGACCGCCTCCTTCTGCATTTCCGGCGCGAGATGCTCGTGGCCGTACCACGTCGCGTACGTGTCGACGTCCGCAAGCCGGAAGTCGGCCGACAGATCGACGACCTTCAGGTGCTTCGGCAGCTTGATCGCGACCTGTTGCGTGAGGCCGTGCGGCAGCGCGAGGAAAACCGCGTCGACGTCGTCCAATTTGACATCGTCGATCTTGACCAGGCCCGGCAGCCGAATGTGCGCGAGGTGCGGGAACACCTTGCCCATCGGCTGGCCTGCGTGGCGCTCGGCGGTCAGTCCCGTGATCTTCGCCTTGGGATGATGAGCGAGGATTCGCACCAGCTCGCCGCCGGTGTAACCGCTCGCGCCGAGAATGGCGACATTGACCTGATTCGTACCGCTCTTGCTCGCAACCGTGGCCATTCGGCCCTCCTCGGCGGTCAACTTAGACCGCCTCTCTGGATGGTGAAAGGGCAACCGGACCGGAGCCCCCATGTCCGCAGCGCATGCAAAAAGGGGCGCCCCAGTGGGACGCCCCTCGTTGTGGTGAGGTTCTCCGGACTGGAACTAACGCTTCGAGAACTGGTGGCTGCGTCGCGCCTTGTGACGGCCGTACTTCTTGCGCTCGACCGCGCGCGAATCACGGGTCAGGAACCCGACGCTCTTCAGCAGCTTGCGCAGCGGCGGCTCGATGAACGTCAGCGCCTGCGAGATGCCGTGACGAACGGCACCGGCCTGGCCCGACAGTCCGCCGCCGACGACGGTGATCATGCAGTCGTACTGGTTGTTGCGGTTCACGACCAGGAACGGCTGGCCGATGATCATGCGCAGAACGGGACGCGCGAAGTAGGTCTCGAGCGTGCGGCCGTTGACGGTGATCTTTCCCGAGCCCGGGCGCAGCCAGACGCGGGCGACCGCGTCCTTGCGGCGGCCCGTGGCGTAGGCGCGGCCCTGCGCGTCGAGCTTAGGCTGCGGCGGCGTGGCGGGCGCGGTCTCGGCGGTGTCGCCGACGGTCTTCAGCGAGGCGAGGTCCGACAGGGTCTTCTGCTCGGCCATGATCAATCGTTCCTCTTGTTCTTGCGGTTCATCGCCGCGACGTCGAGTACTTCGGGGCTCTGGGCTTCATGCGGATGCTGAGCGCCCGGATAGACGCGCAGGTTGCCCATCTGCTTCCGGCCCAGCGGCCCGCGGGTAATCATCCGCTCGACTGCCTTCTCGATGACGCGCTCGGGAAAGCGGCCGCGCAGGCGCTGGCCGAGGCTCTCGCCCTTGATGCCGCCCGGGTAGCCGGTGTGCCAGTAGAACACCTTCTGCTCGTCCTTGCGGCCGGTCAGACGAACCTTCGCGGCGTTGATGACGATGACGTTGTCGCCGCAATCGACGTGCGGCGTGAACGTGGTCTTGTGCTTGCCGCGAAGGCGCATGGCGATGATCGTGGCAAGACGGCCGAGCACCAGGCCGTCCGCGTCGATCAGAATCCACTTCTTTTCGACCTCGGCGGGCTTCGCAATGTAGGTGTAGCTCTTCATGACGAAATTCCCAAAAGTGACGGGCGCGATCGAAAGCCGACGCGCCCGGTCCAAGGCGCAGGAATATGCCCGCGCGGGTACCCCCCGTCAATGCCATTAAATGCCGTATTTCCAGGTATTTAGATAGAGGTATAATAATACCTCTATCTAAATACCTGGTTTTCGGGGCTTTCCGCCCTCCCCGACGAAACGCGTCGAAGGCGATTTGACCCCGCCCACGCGGAGACGGCATCATCATCCCCACAAAGATACCCGAAGGAGAGGCTTGGACGCATCCGCGCACCGGCCTGACGCCTGTGCTGGAACTGTCGATCGCGTTCGTCCTCGTCGTCCTCAACGGCGTGTTTTCGCTCTCCGAACTCGCCATCGTGTCAGCGCGCAAGAGCCGCCTGCGCACGCTCGCCGATCAAGGCCGGCGCGGCGCGGCGACCGCCCTCACCCTCGCCGAGGATCCCGGTAAATTCCTCTCCACCGTCCAGATCGGCATCACGCTGATCGGGATTCTCGCCGGCGCCGTCTCGGGTGCCGCCCTCGGCGAGATGATGACGGAATCGCTGGCCGACCACGGCCTGTCGCCCTGGCTCGCCGAGACGCTCGGCTACGGCGGCGTCATCGCCTTCATTACATACCTGTCGGTCGTCGTCGGCGAACTGGTGCCGAAGCAACTCGCGCTCAAGAACGCCGAAACGTTCGCATGCACGACGGCGCCGCTGATGCAGGTCGTGTCGCGGGTCGCCGCACCCATCGTCTGGCTGCTGGATTCATCGACCGACGTGGTGTTCCGGCTGATGGGCCGCTCGACCGATCCCGAGAGCACGGTGACGGAGCAGGACATCAAGACTCTCATCGCGGAGGCCGAAACCGCGGGCGTCATCGAGGGCAACGAGCGTTACATGATCGCCGGCGTGCTGCGCCTCGACGACCGGCTCGTGCGCGGGCTGATGACGCCGCGCGTCGACGTCGACTGGATCGATCTGGCCGACGATCCCGCGGCGCAGCGCGCGCAGATCGCTTCGACGCCGCACTCACGCCTCCCGGTGGCCGACGGCGGCGTCGACCACATGATCGGCGTCGTCCAGGCTCGCGACCTGCTCGTGTCGTGCCTCGACGGAATGCCCTTCGATCTCCGCGCCCACGTCCGGAAGGCGCCGATCATCCCCGATGCGTTGACCGCGCTCGAGGTGCTCGACGTGCTGCGCCGGGCCGAAATGCCGATCGCGCTGGTGCACGACGAGCACGGCTCGTTCAAGGGCGTGGTGACACCCGCCGACATTCTGGAGGCCATCACCGGATCGTTCCGGGCCGACCTCCACGAGGCCGAGCCCGACGCGGTACAGCGCGCCGACGGCGCGTGGCTGCTGTCGGGTTCGATGCCGATCGACGAGGCCGCCGAACGCCTCGGCATGACCCTACCCGCGAATCGGAACTATCATACGATCGCCGGGTTGCTGCTGGCCGAGGCCCAGCACGTGCCCACGGTCGGCGAGGTCATCGCCCTGCTGGGCTGGCGGTTCGAGGTGGTCGACATGGACGGACGCAGGATCGACAAGGTGCTGGCCTCGCGCGGCAACGGGACGGCTCCGTGACAGACAAACCCGCGAAACCCGACAACAGGCGCCGCGTCGATCCCAAATGGGGATTCGAGACGCGGGCGATCCACGCCGGAACGGCCCCCGATCCGGCGAGCGGCGCCGTCGTTCCGCCGATCCAGCAGACGGCTGCCTACGCGTTCCCGGATTCGGATACGGCTGCGAAGCGCTTCGACCTCGGCGACTTCGGAAACGTCTACTCGCGCATCACCAACCCGACCGTCGCGGCGCTCGAGAAGAAGCTTGCCGCGCTCGAGGGCGGCGTCGGCGCGACCTGCGCCGCGTCGGGCCACGCGGCCCAGCTCCTCGCGCTGCTGCCGCTGATGACCGCCGGCGACGACATCGTCGCCGCGCGCCAGCTCTACGGCGGATCGACGGCGCAGTTCGGCACCGTGTTCCAGCGCTTCGGCTGGGGCGCGCGCACCGTCGACGCCCGCGACCCCGGCAACATCGGCCGCGCGATCGGTCCGAAGACCAGGGCCGTGTTCGTCGAGAGCCTCGCCAATCCCGACGGGCTCGTCGTCGACATCGAGGCGATCGCCGCTGCGACGAAGCGCGCCAGGATTCCGCTGATCGTCGACAACACGCTCGCCTCTCCTTACCTGCTGCGGCCGTTCGAATGGGGTGCCGACCTCGTCATCCATTCGACCACGAAATTCCTCAATGGCCACGGCAACGCGCTTGGCGGCGTCGTCATCGACGGCGGCCGCTTCGACTGGTCGCGCGCGCCGCTGCTGGCGGAGCCGTGCGCCGCGTACCACGGCGTCCGGTTCGCTGAGAAATTCGGCAAGCTCGCCTACACGGTCTACACCCATGCGATCGGCCTGCGCGACCTCGGCCCGGCAATGGCCCCGCTCAACGCCTTCCTGACGACGATGGGAGTTGAGACGCTGGCGCTGCGAATGCAACGTCACTGCGAAAACGCGCTCGCCGTCGCGCGTCACCTCGACAAGCATTCGAAGGTTACCTGGGTGTCCTACGCCGGCCTACCCGACAGTCCGCAAAAGGCGCTGGTCGCGAAATACCTGCCGCGCGGCGCGGGCGCGGTGTTCACTTTCGGCGTCAAAGGCGGACTCGAGGCCGGGCGCAAGCTGGTGGAGAGCGTGCGGCTGATTAGCCACGTCGCCAACCTCGGCGATGCGCGCACGCTGATCATTCATCCTGCGTCGACCACACACCGACCATTGTCGGAGGACGAGCTCCGCGCCTCAGGGATAGGCCCCGAAGCGGTGCGCATTTCAGTCGGCCTCGAGACCGCGACGGATATTATGGCCGACCTCGATCAAGCGTTGGCTGGTATCTGATTACTCGGCAGCCACGGCGACCGACGCCGACCGCGCGCGCTCGCGCGGCAGCAGGAACGCCGCGACGACGATGCCCGCCGAGCACAGTGCGAGTGTGGTGAACAGCGCGACGAAGTCGCCGGTCCGCTCGTGCAGGATCGCGACGAGCTGCACCGCCACCGGCGCCACGCCAAGCGACAGCACGAACTTGGCTCCGAACATCGAGCCGCGCCAGCGCGACGGCGTATAGCGTACCATCAGCACGTTTTCCGCCGGGATCGCCGCGACATTCGCCATCACCATGGCCGCGGCCGCGAGCACGAAAGGCAATCCGGTCGCGGCGGCCGCGAGCGCCATGAACGGCGCTTGGACGACAAACGCCGCCAGATAGACGAGCCGCGGCGGATAGCGGTCCGACAGCCAGCCGGCGGGAATCTGCAGGAGCGAGGCAATCAGGTAGATAGCGGTAAACAGCGTGCCAGCGCCGAGCACACTTCCGCCGAGGAAGTCCGCGCGCTCGGCGAACGCCTTTGGCAGCGCGATCTGGGTCGCGTTGTAGATCAGCCCGCCCAGGAACACCGTAATCGACAGGACGATAAAGGCGCGGATGACATCGCCGCGCGCGGGTTCGGCCGACGGCGCGCGGTCCCGCGCGCCGTCGACCACCCAGCGGGTCGCGATAGCCGCGACGAGCACCACGCCGATCGCCAGCGCGATCGTACCCGGGATCCACAGCGCCGCGCGCCAACCCGCAAGCGCCGTCAACCCGCCAGCGACGATTCCGGCGATGGCGACGCCAGTGCTGCCGAACACGCCCCAGATGCCGAGGGCCACGCCCTTGTTGGCCGCGCTGCGCACGAGCCAGCTCATCCCGACCGGATGGTAGATCGCGGCGAAGGCGCCGAGCGCGGTCAACGCGACCCCGAGTTGGGTCGGCGTCGCCGCCAACGACGCGGCGATCGTCGCCAGCCCCGAGCCGACAAAGAACACCGCCATCATCTTCGCGTTCGACCAGCGGTCGCCGAGCCAGCCCGCGAACGGCGCGAGCGCGCCGACGAGGAACGCACCCACCGTCCACAGCGCTATGAGATCGCCGTAGGACTGATGCCAGTCGGTCTCGAGCGCGAGCACGGCGGTGAGGAACAGGCCGGTGAGGCAGTGCATCGTCGCGTGGCCGATCCACGCAAACACCTGCGAAAGACGATCGGAACGCGCGGCACTCATCGATTTCCCCTGGGCTTAACCCTCGCCCTCGCCCTCGCCCGACGTCCGCCGGGCGCGCACTCGGCCGCGATCCACGACAGGAAGTCGGGATTGCCGCCGACGATCGGCAGCGCGACGATGCACGGGACGCTGTAGCTGTGGAGCGCCTTGACGCGCCTGGTCAGCGCGGCAAGCCGCGTTCGGCGAGTCTTGAGGATCAGCGAGACCTCACGCGAGCGTTCGACCTTTCCCTGCCACCGGAAAATCGAACGGATCGGACCCAGGACATTGGCACAGGCCGCAAGTCCCTCGTTAACCGCGGTTAACGCGATGCGGTCGGCCTCGCGGGCCGACGGGGCCGTGACATAAACGAGGGCGGAATCATTGGAGGATTTGCGACTGGCCATGAACCTGTCCCCGCGGCGCCCGGGATCGGCGGTGAATTGTCATCGTGCGCCGCCTTGGCGGCGACACCGGGCGGCTTTAGATTAATCGAACTCGCTGGCGCTGAGAACGGCGGCGGGTACGGGAGGTTTGAATGGACACCACGACGATGCGTGCCCGCGACGGGCACGCTCACGCACATGCGCGTCCCACCGGATTCCAGCGTGAGTGGTTGAAGCGTGCCCTCGATCAGCCGGGTGGCAAGCTGCCGCTGTTCGACCGCCAGGGCCAGCTCTACCCCGAGCGGACGATCAGGAGCTGCATCGAGCATGGCTGGGCCGAGGCGTGGTTCGCCAATCCGCTGAAGCCCGACTGGATGGTGTGCAAGATCACCGAGGCGGGTCGCCGCGCGGTGTCAGCGCGCAACTGAGGGCGTTCGTCCGGGAATGAGCGCGAGCAGCGCTTCCGCCGCCTTGCTGCGGTAGCGCTCGCGATGACGCAGCACATGGAACGACCGCTCCGGCAGCTCGAAGCCGACGCGGTGGAGACGGCCGAGTCGAATGAGCGCCTCGACCACCAGCTCCGAGATCGCGGTGACCCCTGCATTCGCCACCACCGCCGAGCGAATGGCCTCGTTCGACGGCAGCTCGAGCGCGATCTTGAGTCCTTTCGGCCGGATGCCGATCGCGCGCAGGGCGGCCTCGAATTCCGAGCGCGTTCCCGATCCGCGCTCGCGCACCACCCACTGCGCGTCCAGAAGATCGTCGGCTTCGATGCGACGGCGCTTCACCCATGGGTGGCTGGTACCGACGACGATCACGAGGCGATCGCCGGGAATGGTCTCGTCGATCAGCGCCGGCTCCGTCACCCGGCCTTCGACGAATCCGAGATCGGCGGCGCCCGTGTTGACCGCCTCCGCAACCTGCGCCGTATTTCCGACCGCGACGTTCACCTCGACCTCGGGATAGCGTTCGCGGAAATGGACGAGATGGACCGGCAGCCAGTATCCGGCGATGGTCTGGCTGGCGTGGACCGATAGCCGACCCCGCTTGAGCTCACCGAATTCAATCAGCGCGCGATGGGCGGCCTCGGCCCGCATGAGGACGGCGCGCGCTTCGGAGAGCAGCAACCGTCCGCCCTCCGTCAGCTCGATGCGGCGCCCAACGCGGTGGAACAGCGGCACGCCGTGCTCGGCCTCGAGCGCCGCGACCGCCGCACTCACCGCCGACTGGGCAAGACCGAGAGCCTCGCCCGCCTGGGTCATGTGCTCGCGTTCCGCGACGGCGACGAAGATCCGGAGCTGCTCGAAGGTCATGGCATCGCCTCAGTAGGCGATCTCGACCAACGCGAGTGCAAACAGCGCGATAAAGATGGAGGCCGCCGCACCAAGCGCCAGCGGGCGCACGCCCTTCGCCCAGAGCTTGCGGGCATCGAGCTCGAGGCCCATGGCGGCGAGCGCCGTCGCCAGCAGAAAGGCCGTCACCCTGGCGATGTCGTGGCTCACGCTCGGCGCGATCGTAATAACGCTGTTGAGCGCCGTCGTCGCCACGAAGCCGACGATGAACAGTGGGACCGTCACCGCGGCCCGCGCCGGACCGCCGCTTTTCGCACGCGACGCGACAATCGAGCCGAGCGCCACCACGACCGGTGCCAGCATCATCACCCGCGTCAGCTTGGCGATCGTGCCGGCGTGTCCGGCCTCCGTTCCGCCCTGAAATGCCGCGGCGACGACCTGCGCGACCTCGTGGATCGAGGTCCCGGCCCAGACGCCGTAGGCGTCGACGCCGAGCCCGAGCACCGGCAGCAGCAGCGGATAGAGAACCATGGAAATGGTGCCGAACAGCGTTACGCAGGCGACGGCGTAGGCCACGTCCTCGTCGGAGGCGCGGGTCACCGTGTTAGTCGCGATGATGGCCGAAGCGCCGCAGATCGAGGTGCCGGCGGCGATGAGCTGTGCGAGCTTGGAGTCAACGCCGAGCACCCGCGCCAACGTCACCGTGAAGACGAACGTGGCGACCAAACTGACGGCGATGATGCCGAGACCGGAGAATCCGAGTGCGGTCACTTGCGTGGCGGTCAATTGGAACCCGAGCAGAACGATACCGATACGCAGGACGGGTCGGAGTGCGACACGAATGCCGGAACGCGCCACCTCGGGGGCCCCGACCGTGGCCCGCACCACCGCGCCGAGTGTGATTGCAACGATCAGCGGGCTGACGAACGTGAGGCCCGACCAGGCGCACACGGCCTGGGCGGCCAACGCGATAATGGCGGCGAGCGCGAGCCCTGGCCCATACTGCTTCGCGACGGCAACGAAAGACGACGGAACGCGGGATGAGACGACGGGAAGCCGGGTCGACATGCCGCCATCGTCGTCGGCGCGTGTCCATCTGTCTAACGCATTAAACGTATCAGATCAATCTGATCTTCAGATCGATCGGACCGAACCCGTTTTCGACACGACAATCACTCGCCGAGGTTCAGGCCCTGGCGCCGCGCGATGTCCGTCAAATATGCGAGCGCCTCCGGCGGCGTCGCGGCGAGCGTCCCCATCAGAGCGCCGACGTCGTCGGCGCTCTGCGGCAGGAACTCGTCCCCTGCTCCCACCAGCCGCTTCGCAAACTCGGGATCCGCCATAGTGTCGCGAAATGCCTGTCGATAGGCGTCGACAACCGCACGCGGCGTCCCGGGCGGCAGCGCCATGAACTCGCCGACCGTGCTGATGCTGCGCCAGTACGAGAACGCGCGCTGCGCCGCCGGATCGGTGATCTTGTCGGCGACGAGATCGGACAGCAACGGCGCGTCGTATTCCGGCCGCGGCTGTAGCTTGCCATCGCGGAGGAATCCCGTCTGGCCAAGCACGGTGAAGTGCCCGGTGCTTTTCAGGCGCTGGACATCGACAATGTCGCTGAACGACGTCATGTCGATTTCGCCGCGCTCGACGCCGAGCACGAGGGCCTTAGTGGTCGGATATCCAACCACCCACCGCGCGTTCCAGCCGAGGTACTCGGCGCCCCACAGCGTCGCCTGCATGCCGGTGCGCACCGCCGACAGAGCGCCCATGATCGCGGGCGGCCCCGAACGGTCCTTGAGGCGCGGCAGGGCATCATAGCGAATCACCAATGCCGTGCCGCCGTGGCCGTTGCCGCCGACGAACTCCATCGCGCCGACGTCGTACGTGGCCTTAGCCTTCAGGACCTGGAACGGGTCGACCTGCGACGCGCCGACCACGGCTGCCGTCAGGCCGTCGGGCTTCACCTGATTGTAGAAATAGGTCAGCGCCACGACACCATCGGCGCCGAGCATGTTGCGGACGACAATGCTCGGCTTACCAGGCAGCCGATGGGCGAGCGACGAGGTCAGCAGCCGGGTGTAATTGTCGATACGGCCCCCGGCACCATAGCCGACGATGACGTTAATGGTTTTGCCCTTAAACGAGACGTCGTCGGCCAGGCCCTCACCGGCCGACGCGAAAACGATCGCCGCTGTCATGAACAGCGATTTCGCCATGACATGGGTTACCGACTGCCTTCCCAGCATCAATCGCCTCCTTGCGCCTCTTTGTTTTGTCCACGATCCGCCAACTCGTCTCGACGCGCAAGCGCGAGTGATGGCCGCGTTGCGAAACGTGTGTCTAAGGCGGCACCCCATCGCGTAAAGTGTGCCGACCCCGAGAGGCGACCGTGATCATCGACGCGCAGATTCACGTGTGGAAGGCCGAGACACCTGAGCGGCCGTGGTTCTCGGGCCCGCCGCATCTGCCGGAGCCGTTCGGCTACGAGAACCTGCGCCGCGAGATGGCGACCGCCGGCGTCAACCGAGCGGTCCTGATCCCTCCGGGCTGGGAAGGCGACCGGATCGATTTCGCGCTGGAAGGTGCCCAGCGTCACCCCGGATTGTTCGGCGTGATGGGACGCATCCCGGTGCAGAAACCCGATGTCGCGGCGCCGCTCCTGCCCGGCTGGAAGGCGCAGCGCGGCATGCTCGGCATCCGCGTGTCGTTCCAGAAGGCGCACAACCAGCTCTATCTGACCGACGGCACCGCCGACTGGTTCTGGCCGGAGGCTGAGAAGCACGGCATCCCGGTGATGATCTTCGCGCCCGGCCGCAACGCCGAGATTCGCGCGATTGCCGAGAGCCACCCGAATCTCCGGCTCATCGTCGATCACATGGGGCTCAGGCGCGAGGAGGACGCTGCCGCCGCTGCCGCGATCGAGGGCCTGTGCGCGCTCGCCGATTGCCCGAACATGCACGTGAAGGTCTCGTCGGTGCCGCTGTACTCGACCGAGCCCTATCCCCACCGCAACCTGCACGGCGCGCTGAAGCGGCTGATCGGCGCGTTCGGCCCACGGCGTTCGTTCTGGGGAACCGACCTCACGCGCATCTGGTCGCGCACGACCTATCGTCGGTGCGTGACGCTGTTCACCGAGGAACTCGACTTCCTGTCGCCCGACGACCTCGCCTGGGTCATGGGCC
>Ga0310811_10005453_pt1 | contig 16080 bp, 11 predicted proteins | sample YCmetagenome_FD_207642 | JGI IMG/M metagenome (GOLD analysis project Ga0310811, IMG submission 207642) | Soil microbial communities from experimental microcosm in Duke University, North Carolina, United States - YC | ecosystem: Engineered > Artificial ecosystem > Soil microcosm > Unclassified ...
GGTTTCTCCGCCTCCGGCTACCGCCTGCGATTCGAACAGCTGCTGGCGACGCCGTTGCTTTTCGCCGCCATGGCGATCCTGGCGGCGGCCTTTTCACTGCGGCTGGCGCGGCTCGGCGGCTTGGCCGGGCTTGCCGGCGCGGGCGTGGCGCTCGGATTCATCGTGTTTTTCTTCAACCAATTCGCTGGCGCGCTGGCAAAGGGCGACATCCTGCCGCTGTTCGCGGCGGCCTGGGCGCCGGCTGTCGTCGCCCTGCTGTCGGGTCTGACTCTCCTCTGCTACACCGAAGACGGTTGAATCATTGGCCTGCAGAGCTATGCATCCAGCCAAGCGGCGCTGACCGGCGCCGCCGCCAGAGGGGAATTTGACCGCATGAGTCCGCGCCGGCGCACGCCGACAGCCGTTGCCAAGCGCGTCCTCCTGGCGGGCGCGGCGATGGCTTTTGTCCTGCCCGCCATGGCCCACGCCCAGACGGCGGTCCCGCCGGTGGGCAGCGACATGTCGCTGCCGCACAACGAAGGCCAGGTGATCAACGGGCCGCAGCCGCGCAGGCACGAACGCGCCGCCGCGACCCCCGCGCCGAATCCCGACGGCCTGGCGCCGGACGAGCTCTATATGGAGGCCGACCGCCTCACCCGCGACGACAAGAGCAAGATCACGACGGCCGAAGGCTCGGTGGAGATCCGCTACCAGGGCCGCACCCTGCGCGCCGACCGCCTGGTCTACGAGGAAGGCGCGGAAGCCGGCCAAGGCGTCATCCGCGCCTATGGCCACGTCGTCACCATCAATCCGGACGGCACGTCGGAATTCGCCGACCAGCTCACGCTCGACGACAAGATGCGGGCCGGCGTGGCCCTCGGCTTCTCCGCCCGGCTGCAGATGAACGTGAAGCTCGCCAGCGCCAGCGCGGTGCGGCGCAACGAGAACATCCAGGAACTCCACCACGCCATCTACACGCCCTGCGCCATCTGCGCGGCGAACGGCCAGAACAAGACGCCTACCTGGTCGATCGCGGCCGACCGCATCGTGCAGGATAAGGTCCGGCGGATCGTCTACTACCGCAACGCCCGGATCCACGTGATGGGCGTGCCGCTGCTCTACCTGCCGATCTTCTGGCACGCCGATCCGGAGGCGGAGCGCGCCTCGGGCCTGCTGGTGCCGAAGATCAGCGCTTCGAACCGCCGGGGCTTCTCGTACGAACAGCCCTATCTGCTGGTGATCTCGCCCTCCTCGGACCTGACGCTCAGCCCGCAGATCAACTCGAAGGTGAACCCGTTCCTGAACGGCGAGTACCGGCAGAAGTTCTACTCCGGCGACGTCGATATCCGGTTCGGCTACACGCACGACCAGGACTTCGACGGATCCGGCAACAAGTTCGGCGACGACACCAACCGCAGCTACATCCTCGGGCGCGGCGCCTTCCAGGTGAACGACGAGTGGCGCTGGGGCTTCACCGCCGAGCGCACCTCCGACGACCTGCTGTTCGACAAGTACGAGATCGGCAAGGTGTACGAGAGCCGCGGCCCCTACGTGGCCGACGACCGGCGGCTGATCTCGCAGGTCTACGCCGCGCGCCAGGACGACCAGTCGTTCTTCCAGACGGCGGCGATGAGCGTCCAGGGCCTGCGGCCCAGCGCCACCGACCCGACGCAGATCGAGAACAACCGCACCTTCCCGGTGATCGCGCCGATCGTCGAAGCGCACTACGAACCGCTGTCCGAGTTCCTGGGCGGCAGCCTGCGGATGACCGGCAGCGCCGTGGTCCTGACCCGCGACCAGTCGCCCACCGACCTCACGCAGTACCTGCCCGGCCTCGACAGCCGCCGCGCGACCGCCGAGGTGGACTGGCGCCGTTCCTTCACCTCGCAGTCCGGCTTGCGCGTCGAGCCCTTCGTCCAGCTGCGCGCGGACGGCTACAGCCTCAGCGACGTGCTGACCGGCGTCGGGACCCAGACGCGATCGATGACGACCTCCCGCGCCATGGGCGTGGTCGGCGCGGACATCTCCTACCCGCTGTACCGGCGCGTGGGGGACTCGACCGTCGTGCTCGAGCCGTTGGCCCAGGTGGCGATCTCGCCCAAGGTGAAGCAGATCGTCATCGGCCAGGACGCCAGCGGAAACCCGATCTATTTCAACGAGGACAGCGTCGCGTTCGAGTTCGACGAGACCACCCTGTTCCGCGCCAACAAGTTCCCCGGCTACGACCTCTACGAGGACGGCGCCCGCCTGAACGTCGGCGGACGCGCCTCGGTGCTGTGGGACGACGGGCGCCGCGCCAGCCTGCTGGTCGGACGCAGCTTCCGGGATTCCCCGAACGACGTCTTCACGACCGGATCCGGCCTGCGCGAGCGCGCTTCCGACTGGATCGTGGCGACGGACGCCCAGCCCATGAAGGGCGTCGCGGTGTTCGCCCGGGCGCGGCTGGATTCCGAGAACCTAGGCGTCCACCGCCTGGAAGCGGGCGTGAACGCGAACACCAAGTGGGCCTCGGGTTACGTCCGCTACCTGACGGACGACAACAGCGTCGACGCCACCAACCCGACAAGCACGGTCGGGGTGAAGACCGAGAACGTGGAAGTGGGCGGAGACCTGCACCTGACCTCGCACTGGGGTATCACGGCCTATGGCAACCGCGACCTGGTGCAGCAGGCCTGGGTCATTCGCGACCTCGGCGTCTATTATAAAGATGATTGTGTCAGGATCGATGTGATCTACCGCGAGGAAGACACCGTGGTTGGTCGACTTGGTCCGACAAGTTCGGTTGGCGTTCGCCTAACGCTCGCCACATTGGGCGGCCCACCTAATGGTAGATAGAATCGCGGCCGGGCTGCGGCCGCTCGAAGGAATGATCCCATCCATGAAGTTTCCGCGTAACGTCACGGGCCGGGCGGCGCGGGGCGCAGCCGTCGCCGTAGCCATTGTTGTGGCCGGCGGCCCGCTGAGCGTGCACGCTCAGGCGCTGCGCGGTCCCCTGAAGGCCCAACGACGAGATCATCTCGACCTACGATCTGGGGCAGCGGATGCGCCTGCTGATCGTCACCTCCGGCGTCCAGCCCACCGAGCAGACCCTGCCGCAGTTCCAGCGCGAAGCCTTGGTCTCCCTCGTCGACGAACGCCTGCAGCTGCAGGAGCTCCGTCGGGTCGAGAAGGACCAGAAGATGACCATCATCGCCGACGACGGCGAGGTGAAGGACGAACTCGCCGGGATGGCGCAGCAGAACGGCCTCAAGGCCGACGCCTTCCTCGCCACCCTGCGGGCCCAGGGGATCAACCCGGAGACCCTGTACCAGCAGATCCGCGCCCAGGTGAGCTGGCAGCGCTGGATCCGCGGCCGCTACGGCTCCCGCCTGCGGATCGGCGAAGACCAGATCAAGGCCACCCAGGCCCGCCTGGAAGCCGCCGCCAGCAAGCCCCAGTACGAGATCAGCGAGGTGCTGATCGACGCCGGTCGCGTGGGCGGCATGGACGCCGCCATGAAGGGCGCCCAGCAGCTGGTCACCCAGATGCAGCAGGGCGCGCCCTTCGCCGCCGTCGCCCGTCAGTTCTCCTCGGCCGCCACCGCGGCGGCTGGCGGCGACGCCGGGTGGGTCAGCCCCGGCGAGATGGCCCCGGAGGTGGACGCCGCCCTCGACCAGCTCCGTCCCGGCCAGCTGTCGCAGCCGATCCCGGTCAAGGACGGCGTCTACATCATCTACCTGCGCGACAAACGGGCCGGCTCGAGCGCCACCCTGGTCAACCTGAAGCAGGCCGCCATCGCCCTGCCCGCCACCGCCAGCGCCGGCGATGTCGAGGCGGCGCGCGTGAAGCTCGCGTCCCTGAAGCTCAGCGTGAAGACCTGCGACGATCTGCAGACCGCAGCCGCGAAGATCCCCGGCGTCGTCGCCGGCGACCTTGGCGAGGCGGAGATCGCCGACCTCGCGCCGGAATTCCGCACCGCGGCCCAGACGCTGAAGGTGGGCGAGCTCTCCGAGCCGATCCGCACCAAGGTCGGGCTGCACCTCGTGGCCGTCTGCGGCAAGCACTCGGCGGACGACGGCCAGCTCAACCACGACCAGATCGAAAGCCGGCTCTACGGCCAGCAGCTGAGCATGATCTCCAGGCGTTACATGCGGGACCTCCGCAACTCCGCCACGATCGAGACCAGGTGAAATCCGGCCCGCTAGCCCTTACCCTTGGCGACCCCGCAGGCGTCGGCCCTGAGATCGTCGTCAAGGCCTGGCAGGAGCTTCGGGCCAGCGGACCGGCTTTCGTGGCGGTCGGCGATTTCCAGTCGCTGGCCTCGGCCTCGGCCGGCGGCGCCTCGATCCTGCGGCGGGTGACCTCGCCGGAGGAGGCTCCGCGCATCTTCGCCGAGGCCCTGCCCGTCCTGGACCTGCCGCTCCGCGCGCCGGTGATCGCCGGCCAGCCGTCCTCCGCCGCGGCGCCGGCGATCATCCAGTGGATCGAGACGGCGGTGGGCCTGGCGCTGCGCGGCGCGGTATCCGGCGTCGTCACCGCGCCGATCGCCAAGGCTCCGCTCTACGAGGCCGGCTTCAAGTTTCCCGGCCACACCGAGTTCCTCGGCGAACTCACCGCCGCGGCCAGCTACGACGGCGCCCGCGGGCCGATCATGATGCTGACGGCGCAGGACCTGCGCGTGACCCTCGTCACCGTGCACACCCCGCTCGCCAAGGTCGCCGGGGCCATCAGCGTCGAGACCATCGTCAACGCCGGCCTGGTCACCGCCCAGTCGCTGCGCCGCGACTTCGGCGTCTTGGCCCCGCGGGTGGCGGTGGCCGGCCTCAATCCCCACGCCGGCGAGAGCGGCGGCATCGGGCGCGAGGAAATCGAGATCGTCGAGCCCGCCGTCCGCGCCCTGCGCAACCTGGGGGTCGACGCCACCGGCCCCTATCCTGCCGACACCCTGTTCCCGGCGGAGATGCGCAACCGCTACGACGCCGCGCTCTGCCTCTACCACGACCAGGCGCTGATCCCGGTGAAGATGCTGGACTTCTGGGGCGGCGTGAACGTGACCCTGGGGCTGCCCATCGTCCGCACCTCGCCCGATCACGGCACGGCCTTCGACATCGCCGGCCGCGGCCTGGCCCGGCCGGACAGCCTGATCGCCGCCATCCGGCTGGCCGAGCAGATGGCGCAGCGGCGAGCCGCCTGATGACCGGGACTCTGGCCGACCTGCCGCCGTTGCGCGAGGCCCTGGCCGAGCACGGCCTGGCGGCCAAGAAGGCCTTCGGCCAGCACTTCCTCCTCGACCTCAACATCACCCGCAAGATCGCCCGCCTGGCGCAGCTCGGCCCCGGCGACCAGGTGATCGAGGTGGGGCCCGGCCCCGGCGGCCTCACCCGCGCCTTGCTCGAGACCGGCGCCGAGGTCACCGCCGTCGAGAAGGACGAGCGCTTCCGCCCGCTGCTGGAGGAACTCGCGGCGGTCGCGCCCCGCCTGTCGCTGGTGTTCGGCGACGCGCTGGAGGTCGACGAAGCGGCGCTGCTGGCGTCCGGCGCCCCGGCCCATGTGGTCTCCAACCTACCGTACAACGTCGGCACGCCGCTGCTCATCAAGTGGCTGACCGGACCCTGGACGCCGGCGTCCCTGACCCTGATGTTCCAGAAGGAGGTCGCCGAGCGGATCACCGCCGATCCGGGCGCCGGCGCCTATGGCCGGCTTGCCGTGATCGCCCAGGCGACGGCCGACGCGCAGGGCGTCATGGACGTGCCGGCCCGCGCCTTCACTCCGCCGCCGAAGGTGGATTCCGCCGTCGTCCGGCTGACGCCGCGGGCGGATCGCCCCTCGCCCGAGCGGCTCGACGCCCTGCAGAAGGTCACCGCCGCCGCCTTCGGCCAGCGACGCAAGATGCTGCGCTCGAGCCTGAAGGTGCTGGGCGGCGCTGCCCTGGCGGAGGCCGCCGGGCTGGATCCGCAGGCCCGGGCGGAGACCGTCGGCATCGACGGCTTCCTGGCGCTGGCCGACGCCTGGCGCGCCGGCGTCTAGGCCTCGCCGGTCACGCGACGTCGGCCCGAGGTCCAGGCCGGAGGATCGCTGGCCGGAAAAGACTCTTTGCTCGCTTCGTCGACCGGATCGAGTTCGTCGGGCGCGTCGTCCTCGCGGTCGTCGCCGGGCTCGCTCATGGCGTTCTCCTGGGCGCAGGGTACGCCGTTGCGCTGAGCGGCTCCAGCCGCTCCTATGCCGACCGCCTCTCGTGAAGGACCCTGGATGCTGACTCTGCTGGGCGTCGCCGTCGTCGTCATCGGCTTCGCCGTTCGCCTCAATCCGCTGCTGGTCGTCGTGCTGGCGGCGTTCGTCAGCGGCTGGTTCGCCGGCCTGCCGCCGCTGACGGTCCTGGCGGCCTTCGGCAAGGCCTTCAACGACAACCGCCTGGTCAGCGCCGCCCTGCTGGTCCTGCCGGTGATCGGCGTCATCGAGCGCGCCGGGGTCCAGCAGCGCGCCCGCACCCTGATCGCCCGGTTCCGCGGCGTCTCCGTGGGGCCGTTCCTGATCGCCTACATGGCGTTCCGCCAGCTGACCGCGGCGCTCGGCCTGATCTCCATCGCCGGCCAGGCCCAGACGGTGCGGCCGCTGGTGGCCCCGATGGCGGAAGGGGCGAGCGAAGCCCGTGACGGAGACGTCGACCTGGCGACCCGCCACACGATCCGCGCCTATGCGGCGGCGACCGACAATGTGGCGGTGTTCTTCGGCGAGGACATCTTCCTGGCGGTCGGCTCGATCCTGCTGATGGTGGGCTTCCTGGCCTCCAGCGGCATCGCCATCGAGCCCCTGCACCTGTCGCTCTGGGCGATTCCGAGCGCCTTGGCGGCCTTCCTGATCCACGCCACGCGGCTGATGCTGTTCGACCGCAAGCTGCGCCGGGCGAGCGGAGCCGGCCGATGATCAAGCTCGGTGCGGTCTATGTCCTCACCGGACTGCTGTTCGCCGCCTACGCTGTGCTCAGCGCAACGGACCGCAAGAACCCCAAGCGGTTCGGCAACGCTGCGTTCTGGGGCCTGGTCGCCCTCAGCTTCCTGGCGGGGGACCGGCTGGGCGACGTCGGCAACGGCGTGCTGGTGCTGGGCCTGGCGCTGATCGCCCGCCTGGGGCTGCTCGGTCGTGGCCAGCCCGCCACGACGTCGACGGACCAGCGGCGGGCCCTGGCGAAGCGCTTCGGGGATAAGCTATTCGTCCCGGCCCTGGTGCTGCCGATCGTCGTCCTGATCGGCGTGCTGGTCCTGAAGCCGCTGGCGATCGACGGCCGGCCGTTGCTGGACCCCAAGCAGGCGACGCTGATCTCCCTGGCGCTGGCGACCCTGGTCGCCGTGGGCGTCGCGCTGATCCTGCTTCGCCAGCCCCTGATCAGCCCCCTGCAGGAAGGCCGCCGGCTCATCGACACCATCGGCTGGGCGGCGATGCTGCCGCAGATGCTGGCGGCGCTGGGCGTCGTCTTCGCGCTCTGCGGCGTGGGCAAGATCATCGGCGACCTGGTCACCCAGTGGCTGCCGATGGACAGCCGGCTGGCGGCGGTCTGCGTCTATGGCCTGGGCATGGCCGGCTTCACCATGATCATGGGCAACGCGTTCGCGGCCTTCCCGGTGATGACCGCCGGCGTCGGGATTCCGGTGCTGATCCACCGCTTCGGCGCCGATCCGCCCGTGGTCTGCGCCATCGGAATGCTGTCGGGGTTCTGCGGCACGCTGATGACGCCGCTGGCGGCCAACTTCAACCTGGTGCCGCCCGCCCTGCTCGAACTTCCCGACCGCTATGCGGTGATCAAGGCGCAGATCCCGACCGCCGTCCCTTTGCTGCTCGTCAACCTGGTGCTGATGTATGTCCTCGCGTTCCGCTAACCTGACCCCGGAGCTCGCCTCCAGCTTCGCCCGCATCGCGCTCGGCCACGTGACCCGCGAGCACCCCAACAAGCTCGATCACGTGCTGGACGGGCCGCAGGACGCGCTCGGCCCGCGGGCGCTGCATCCGATCTTCTTCGGCAGCTTCGACTGGCACTCCTGTGTGCACGGCTACTGGCTGCTCGCCACCGTGCTGCGCCTCCAGCCGGCCATCGCCGAAGCGGCGGCGATCCGCGCCCTGTTCGACGACGCCTTCACGGCGGACAAGGTCGACGGCGAGGTCGCCTATCTTCGCCGGCCCTCGTCGCGCGGGTTCGAACGGCCCTACGGCTGGGGCTGGCTCCTGAAGCTGCAGGCCGAGCTGCTGAGCCATGACGAGCGTCGGTGGGCCACCGCGCTGCAGCCGCTGGCGGACGCCTTCGCGGCCCGCTTCCGCGACTATCTTCCGCGGGCGGCCTATCCGGTCCGCGCCGGCGTCCATAGCAACACCGCCTTCGCCCTGGCGCTCGCCGCCGACTACGCCCGGGCTGCTAGCGACGATGCGCTGCTGAGGCTGTTCGAGGTCAAGGCCCGGGACTGGTACCTGGCCGACTGCGACGCCCAGGCCTGGGAGCCCTCCGGCGACGACTTCCTGTCGCCGACGTTGATGGAAGCCGAATGCCTGCGCCGGCTGCTCCCGCAGTCCGAGTTCCGCGCGTGGCTGTGCGGCTTCCTCCCCGCGGCGGCGCAGGGCCGTCCGGAGACCCTCTTCCGTCCGGCCCAGGTGACGGACCGCACCGACGGCAAGATCGTCCACCTGGACGGCCTCAACCTGTCGCGCGCCTGGTGCTGGCGCGAGATCGCGGCCGCCTTGCCGGCCGACGATCCGGCGCGGCCAATGGCCGAGGCGGCGGCGGACCTCCATCTCGGCGCCAGCCTTCCGCATGTGGCCGGCGACTACATGGGCGAGCACTGGTTGGCGTCGTTTGCGTTACTCGCCGTGACTTCTGCGACATAATCGACACGTCCGTCAAATATCCAATCCGACGTCCGCCGCCGCCATTCTCCCCCTCTTCGGCTCAGCTTATCCAGGCTGGAAGCCGATGATTTCGGCTCGAGGGGGATTTCTCACATGCAATATAGATTGCTTCTGCTCGCCGCTGCTTCAGTCGCGGGGCTCTGGGCCGGCCAGGCGTCCGCCCAGGCCGGCGCCGCCAGCACTCAGGTCGAGGAACTGGTCGTCACCGGCACCCGCGCCGAGGCGCGTTCCCGGCTCGAAACGATCTCGCCCGTGGACGTCATCAGCAATGACGCCCTGACGAAGCAGGGCAATTCCACCGAACTGGCCCAGGCGCTGTCGAACCTGACCCCGGCGCTCGACTTCCCGCGGCCGGCCATCACCGACGGCACCGACGCCGTGCGGCCCGCCGTGCTGCGCGGACTGGCCCCCGACCAGACGCTGGTGCTGGTGAACGGCATGCGCGGGCACGTCTCGGCGCTGGTCAACGTCAACGGCTCCATCGGCCGCGGCTCGACGGCCTTCGACCTGAACACCATCCCCACCGTCGCCATCGAGCAGGTGGAAGTGCTGCGCGACGGCGCCTCGGCGCAGTACGGCGCCGACGCCATCGCCGGGGTCATCAACCTGCGACTGCGCCAGGCCAACCACGGCGGCGGCATGACGCTGAACTACGGTCTCTACGACACCACGGTGAAGACGGCCCATGGCAGCCGCGACGTCCACGACGGCCTGACGGAGTCGGTCGCCGCCTGGCAGGGCCTGCCGCTTGGCGACAAGGGCTTCCTGACCGTCTCGGGCGAATGGCTGATCCGCCACGCCACCAACCGGTCGGACTTCGTCAACGCCGCCTCGCTGCCGGCCTATGGCCGACCGATCGTCATCGGCCGCTACGGCGATCCCGCGGTGCGCAGCGGCGCGGTCTACGCCAACGCCGGCCTGCCGCTGAACGACGTCTGGGAAGCCTACGGCTACGTCGGCTACCAGCATCGCGACACCGACTCCGCGGCGACGGCCCGCGCCTACAACAACGCCAACAACGTGCCGGCGGTCTATCCGGGCGGGTTCCTGCCGCGCATCGACACCGATATCGACGACCTCAGCGCCCAGGGCGGCGTGCGGGGCGAGATCGCCGGCTGGAAGACCGATCTCGGCGTCAGCTACGGCTCCAACGACATCGACTACTACACGGTCAACTCGATCAACGCCTCGTTCGGCGCGGCCTCCAAGCGCGACTTCTACTCAGGCTCCCTCGGCTACGATCAGTGGTTGGTGAACCTGAACTTCTCGCGGGAGTTCGAGGTCGGCCTGGTGAAGCCGCTGAACGTCGCCGGCGGCCTGGAATACCGCCGCGAGCACTTCGACATCGGCGCCGGCGAGCCGGCCTCCTACACCCTGGGCCCGGACACCACCAAAGCCGGCAACAGCCAGGGCTTCCCCGGCTTCCGCCCGTCGAACGAGGTGGACGTCGCCCGCCACAACTGGAGCGCCTACGTCGACCTCGAAGGCAATCTGACGGAGAAGCTCGGCTTCGACGTCGCCGGCCGCTACGAGGACTATTCCGACTTCGGCTCGAAGGTCACCGGCAAGCTGTCTGCCCGCTACGACTTCTCCGACGCCTTCGCACTTCGCGGATCGCTGTCGAAGGGTTTCAAGGCGCCGGCCCTGCAGCAGCAGTACTTCACCTACACCTCGACCAATAACACCCTGGTCGGCACGACCTTCCAGCTGATCGAAGTGGGCACCTTCCCAGTGTCGAGCCCGGTGGCCGTGGCCCTCGGAGCCAAGCCGCTGGAGCCGGAAACCTCCACCAACTATTCGATCGGCGCGGTTTGGCGGTCGGGTCCGTTCGAGCTGACAGTCGACGCCTATCAGATCGACATCAAGAACCGGATCGTGCTGTCGGAAAACCTGCCGAACACCAACACGCCGCCCGCCACGGCCGCGGTGATCGCCCGGATCCTGGCGCCCTTCAACATCGCGGCGGCGCGGTTCTTCATCAACGGGGTGGACACCCGCACCCGCGGCCTCGACGTCGTCGGCCGCTATCACCTGACGACGGACGCGGCCGGCAAGTTCGACTTCACCCTGGCGGCCAACCTGAACAACACCGACGTCACCAAGACGCCCGGCCTGCCCGCCATCACCTCCCTGCCGCAACCGCAGTTTCTCTTCGACCGCGGCAATGTGCTGACCTACGAGAAGGGCACGCCGGAGCACAAGCTGGTGGCCAGCGTCGACTGGACCTTCGGGGCCTTCGGGGCGACCGCCAAGGCGATCAACTACGACAGCGTCCTGATCCCGAACAACAACGCGTCCTTCGACTACTCGACGGGCAGCGCCACCCTGGTGGACCTGGAAGCCCGCTACACCCTGCCGATGGGCGTTGGCGCGGCCCTCGGTGTGAATAACGTGTTCGACAAATATCCGAACTCCACGCCCAGCACGATCAACAGCCCGACGGGTTCGATCGGCTTCCCCGCCTATTCGCCGTTCGGATTTAATGGCCGGTTCTTCTACGGTAGGTTGTCCGTCAACTGGTAGATTTCGGACACACTCCGGGCGAATTGAGGCGCAGGACCCCGTCCTGCGCCTCATTGCTTGGCTGTTGTTGCAGAACTGTCATCGCAACCGAGAGGTGTCGCTCATAGCTTAGCCGCCGAATGGCCACAAAGGCCGGGACCCGCCATGAGGGCGGCCACCCAGGGGGTTTTGCTGATGAACTATCGTGTCCTTCTTTTCGCAGCTGCGTCCGCCAGCCTGCTCGCCACCGCCGCCACTGCGCAAACGGCCGCGTCGGCCGGCAACCAAGTGGATGAGCTGGTGGTGACCGGCACGCGCGCCCAGGCCCGCTCGCGACTGGAATCTCTCGCCCCGGTCGACGTGGTCAGCGCCCAGACCCTGCAGAAGCAAGGCCAGACGGAATTCGCCGCCGCCCTGGCGGCCCAGATCCCCTCCATCGACTTCCCGCGTCCGACCAACACCGACGCCACCGACGCCATCCGCCCGGCGACGCTGCGCGGCCAGGGCCCGGACCAGACGCTGGTGCTGATCAACGGCGCCCGCGCCCACAGCTCCGCCGTGCTGAACGTCAACGGCTCCGTCGGCCGCGGCTCGGCCGCCGTCGACCTGAACACCATTCCGGAAGTCGCCATCGACCGGGTCGAAGTGCTGCGTGACGGCGCCTCGGCGCTCTACGGCTCCGACGCCATCGCCGGGGTGGTGAACATCATGCTCCGTGGGGTCGACCATGGCGGCGGCGCCTCGGTGACCTACGGCGAATACGTCACCAACTTCGACGGCTTCTACGGCGGCGGCCACAACATCACCGACGGCGCGCAGACGACCGTCAGCGGCTGGCAGGGCCTGAAGCTGGGCTCCGACGGTTTCCTGACCGTGTCCGCCCAGTATCGCGACGCCAACCCCACCAACCGCGCCGACATCGACCCGCGCTACGGCCGCGTCACCTCGCGCACCGGCGACCCGGACGTGAAGGATGGCTCGCTGTACCTGAACGCCGACAAGCCCCTCGCCGAAGGCTGGGACGCGGTGGCCTGGGGCGGCTACGACCACAGGACGACCGAGAGCGCGGCGACCTTCCGGGCGCCGAACGACACGAGCCAGAACATCCTCTCGGTCTATCCCAACGGTTATCTGCCGATCCTGCACAGCGTCTCCAAGGACGCGCAGGTGGGCGGCGGCCTGAAAGGCGAGATCGGCGGGTTCAAGTCGAACCTCACGATCGGCTACGGCTGGAATAACGTCGCATTCAACGTGCTGGACACGCTGAACCCGTCGCTCGGCCCGACGTCGCCGCACGAGTTCTACGCTGGCCAGAACACCTACGATCAGTGGGTGGGCAATGCCGACTTCAGCCGGGACTTCGCGGTCGGCCTGGCCGGTCCGCTGAACGTGGCCTTCGGCGTCGAGGCGCGTCGGGAAGGCTACAAGATCGGCGCGGGCGAGCCCGATTCCTACGCGCGCGGCACGGTGGCCCCCACCCTCTCCTTCGGCTCGCGCGGCTTCACCGGCTTCACGCCGGACAACGAAGTCGACAAGCACCGCACCAATGTCGGCGCCTACCTGGCCCTCGAAGGCGAGCTGGTGGACAAGCTGACCGGCTCGGCGGCGATCCGGGAAGAGCACTACTCCGACTTCGGCAACAACACGTCCGGCAAGATCTCGCTGCGCTACGACGTGACCCCGGAACTGGCGTTCCGCGGCTCGGCCGAGACCGGTTTCCGCGCCCCCAGCCTGCAACAGCAGTATTACACCTCGACCTCGATCCTCTATCTCAACGGGGTCCCGTTCGAGACCGGCACCTACCCGTCCACCAGCGCGGTGGGCACGGCGCTGGGCGGCAAGCCGCTGAAGCCTGAGAAGTCGAAGAACTACTCGCTGGGCACGGTCTATCACGTGGGCGCCTTCGCCCTGACGGTGGACGCCTACCGGATCGAGGTGAACGACCGCATCGTGCTGTCGGAAACCCTGACGGGCAGCAACACCGCCGCCCCGGGCAGCAACGCCCTGGCGATCTACAACCTGCTCGCGCCCTACGGCGCCACCGCCGCCCGCTTCTTCCTGAACGGCGTCGACACCCGCACCAACGGAGTCGACATTGTCGCCAACTACCGCATCACCGACGACCAGGCGGGCGTCTTCGACCTGACCGCGGCGGCCAACTTCAACAACTTCGACGTCACCAAGACCCCGACGACCGCGCAGACCGTTCTGCCGAATCCCGTCTCGCTGTTCGCCCGCCAGGCGACGCTGCGCTTCGAGGAAGGCACGCCCAAGTGGAAGGTCAACCTGCAAGGCGACTGGTCGCTTGAGAACTGGGGCGCCACCCTGCGCACCACCTTCTACGGCGACGTGAACAACGCCGGCACCCTGGCGGACGGCAGCGCCGACGTGCACACCGGCTCGCGCGGCATCGTCGATGCGGAAGTCCGCTACACCTTCCCGCATCAGGTCGTCGTCTCGCTCGGCGCGGACAACCTGTTCGACCAATACCCGCGGCAGGTGGTCCCGAACCTCGACACCACGGGCGCGGGGCCGTTCACCTCGTTCTCGCCCTACGGCTACAATGGCCGGTTCGTCTACGGCCGGATCGCCGTGAACTGGTAACCGACACGACAGAGATCGTACGGGCGCGGCGCGGGGCTTCGGTTCCGCGCCGTTTCCGTTTCGGGTGCGCCCCAGGGTCGCACGCGCCGGGCGCCGCAACCGGCCGATCCCCCTCGGAAAATGGGCTCCGTAAGGTCAAGCTTTCATCCACAGATCGTGCGCAAAGGCTGTGGAAGACACGGATGCCGCACTGCTCGTGCGCCCGGCGTTAGGCTATCGGTAAGGGATGGCGATCGTACCGGCTCTCGACCTCCGCCCCGTCTCGAACGACGTGGCCATCCCGCACGTCCCAGCCAATGTGGAAGCCGAGCAGGCGCTGCTCGGAGCCATGCTCTACGACAACGCCGCCTTCGAGCGGATCGGCGACTACCTGCAGAGCCGCCACTTCTACGAGCCCTTTCACCAGCGCCTGTTCGCCTCCGTCGAAAGCCACATCCGCAAGGGTCAGCTGGCCGAGCCGATCCTGCTGGCCGAACAGTTCTCCCGCGACCCGGCGTTCGAGGAACTGGGCGGCGTCCGCTACCTGGCCGATCTGGTGGACCGCGCCCCGCCGGCCGCCAACGCGCCGGACTATGCCCGCGTGGTCTACGACCTGGCGCTGCGGCGCGACCTGATCCGCATCGGCGGCGACATCTCGACCATGGCCGCCCAGGGCGACCCTGAGCTCTCCGCCCGCGACCAGATCGAACAGGCCGAGCAGAAGCTGTTCACCCTCGCCGAGACCGGGGGAACCAGCCAGGGCTTCGTCACCTTCGCCGACGCCCTGCACGGCGCGGTGACCATGGCCGCAGAGGCCCACAGCCGCGACGGGGGCCTGGCGGGCATCTCCACCGGGCTGATCGACCTCGACCAGAAGATCGGCGGCCTGCACCCCTCCGACCTGATGATCCTCGCCGCCCGCCCTTCGATGGGGAAGACGTCGCTGGCCTGTAACATCGCCTTCGACGTGGCGAAGAACTACGCCTGGGAGCCGCAGCCGGACGGCAGCAAGAAGACCGTCCGCGGCGGCGTGGTCGCCTTCTTCTCGCTGGAAATGAGCGCCGAGCAGCTGGCCATGCGCCTGCTGGCGGAGGTCTCCGGCGTCTCCGGCGACCGGCTCCGCAAGGGCGAGATCGACGCCATGGAGTTCGGCCGCGTCCGCGACGCCGCCCTCGAGATCCAGGAAGCGCCGCTCTACATCGACGACACCGGCGGCATCACCATGGCCAAGCTCGCCGCCCGCGCGCGGCGGCTGAAGCGGATGGTCGGCCTCGACCTGCTCATCATCGACTACCTGCAGCTCGTCACCGGCGGCGCCGGCAGCTCGGACAACCGGGTGCAGGAAGTCTCGATGATCACCCAGGGGATGAATGCCCTGGCCAAGGAACTGGCGATCCCGGTGATCGCGCTCTCGCAGCTCTCCCGCCAGGTCGAGAACCGCGAGGACAAGAAGCCCCAGCTCTCCGACCTGCGGGAATCCGGCTCCATCGAGCAGGACGCCGACATGGTCATGTTCGTCTATCGCGAGAGCTATTATCTGAACCGCATGGAGCCGCGCGAAGGCACCGAAGAGCACTTCAAGTGGCAGGAACAGATGGATCAGGTGCGCGGCCTCGCCGAGATCATCATCGGCAAGCAGCGCCACGGCCCGATCGGCACGGTGAAGCTGTCGTTCAACGAAGACATCACCAAGTTCGGCAACCTGGCCCGCGACGCCAACCGCTACGACCCCCACTAGCGGTCCGGTGATGGACCCTACGATCGCGCGTCTCGGGATCGATCTCGACGCCCTGGCCCACAACTACGGCGTCCTGCGCCAGGAAGCCGCCGGGGCCGAAGTCGCCGCCGTGGTGAAGGCCGACGGCTATGGCCTGGGCGCCGAGCCCGTGGCCCGCCGGCTGTGGGCGGAAGGCGCGCGGAGCTTCTTCGTCGCCCGGCTGAGCGAAGGCGAAGCCCTGCGCGTCGGCCTCGGTGCGGAGCGGCCCGCAACCATCTACGTCCTCGACGGCGTCACGCCCGGGACCGCCCCGCGCCTGGCCGCCGCGGCCCTGACGCCTTCGCTCACCACCCTGCCGCAGGTCGCCGAGGCCAGCGCCTTCGCCCGGGGGAGCGGCCGGCCGTGGCCGGTGGCCCTGCACGTGGACT
>Ga0310811_10005455_pt1 | contig 16078 bp, 16 predicted proteins | sample YCmetagenome_FD_207642 | JGI IMG/M metagenome (GOLD analysis project Ga0310811, IMG submission 207642) | Soil microbial communities from experimental microcosm in Duke University, North Carolina, United States - YC | ecosystem: Engineered > Artificial ecosystem > Soil microcosm > Unclassified ...
TTTCAGCCGCCCGACGCAGCGATGTCAAAATCGGGCAGGATCCTAGTTTGATTTTTGACTTTTGAATCCCGCCTCAATCTTGTCCCGTCCGGCACGCGCACAGTCGTCACCCCTTGAACCAACAACAGATATCGCGCCCAAAACAAGATCGCCCTTCATAATGGGGACGCCTCCCGGGCCGAATCCAAGTTTCGGATCGGCCGCAAGCACTGTGGCAAGATTGGGCCCTGCTCTTTTTGTGAAGTCATCCGAGGATATGCGCGCCTTAAGCGCCGTATAAGCGAGAGACTGCGCACCTTTGTAGTAGGGCAGGGCGCCGTCCGAAGTCATCAGAACTTTGACATTCCCTTCCCAGTCAACAACTTCAGCGATGACTTTGTCGCCACGGCCATTGCAGACCGCCAAAGCCGTCTCAACGCCCTGCCGCGCCAGATCCAAGGGAATATCGGAATGGGTGGGCGGCGGAGGCGGAGGCGGTGGCAGCTCTAACGCTACCGCTTGCGCGCTTAGGCAGCCGATCGCCAGCGCCACATTTAAAAGTGCCGGAATAATTCTTTCTCGCGCGCTCAATCTTCCCTCCTCTCAGCGATCAGCCCCCCGTCCCGGTATCGTTGAACGACTTCGGCGGCGTGATCTTGCGCAACGGTCCCGTCGGCGGGCTGGGGTATTTGATGCCGAGCTGGTCCAGATAGGACGGGTATTTGCTGGCATCGTAATAATAGGGCTCCATCAACGGCCGATAGGTACGCATGTAATCGTCATTGACGTGAATGGCGGGCGCGTCGCCCGCCGTCAGCAACGGTTTGTAGTGATCGTATTTCTGCTGGTCGCCATCGAAGAAGGCTTTTGCCTTGGTCAGTTCGTCCGGTGACGTCATCAGATCCAGCACCGTCAGCGCCAGGGCCTTGGCGCCGGCCACCGTGCCCTTGTGGGCGATGGGTGTGGCCATCGCCATGGCCGAGGTGACGTTGTGCCCGATCATGTTGGGAATGTTGGCCGGATAGCGCAAGGTCACGGTCGGCACGGTCCACATGATGTCGCCGATATCGTCGGAGCCGCCGCCGGTCGGCACCGTATCTTCGCCCCGCGGCGCCCTAAGCGGGGTGACCTTGTCGCGCAGGGGCTCGACTTTGCGCTGTTGCGTCTCCTGCACCAGCTTGGCGAAGGCCTGGTCATCGGGCGTCCATTTCGGCATGCCCACCGCCTCGATGTTCGACTGCAGCAGTTCGGCGATCGGCTTGTTGCCGTAATTGGGCGCGGCAAAACCCAGTATGTGATGCTCGACCGTGGTATCGGTCGCCATCGCCGCGGCATCGGCGGTGCGGTTGCCGATATCGAACAGCTCTTTCACCCGATCGAAGGTGTAGTCGCGGAAATAATACCAGACCGAGGCCACGCCCGGCACGATATTGGGCTGGCCGCCGCCATTGGTGATCACATAATGCGTCCGCTGGGAGAGCGGCAGATGCTCGCGGCGGAAATTCATCGCCACGTCCATGATCTCCACCGCGTCCAGCGCGCTGTGGCCGTCCCAGGGATCGGCGGCGGCATGCGCGGTCTTGCCGTGGAAGGTATATTCCACCGAGACCATGCCGTTGTTGGCCGGACCGTACTGGGTGGCAAAGCTGGAATCGACATGGGCGAAGATGCAGGCGTCCACGCCCTTGAACAGGCCTTCGCGCACATAATAGGCCTTGGAGCCCAGCAGCTCCTCGGCAATGCCGGGCCACAGCATCAGCCGGCCTTTCATATGATGTTTTTCCATCACCGCCTTGATCGCCAGCGCCGCGGTGATCACCAGCGGCACGCCGGAATTGTGGCCTTCGCCATGGCCGGGCGCGCCGGGCACGATCGGCTCGACCTTGGGATCGCCGGGAATCTGCGAGACGCCGCGCAAATCGTCCTCGTCGCTGCCGATCGCGATCAGCGGACCGCCCTCGCCCCAGGTCGCGGTCCAGGCGGTGGGAATGCCGGCGACACCCTTGGTGATCTTGAAACCGTTCTTGGCCAGGATCGACGTGAGATAATCGCTGGTGCGGAATTCCTGGAACCCCGGCTCACCGAAGCTGAACACCGTGTCGACCATCACCTGCACCATCTTGGTGTGCGAATCGACATTGGCGATGGCTTCCTGCTTGTAATCCGGCGGCGCCAGAGCGCCGGCGGGCATTGGCGCCAGCATGGAAGAACAGAGCAGCAGGGCGAGAAATTTCTGAGGTTTCATCAGCGGCTCCCGCTTAACGGCCAGCGGCAGCATCCCGTGATGAAACAGCCCTAGCCCAGGCTAGCTTAATCGGCTGTTCCACGGCTTGGAATATCGCTGGCGGTCAAAGCGGCGATGGCCTAGCTTCCCCGGGCTGTCTAATAAGAGCCATAAATGGCCCAAGCTGGAAAAACCGACGCCCACAAGGCTGGCGCTGTCACCCGTGAATTCGAGCCCGTTGTCGTCATTGTCGGATCGGGCGCGGCCGGTGGCATGGCCGCCTATGTCCTGACCCGGGCGGGAATCAAATGCCTGATCCTGGAAGCCGGGCGCGATTACGACCCGGTCAAGGAAACCGCCATGTTCCAGACGGCGACGCAGGCGCCTCTGCGCGGCGCCACCACGCCCGACAAGCATTTCGGCTATTTCGACGCCACCGCCAACGGCGGCTGGACGGTGCCAGGAGAGCCCTACACCAATGCGCCGGGCTCGACCTTCAAATGGTGGCGGTCGCGCATGCTAGGCGGGCGCACCAACCATTGGGGCCGGCATGTGCCGCGCTTCGGGCCTTACGACTTCAAAGCCAAGAGCCGCGACGGACTGGGGACGGACTGGCCGATCTCCTATGAAGATGTCGCGCCCTATTACGACCGCACCGAGAAATTGATTGGCGTCGCCGGCGCCAATGCGGGCCTGGAGAACCATCCCGATTCCGGGCCCGGTGTGTTGCTGCCGCCGGCCAAGCCCCGCATTCCCGAGCTGGCCATCCAGGCAGCGGCGCGCGACCTGGGCATTCCCTGCGTGCCGTCGCGCTATGCGATCCTGACCCGCGACATGCCCGATCCCCATGCCCCGCGCCAGGCCTGTTTCAACGCCACCCCTTGCGGCCGGGGCTGCGCCATCGGCGCCGCCTTCCAGAGCACGACCTCGCTTCTGCCCATGGCGATGGGCACCGGGCGCCTGCGCATCGTCACCAACGCCATGGTGTCGCGCGTTCTCACCAATGAGAAGGGCCGCGCCAGCGGCGTGGAATATTTCGACAAGAGCGGCACCCCGCGCAGGATCAAGGCCCGCGCCGTGGTGCTGGCGGCCAGCGCCTGTGAAAGCTCCCGGCTGCTCCTCAATTCCGGCAAGGCGCCGCAAGGCCTGGCCAATTCCAGCGGCCAGGTCGGCCGCGGCCTGATGGACACGACCGGCACCAATATCGTCGGCCAGATTCCGGCACTGGAGAACCGCCCGCGCTTCAATGAAGACGGGATCGAGGTGGCGCACGTCTACATTCCCTTCTGGCTCTACAAGGAGCAGGCAGCCGGGAAGCTCGATTTCCCCCGCGCCTATCACTACGAGCTGGGTGGCCGCTTCGCCGCGCCCGGCGGCAATCCGGCCGGCGGTCTGGAAGACGGCTATGGCGCCGCGCTGAAGGAGGATGCGCGGCGCTATTATGGCTCGTTCATCTCGCTGACGGTGCGTGGCGAGATGATCCCCAACGCCGATTCCTATTGCGAGATCGATCCGGAGGTGAAAGACCGTTTCGGCATTCCGGTGCTGCGCTTCCACTGGAAATTCTCCGACCATGAGTATCGCCAGATCGCGCATGGCATAAAGACCGCACAGGACATCATTCATCGGCTGGGCGGGCGGGTGACGTCACCGGACCTGCCGCCCCAGCGCGCCATCGCCGATGGTGGCTGGATCATTCACGAAGTGGGCACCACCCGCATGGGGAGCAGCGCTGCGGATTCTGTCACCGACAGCTTCGGCCGCACCTGGGACGTGGACAATCTGGTGGTCGCCGATGGCGGCGTCTTCACCTCCAACGCGCACAAGAATCCAACCCTCACCATCATGGCGCTGGCATGGCGCAGCATGGACAAGCTGGCCGAGCGTATGAAGAAGGGGGAAGTATGAGCCGGGATATCTCGCGCCGCGTTACTTTGGCCTGGGTCGCCGCCGCTTCCACCCTGCCCTATGCCGCCAGCGCGCAGGATGCCGCCGCGACGCCGGCGGCCTGGAACGACGACGCCATCGCGCCACTGACCGCGCCCGGCTACGGCCAGGATCCTGACCTGCAAAACCCGTCCGTTCCCTGGCCGCTGACCTTGAACCCGCATCAGCGAGGGATCTTGCGCATTGCCGCCGACCTGATGCTGCCGGCGGACAAGCATTCGCCGTCAGGCGGTACGCTGCATCTGGATGCCTTCCTGGATGAGTGGATCAGCGCGCCCTATCCCGATCAGCAGCGCGACCGGGCGCTGATGCTGCACGGCCTGGAGTGGCTGGATGCGGAATGCCGCCAGCGCTTCAACACCGACTTTGCCGGCGCCAGCGACGCACAGCGCCGCACGGTCTTCGACCTGATTGCCTGGCGCCAGAAGATCGCGCCCGGTTATGAGCGCCCCGCCCAGTTCTTCGCCCGGCTGCGCGGGCTGATGATGATCGGCTTTTACAGTCTTCCGGAAGGGGCGGCCGATATCGGCTATATGGGCAACAAGCCGTCGCTTGGACCCTATGCGGGCCCCACACGGGAAGCCCTGGCGCAATTCAACCAGGCCATGACGGGCTTGGGTCTCAAGCCCGCCAAGGCCTGATTCTAAAGCCTTTTTACCCAGATATTGCGGAAGGAAACGTGGCTGTCGGGATTGCCATGATCCTGCAGCGCCAGCGGCAGTTCACCGGCATGAGGCGCATAGACCCCGACCTTGCCGTGCACGGTGGCGCCGATCAGCGCCACATTGTCCTGCACCAACACCCCGTTCAGCCTCACCGTCATGCGCGCCGGCTGGGTCACTGTGGTGCCGGAGAAATGGGGTGCATGGAAGGTGATGTCAAAGCATTGCCAGACCCCGGCCGGCCGCGCCGCATTCACCTTTGGCGGAAACTGGGAATAGATGCTGCCCACCATGCCGTCGGGATAGGTCTCGTTCTTGTAGTTGTCCAGAATCTGGACCTCGTACAGCCCCATGGGGAAGACGCCGCTATTACCCCAATATTGCGGATTGACAGGCGGGTTCGGCTGTTCCGGTTCGCGAAACTCCACATGAATCTGGGCGTCGCCGAAATTCTCCTTGGTCTTGAGGAAATTGTAGACCCGCGCGCCGGTGGTGACGACGCCATCATGCAGGGTCCATTGGTCGAAATGATCCCCGGTCCATTTCGACAGGTCGTGGCCGTCGAACAGCACTTCGGCGCCGGCCGGCATGCGCGCCGAACACCCTGTGCCTGTATTCACGCGGGGCGGTTGCGGCCGGCGGATGTCATCCACATTATAGGGCGAGCCAGGCATTTTCGGTCCCGCCAGAGTGAGCTGGGCCAGCTTCGGATCGGATAGCCACCGCGCATAATCGGGATGCGCCGCAACGATCCGCTTCACTTCCGCCTGGTCGACCTCCTGCGCCAGCGCGGGCAGCGACAGCAGCGCCGCCGCCAGAACAAACATCTTGAACTTCATTGCCGCACCAATCCTTTGGAAGCCCAGATCGCCATCGCGTCCGGTTGGGTAATGTGTTTGAGATAAGCCGCCGCCTCCTTGGGATGCGGCGCACCGGTCAGCACCGCCGCATCGGCATCGATGGACGCGTTCAGCTCTGCCGGCAACGGCCCCACCAGCTCGGTCTCTGGCCGGTCGAGGATTTCGCAGACCAGCTGCAGCGCCATATCGCCATCGCCACGCGCCAGGGCGGAAATGCCATTGCCCTTGCTGCTGACCTGCCTGTGCACGCCGGCAAATTCGGGCCGGTTCAGCAACGTGTCTATCATCCGCGCCTGCAAGGACCCGTTGGCCGGATCGGTATAAACCACCAGCTTGGCGCCTTTCAGCACCGCCGCCAGCTTGGCGACCGTGGAAATGTCGGGATGGAGCGCGCCTTTGGCGACCGCAAGCCCGATCTGCATGCGGCCCAGATGCACGCGCTCGCCTGGCCTGACACCGCCCGAGGCCTCCAGCTTGGTCATCATGTCGGTGGGCATGAAGATGATGTCCGGCGGCGGCGTGGTGGTCTTGATCGCGTCCGCCAGCTTGGTGATCTCGGTACCGGCAATAGTGAAGGTTATGCCGGTGGCTCCGGTGTAGCGGGCGTTGATCTCCTTCAGCCCGGCATTGGTGATCATGGGCGGAGACAGGAGGTTGACCTGTTCGGCCTCAGCCGGGACGGATAGGCCCAATACAAAAATTGCGGCGATCGCAAAACGCACAGCTTCCCCCTTTGCGGGCGGCCTTGGCCGTTCTTCTTGGGTGAAAGACTATCGCGAAAATCGGGCAGGATTGAAGAGCCCAGAGCGCGGGGGCCGGGTTACAGCAAGGAATTTGACAGTGATCGAGGCCCGGCGGATCATTTTGCCGCAAGCAGGTCGGGGCCTGTCGGGAAGATGACTTCTCTGGGACCGGGGCCTGACCGCCGGCCAACCAACCGGGAGCCTGTCATGGACGCGAAAGATACGCTGCAAGTGTTCGATTCCGGCGCCATGCCGTGGGAAGAGCGCTTCATTCCGGAAATCGGCAAGGCGCTCTTCGCCAAGCGTTTCCTGGAAGACCCGGATACCGGCGTCACTGTCCGGATGGTGAAATATCCCGCCGGCTTCACGAATACCTGGCACACTCACCCTTGCGCCCATGGCATGTATGTGCTGGACGGCACCCTGGTGACGCATCAGGGCTCCTTCGGGCCCGGCAGCTTCGTCTGGTTTCCGGAAGGGATGAAGATGCAGCATGGCGCCACGCAGGAGCGCGACGTGACGGTGCTATTCATCACCAACAAGAAATTCGAGATTCACTATCAGCGGGCTTGAGCGGCGGCCTCAGCCGTCGCCCCGCGCTTTTTCCTGATCGTCGCGGGTGCGCTTCTCGAAGGGAATGAGATTGCCCTTCTCATCCAGCTCGATCCCCGGCGGGGCGTCGGACGGCACGGCCATGCGAGGGCGCTTTGGGGCGCCCTCGCTATCGTTCTTTGAGGTCACGACTCAGGCCCCGGCGCGCTGTTCCAGCGGCGGCGCGGTCATGGTCAGGGTGAAGGGCATCGGCAACCCCTTCTGCTCGAACTGCGCCTTCAGCTCTTCTTTGCGTGCCATCAGCTTTTCACCCAGCGCATCAAGGTCAAGCTCCTTCCGCGCTTCAGTAAAAATGCCACCGCGCTTTTCCTCTTCCTTGATGTGGTGGCGGATCTCTTCGCCCAGCACCTTGACCTTGGCGTCATAGAACTCGTCGTCCGGCGAACCATTTTCCAGCTCGGCGATCAGGGTCTTGGCCCCGTCATGCTCGACATTGGCTTCGTCCATCATGTCGCTGTCCACACCGGCCTCGCGGCAAGCGGGATAGAAAATCTCTTCCTCGATCATGGAGTGAATGATCAGTTCCATGCAGATCTGCTTGGCGATCTCGGCCTTGCGGCCGCGTGCGGTTTCATACTTTTCGAACAGATCTTCCACTTTGCGATGATCTGCTTTCAGAAGGGCAATGGCGTCCTTGGCTGGCATTGGATGACTCCGTGTTAATTCCCCGGACGAACGCCGGGCATAGGGCTTGTGTTCCTTGGAACCTCAAGGAATGCCGTCTTGTTTTCACACGTGCGAAATCGGACGATCACCACATGCCTCGCACCTTGAAGGTCTTCAAGACCCATATCGGCTTTTACGATCTGGTCGTGGCGGCACCATCCATGAAAGCGGCGGCCGAGGCCTGGGAGGCCCATCCCCGCATCTTTGCGCAAGGCTTCGCCGCGGTGACCAAGGAACCGGATGCGGTAAAAGCCGCTTTGGAGCAGCCGGGCGTGGTGCTTCGGCGGCCGCACGGCCAATCTGGGCCTTACAGGGCCGAACCCGATAAGCCTGCGACGCCCAAGGTTAGCGCGCGGCAGAAGCAGAAAGCCGCCAGGGCCGAAAAGGACCGTGAGCGGGAAGAAAAAACCAGGAAGAAAGCCGAAGCAGCCGCCGGACGGCGTGCCAGGGCGGCGGCGAAAGACGAACTGGCAGACATCGAGCAGGAAGAAGCCAAGCTTCGGGAGCGCCGGCGTGCCCTGCAGAAGCAGTTTCACCTGCGCAGCGTCTGATCAAGGCTTACGCCTGGTCAGCCGCTTCAGATAGGCCAGCACCGCCAGCTCCTGCGGATTCAGCCCGTCACGGCCGCGTGCTGGCACTTTGAGCTTCAGCGTGCCCGCCTCGAAGCCCGCCAGCACGCCGGGATGGATGTAGCACTTGCGGCAGACGGCGATGGTATTGCCCAATTCCTCCGCAACGGCGCCGATCACCGTGCGCACCGCTTTCTTGGTGAAAGGACCTTGCTGCTCGCGAAAACCCATCGCCGCCTTCACCGTACCGGCCCAGGTGCGAAAATCCTTGGCCGTGATGTCGCGGCCGCTGATCTCGCGCAGATAGTCGTTCACGTCCGAGGAGGTGACGGCATGCACCGCGCCGTCGTCGCCGTGATATTCGAACAGGTGTTGGCCCGGCAGATCCTGACATGAGCGCACGACCTTGGCCACGCGCGGTGCCCGCAGGGACAGCGACCATTGCTTGCCGCTCTTGCCCTTGAAGAGAAAGCGCACTTCCGCACCCCTCACCTTCACATGCCGGTTGCGCAGCGTGGTGAGGCCGAAGCTCTTGTTAGCGCGCGCATAATCCTCGTTGCCGACGCGAATCAGGGTCTGCTCCAACAGGGTCACGACCGCGGCCAGGATTCTCTCCCGGGGCAATCCCGGTTGCGCCAGGTCGCGCTTGAGGCGGCGGCGCAAGGCAGGCAGCGCCTGGGCAAACTCCACCAGATGGGCGTATTTCACCGCATCGCGGATCTGGGCGAAATCGGCGTGGTAACGATATTGCTTGCGGCCCCGCGCATCACGGCCGGTTGCCTGCAAATGGGCGTCGGCGCGCGGCGCGATCCATACTTGTGTCCAGGCCGGCGGAATGACCAGGCGCTTGATGCGCGCCAGGGTCTCGCGGTCCTTGACCGGCTTGCCGTCGGGTCCGCGATAGCGGAAGTGGCCTTGCGTGCCAACGCGGCTGATGCCGTGTTGTTGATCGCTGACATAGCGCAGCCCGACGATCTTCGCAGCTTCGCGGCTATCGCGCGCGTCGGCGGGAAGCGGCAGCGGCTTGGCGCCGGCGAGCGGATCGAAGGCCATAGGAACCCAACGGGCGGGAACCTCCGCAGTTCCAGCCCGTTGCGCTTGAATGTCAGACACCGGTAGCGAAAGCCCCATCCATCGTACGCAAGCGCGCCCTTTGCGCGTGCTGCTGATCGCCGGTTCGCAGCGGCGGCTGCATTCCTGCCCGGGCCTCGATTCCAAGGCGCGCGCCCTGATGCTGCGCATGGCGGCGATGATGCCGGCGGGCTGGCAGGTGGATACCGAAGACATCGGCAACGAGCATGGCAAACCCAAGATCCAGAGCTGCAATGCCTGTGTCTCCTCTTCCATGGCGCTGTGCGTCTGGCCCTGCAATTGTTATGGGCCGGGCAGCGAAAATCAGCCCGACCTGATGTGGAATCTGGACCTTTATGGCCGGCTGGCCCGCGCCGATGCCTGGGCCATTATCGGACCGGTCAATTGGTACGGCCCCTCCTCCAACCTCAAGCTGATGTTCGACCGGCTGGTCTGTATGAATGGCGGCAATCCGCGGCCGGACCTGATCGACAAGAAGGACACGCTGAAGGCCCAGGCGCTGGAGCACTCGCCTCTGTGGCGCGAGATCAGCCGTAATCACCTGTCGGGCCGGACCGCCGCTTTCTTTTGTTATGGCGATGACGGCGCCAACGAGGAAGACGGCAACGGCATGCCCAAGCATTTGGAACATCCGGAATGGTTCGATGCCAGCCGGCATCCCATGCGCGGCAAGGACGAACGCGACGCCTATCAAGGGCTGGTCTGGCAATGCCGCTACAGCGACATCGAGGTGCCGGACGCATTATGGCGCTGCACCGTTTTCGGCGCAGGCAAGCCCTATGCCGACGACCAAGTGGAAGACATGGTCAAGGAACCGACCGGCATGAGCGCCTTCGAGGGCTGGGTCCAGGCCTTCATCGCTCATGTCGAGAAGAAGGGCATCGTGCCGGGGAGCAAGGATGCCGAGCGCTCGGCCCAGACCACCACCAACCAGGACAAGAAGAAAGTCGGCTAGCGGTGGCGCCAGAGCTGCTTCAGCGGCCCCTTGGCGCCATAGACCGGATCGGTGCGCGGCGCGGGTGTCTTGGCAATGGCGCGCAAGGCGCGATCATGGTCGCCCTTCTGCGGGTGACATTCGTCATAATCACTGCCGGCCGGATAGGCGCCCACCACCAGCAGATCGCGGGACGCGGCAATACGCTGATGACCGGTGCCCGCCGGCTGCACGATCACATCGCCGGCCTTCAGCATCAGGGTGCGGCCACGTGCGCCACCGAAGCGCACCTTGGCCCAGCCACGCGCGATGCCAAGCACCTCATGGGTGGAAGAGTGATAGTGCAGAAAGTCATAGATCCCGTCCCGCCAGCCGTCGCGCCAACCATGGCTGTCGAACAGCACCTCGAAAATGGCCGCCGGATCGAAAACCTCATCCAGCCGGACCACGCCCCGATAATGGATCAGCGGCCATTGCGGATGGTTCGGGGTCACGCCGTCATCATGAAAGCGATAAGCATTGGCCTTGCGCTCCTGCACCAACGCTTGCGCCCGGTATGCCGATGGCCGGGCAATACCGGTCAGCTTCTCGGTCTGGCGCTTGATGTCTTCCAGCAGCATGACAGACAAACATCCCACCAGGCGCGGAGTTCCGCCAGACCGGATTGGCGCTGGGGCCGATCTCTTGGCCTGGTCAGTGCTTCAGCATTCCGGGCACCGTTTGCCTGGCTTGCCGCCTGGCAAGCTGTCCGGCCGGAATCATGTGGCTCATGGTCGCTTGCATCTTGTTCTTCCAACCGGTGATGAGCTGGCCCTTGCCGGCCATCATGGCGTCATAACCCTGTCTGGCGACGTCGGCCGGGTCCATCTTCTCCTCGGCCCCGACCTCGGTGTCCATCATGTCGGCGCGGTTGAAAAATTCGGTCTCCGTGGCGCCCGGCATCAGACAGGTGACGGTAACACCCGTATCTTTCAATTCTTCGCGCAGGGCACAGGCAAAGGAATCCAAAAACGCCTTGGTGCCGTTGTAGACCGCCTGACGGCGACCCGGCATAAAGCCGGCGCTCGAGCCGGTGATCAGGATGCGGCCATGACCGGCATCGCGCATACGCCTACCCAGCGCATGGATCAGATAGATGGTACCAATGACATTGGTATCGGCTACATGACGGGCTGCTTGCCAATATTGATCCAGGAACGCATCGCCCAGGCTGCGACCGGCATTGGCGATCAGATGCTCGACAGGACGGTTGCCGACCACGGCGATCAACTTGTCCACGCCCCGCTCATTGGAAAGATCGGCCTCAATCGCTTCGACCTTGGCCGCGCCCAGGGCGCGCAACTCGGCGGCTATGTCCTGGATTTGCGGCTCATCGGCCACGATCACAAGGTCCATCCTGTCCCTGGCACAGCATTTCGCCAGTTCCAGACCGATGCCGGTCGAAGCACCTGTAACAAGGGATAATTTTCCGCAATTGGATTGGGCCATTCGCACTCCCCTAGGTTTGGCGGTTAACAGTGGTAAACCACTGGCACGTCATGCTTTCTGCTTGGATCAAGGACAGAGCGTCTGTGGCGGTCGAACGTTCCTGTCCTTCGCCTCAATTCCTTGAAAGAAAGCTTTGGGACCGCAGCCCGTCGACACCGGTCTTCCGGTGCTTCCGCTGGGGAGCTTTGCACGCGACGCCAGCCAAGCCGGCATCGGCGAAAAGCCGGAAGGTGATCCCTTCCGGCTTTCCCTTATGACTTCTTCTTGCGGCCGCCCGTCTTCTTCTTGGGCACCTTCTTGCCCTTCTTGCGGGCCTCGGACAGGCCTATGGCGATCGCCTGTTTGCGGCTCTTGACAGTACCGCCCTTGCCACCCTTGCCGCGTTTCAGCTTGCCCTTTTTCTTGCGATGCATTGCGCGTTTGACATCCTTGCCAGCGCTTTTCGAATATTTACGAGCCATCTTCTTGTCTCCTGTTCCCGCTCGCCAACGAGCGGTCCCGCGAAAAGTTCCGGAAGAGGAGTTTAAGTTCGCCGTCATCCTGCCCTGCTGGACAGGATCGATCGGCCAATCGCGTTATCGCGAGATGTCGTCCACGTTCTTCAATCTGGCAATGCTAAGCCGAGCGCAGAAGAAGAGGGCTGGATCGCGGGCTGGAGGAGACCGTCCCGCCCTCTTCGGCGGTGATATCGCTGCGATAGGTTTCCGGCCCGCACCAGACGGCGAAGGCCGTGATCAACGACAGAAGAATGGCATATCCGGCAACGCCCCAGGGCTCGCCGGCCATCCATGCGACCAGCAGCGCCGCCAGGAAGGGCGCCGGCCCGCCGGCCAGGATCGAACCAAGTTCGCGGGCAAAGGCAAAACCGGAATAGCGCAAGCTCGGGCCGAACAACTCGGCGAAATAGACAGCCTGCGGCCCGAACATGGCGGCGCTGCCGATCCCCATCTCCACCATGAAAGCCAGCGCGATCAGCGCGGGATCGCGGGTTTCGGCCAAAAGGAAAAAGGGCACGGCCCAGGCCGCCGAAAATAGCGCGCCAAAGATATAGACCGGACGCCGGCCGATGCGGTCCGACAGCCAGGCAAAGAAGGCCAGGCCCAGCACAAGCGCAAAACTGCCCAGGATCACGCCCGTGATGGAAGCGACGCGCGGAACATGCAGCGTGTCCACCAGATAGCTGAGGCCGAAAACCGGATAGAGATAGCCCAGCCCGTTTTCCGCCAGCCGCGCGCCCACCACCACCCAGAAATTGCGGGGATTGCGGCGGAACGCTTCCAGCGCCGGCAGCTTGTGCGGCGGACGGCGGGCACGCACCGCCTCGAACACCGGTGTTTCGCTGATATGCGCACGCACATAAAGACCAAGACCCAGAAGCAGTATCGAGACCAGGAACGGCAGCCGCCAGGCCCAGGCCAGCACCGCATCCCGGCCCAGGAGACCCACCAGCAGGAAGGCGCCTGCCGCCAGCGCATTGCCGACCTGGGTGCCCATAGGGGCGAAGGCACCGTAGAGGCCGCGCTTGCCGGGCGGCGCAAACTCCACCGCCATCACCACGGCACCGCCATATTCGGCGCCCGCTCCGAAGCCCTGGATCAGTCGCAGCAACAGGAGGAGCGCCGGCGCCCAAATGCCGGCCTGTTCATAAGTGGGCAGAAGCCCGATGGCGAAGGTCGAGCCTCCCACCAGAAGAAGCGTCGCCACCAGCATGGGCTTGCGGCCCCAGCGGTCGCCAAAATGGCCGAAGAACAGTCCGCCAAAAGGACGCGCCAGAAAACCGACGGCAAAAGTGGCGAAGGCGGCCAGGCTTCCAACTGTGGGATCGTATCCCGGAAAGAACAGAGGCCCGAACACCAGGGCCGAGGCCGCGGCGTAGAGAAAGAAATCGTACCATTCCAGCGCCGAGCCGACCGCCGCAGCCAGCATGACATGACGCAGGCGCTTGTCGATCATGTCAGACCTTCGCCGTTTCGCGGCGTTCGAAATATTTATTCCGCGCCGAGGTCTGGTTCTCGTAGATCGAACCCTGGTGCGGCGCCGGCGGCAGCGGCATGCGCACCGGGGCCGGCACAATGCGCGGTGTGTTGGTCGGCACACCCGATACCAGGTTGCGGTTATATTGCGCCCAATCCTTGATGCCCATCAGCGGAAAGGCATCGCCCGCAGAGAATTCGTACAACAGCAGCCGCCGGGGCTTGGGCGACACATTCTGCGCCGAGCCATGCACCAGCCGCACATGATGGAAGCTCATCGAGCCGGCGCGGCCCATCAGCGGCACCGCACTCTCGAAATCCACTTCCTTGCGGGTGGGATCCATGGCGCCGCAGAAATAGCCGTCGGAGTGATGATCCCAGGTCGGCCCCTTGTGCGAGCCCGGCACCACCAGCAGCGGACCATTCTCCATGAAGGCGTCGTCCAGCATCACGCCCACCGCCAGCATGTCGTCATTGGTGTGCGGATAGAAGGCCCAGTCCTGGTGCCATTCCACCGGCGAGCCGTGATGCGGCTCTTTCAGGTTGATCTTGGAACTTTGCAACCGCACGCCGGACGGTCCCAGCAGCTTTTCCAGGATAGCGACCATGGGCCGATAGTTCGCCAATTCCCAGAAGACCGGCGTATGGGTATGGGGCAGCTTGATCCGCCGCACCTTGGGATTCTCGGGCGTGTGGCTGGGTTCCAGGTCATAGACATCGGTATGCGCACTGACGGACGAGGCATCGGCCACCAGTCTGTCCAGCGCGCCGCGCACCCGCGCCAGCAAGGCGGCATCCAGCACATCCGGCACCACCAGATAGCCGGTCTCCCGATAGTGCTCGACGTCTCTTTGCGAGATCATCCGGGCGCGCTCCTTCCCTAGAGGGAAGATGCTAGGCCGTTGCGATGCTTAATGGCAACCATTGAAAAAATGGCGCCGGAGGCGTTGTTCCCCCGGCGCCATTACCCCTCATTCAGACATGAAACGCTCAGCGCCGGTTGCGCTTACGGATTGATCCGGCTGCCTCCGACTGAGCCCTTCTTGATCAGCTCACTGAGCTTGATCATTCCCTTATAGGTGAACTTCTGCACCCGCTGACCGCGATAGGTCTCAGTGGTGTAGATGTCGCCCTTGGAGTTGGTGACGATGCTGTGCACGGCATAGAACTGTCCGGGCTGCCGACCGCCGCCGCCGAACCAGTAAAGTTCCTTCATGGTCTGGCGGTCGAAGACATGGATATTCTCGTTGGCGCCGTCCGAGATGTACATGAACTTCTGCTGCGGATCGGGCGAGAAGGCGATCTCCCACACCGAGCCATCGCCCTTGGTGCCCGGCTTGACCACATACTGTTTCACGAAAGTGCCGTCGGTCTTGAACACCTGGATGCGATTGTTGGTACGGTCGCAGACATAGATCAGCCCGTCATTGGACGGCTGGGCGCAATGCACCGGATTGCCGAACTGCGGCGAGTTGACGTCATAGTGCGGAATGGGTGTGTCGTCAGGCTTTTTGCCATAGGCGCCCCACATGCGCTTGAACTTCAAGGTGGTGGCGTCCCACACCGAGATGCGCTTGTTGCCATAACCGTCGGCCAAAATCATTTCGTTGCTCTTGGGCAGGAAACGGATCTGGGCGACACCGCGGACATTATCGGTGTCCAGACTGCCCTTGCTGCCATTGGCCTTGCCGATCTGACCCAGATATTTTCCATCCGGCGTGAACTTCAGGATGAAGCTGTCATGATATTGGGCGGTGCCGCCGGCGTAAGGTGCCGCGGGCTTGACCGCAAATTGCGCCGCGCTGCCCGGCGACGGCAAAGGCTGGTAAGCGCCATTACCGCCCAGCCAGACATTGCCATCCGGGCCAATCGTGATGCCGTGATTGGAGCTGGGCCAATCATGGCCGTTGCCCTTGACCTGGTCGCGGCCCCAATGGCGGATCAAATTGCCGGCCGGATCGAATTCCAGCACGTCGGGCGCGGCAACACAGCAATCGGCTTCACCGCGGGCCGCATAGGATTCCTTCTGCTCCAGGGTCTGCGGCCGGTGGAAGACCCAGACATTCTCCTTGGCATCCAGCCCAAGGCCGATGGTCATGGCCAGCACCCAGTGATTGGGCAAGGGTTTGGGCCAATACGGATCGGCCTCGAACCAGGGCACCATCACATCGCCGGCGCCCTGCGCCTTCGCCTCGCCGATCCAGCCTTGATTGAGCGTCACCGAGGTGATGCTGCCCATGGTCACCAACCCGACCAGGCTGGCCCCCATCAGGAATTTCCGCGAATGCATGAATTTTTCCATTGAACCCCTTCCCCTTCTGTTTCTTGA